>ENA-ORXC01000549-ORXC01000549.1-marine-metagenome-genome-assembly--contig:-NODE-549-length-25662-cov-7.124135_pt1 | contig 25662 bp, 24 predicted proteins | sample MGYA00237865_ERZ511478 | MGnify/ENA metagenome assembly ERZ511478
TTCTTCATTTTTTCTAATTGTTCTTTATTCATACTTTCCACTCCTTAACTTAACTTTCATCTACAGTATGATAAAAATTAATCTGATTCTCAAGCGATTCAACTTATAAATTTCAAGAAAATTACACTATAATAGTATAAAGTCAAAAAATCGCCTTATAATAATGTTCGTAAAGGCGGTGGGGATGATGTGTAGAAGAATACTAATCATTGGTAGTCCGGGAACAGGTAAATCAACTTTAAGCAATCTACTTAGCCATCAAATGAATTTACCACTTTATCATTTAGATGACATATTTTGGAAAAATTCAATTTCAACTATAAGTCAACAACAATTTATTAGTGAAATTCAGAAAATAATAATGTTAAATAAATGGATTATTGATGGAAACTATACAGATACTTTAGAAATGAGAGTGTGTAAGGCTGATACAATAATTTGGTTACAAGAAACAAGAGTAAAGTGTATGTTGAGAGTAGTTAAAAGATATATCAAACATGTTGTAACCAATAAAAATGTCGGTGCGAATCCTAAAACAATGAGTATAGAATTTCTAAAGTACATATGGGACTTTCCTAAAGAAAATCACGAAAAAATAAAAGCGATTAAACGTCAATATCCAGAGAAATTATGGATTATTAAATAACCAACAATTATTTCCGATAATTTATGTATGTAAAATACAAATTAAATGATGCAATGTGCTAATATATAATTAAGAAAAGTTTTCTTTAATTTAATATATTGTTTAAAAACATAAAATGGTTAAGAAATTTTTTTAATACACATAAGGGGTTTAGGGATGAATCATAAAAAATTATGGGTGACATTAGCAGCAAGTTCAATAATTATCGCAGGTTGTAGTAATGGTAGCAATAATGGCAACAATGATAATAAAGATACTAATAAATCAGAACAAACAGCAAACCAAAAGAATAAAGTAGCATACCCTAAAGATGGTGTTAAAGGTATTTATGTTACGAGTAATTCAACACAAGGTGAGAAAATAGATCAATTGATTAAATATGTAAAAGATGCAAAATTAAATGCAATGGTTATCGATGTTAAAGATGACGAAGGTAATGTCACTATGAAATTTAATACAGGTAATAAATTGATAGATAAAAATACGATGGATATTGCAGAAGCAAAACCATTATTGAAAAAATTGAAAGATAATGATATTTATCCCATTGCTCGTATAGTCACATTTAAAGATACTAAATTAGCTAAAGAACACCCAGAGTGGTCATTTAAAGAAAAGGACGGCTCAGTTTGGCAAAATGGCAAAGGAGAAAGTTTTGTTAACCCATTTGTCAAAGATGTTTGGAAATATAATGTAAACATTTCAAAAGCAGCCGCAAAAGCCGGATTCCAAGATATTCAATATGATTATGTTAGATTCCCTGAAGCTTTTGAAAATGAAGCAGATCAATTAGATTATGATAAAGGCGATTATAAAAACAGTAAATTAAGTAAAGGTGACCAACGTGTAGATACGGTCACAAATTACTTAGAATATGCACATAAAGAATTAAAACCGTATAAAGTTAAAATATCTGCAGATGTTTTTGGTTATTCTGCACTAGTAAAAAATGCGCCAGGAATTGGACAAAGTTTCCCTAAAATCTCTAAAAATGTTGACGCTATTTCTTCAATGATTTATCCGTCCCATTGGAGTCCAGGCGATTTCGGATTAGAAGCGCCAGATACAGAACCATATAAAACAGTAAATAGATATATTCAAAAGGAAAATAGTATTTTAGATGAATTAGGTAAGAAAAAGCCAATTTCAAGACCTTGGATTCAAGACTTTACTGCTTCTTATTTAGGAGAGGGAAATTATAAAGAATATGATGCACAAGCATTATCTGATCAAGTCCAAGCTTTAAAAGACAATGGTGTGAATGAATTCTTATTATGGAATGCAGGTAATGACTATACTGAAGGCGCTAACTTTAATCCTAAAAAAGGTGAAAACCAAGATAAAGATTATCAAAAGGATAAACAAAATAAGTAGAAATTAAAAACACCTCTTGTGGCCAATTAACCACAAGAGGTATTTTACAATCAATAATATTGAATTAGAATAACATTTGATCGCTACCGAACGTATCATTTAATGCTTGTTGAGCTAATACGTTTAAATAGTTCCAAGGACGGTCATAATCTGGTTGGAAGAAGAAGTCTTGTACTGCTAATTGTTCTAAAGTATAACCAGCAGAGATTGCAATAGAAATAGTATTAATTGCTTCTGTAACGTCTTCTTTAGACATTAATTGAGCACCTAGAATTCTATGACTATCTTCATCAAATATCACTTTCATATGAATGTCTGTTTCATCTTGCATGAATTTAGGTCTAATAAGTTCTTTGACATATTTTTCACCTAAATTACCATCATAGCTATCTTTTTCAGTTCCGTGAACACCAGTTTGACCAAATTTATAATCAAATAATTGTAATCCTGAAGTACCAGAGACACGTGGCATTTCTACGTCATGACCTAACATATTTTTAGCAGCAGTCACACCTTGACGTCTTGAATTAGTAGCTAATGCAATATAACGGTCTTCTTCAATAGGTGCGAATGGAACTAACGTAGCGTCGCCACCAGCATAAACATCTTTAGCTGAAGTTTCTTGTTTATGATTAATTTCGATAATACCTTTATTACCTAGTTTAATTTTGCCGTCTAACCATTCAGTAGCAGGTGCAACACCTACAGCTATTAATACTGTATCCGCTTCATATTCATTTTTATCAGTTACTACTTTATTTACATTACCTTCATTGTCGCCTTCTAAAGCTTTTACTGATTCGCCGCCAATAAATTCTAAGTTATGTTCTTTACTATTTTGTTCTAAAATATCAGTGAACTCAGAATCTAAATAGGTATTTAAAATACGTTCAGCAACATCGATAACTTTTGTTTCAATACCTGCTTTAGCAAATGCCTCTGCTGCTTCAATACCGATATAGCCGCCACCAACTACAACAGCTTTTTTAGCATTAGGCATGCGTTTTTTAATTTGATCTGCCCATTCGCGACCACGCATAAATAGTACGTTGTTATATTTATCTATACCATCAAAAGGTGGTGCAACGGCTTTACCACCGGGACTTAAGAATAATTTATCATAAGATACTTCTGAACTATTGCCATCTTTTTCAACTGTAACTGTTTTATTATCTGTATCTAAATCCGTTACAGTACTATTAACATGAATATTAACACCTTGGTCTTTGTATGATTGTTCGTTTGCATAGTGTAAAGAATCTAAAGAAGGTGATATATCTTCTAAATAGCTTTGAATACCACAAGAAAGGAATGAAGGTTTGTCACCACTTTCGAATACTTCTATTTCTGCATTTTTATCTTCTTTTAAAATAGTTTGAATAACTTCGTAACCTGCATGGGATGTACCTACAATTACATATTTCATTATTACATTACCTCCTAATGTATTTATATATATAAGCGTTTATATATTGAATTTGTATACAGATAATATATACCACGACATAGTTTTTTTATTCAGGTTGTTCTAAAATAGTAGGCATTTTTCAAAAATTCGTCACTATTTAAATGAGAAATTATATAAAAAATAGAGAGCTATCATTTTAAAAACGATAACTCTCTACATATATATATTGAATTTATGAGGTTTTTCTTAATTGTCTTTGGCTAATAAGTATTGTACCTGCAACAAGTGACAGACCAGCTAATGCTTCATTAGGTAGTATATCTTTTTGGCCAGATTCAGGTAGTTCATCTGATTTTACATGACCAACATAGTAAGCATTTAACTCTTTTGTACTGTCTACAGATGTATTTTCTTGTTTAGCATCTTCTTTTTCGTTATAGGATTTTGAACTAATACCTTGTGCAGTATAATTATCTTTTGAATTTAAAGTACTATATTCTCCAAAGTTACCACTTTTATATTCAACTTCACCATTTTTATATACTTTATATGTTCCTACGCCAACACCAGATTTATTGTTTATACCAATGATGAAATATTGTCCTTTATCTTTAACTTGATTAAAGTTTTGCAAGTCGGGATTACCACCACTATTTGTCATAGCCTGTTTTGCCACTTGGACGGCATTGTTTGTTGTGACTTCCTCAGCTTTAGCTTCACTAGCAAATGATGTTGAAAAGAGAACAGCAGTTGCTAAAACAGTTGTTACTAGTATAGAGCGTTTCTTCATAATGAAAACCCCATTTCCAATTAGTGAATGATTTAATATTTCTTACATCAATAGTGTACCACCCATTTTTTATAAATAAGCTAATTTAAAGTAATCAACACTTAAACTTTAAGTTATGTTAAAGAACTTAATAATTTATACAGATGGGACTATAACGATTTAAATTGATGTTGAAAACAATACTATTGTTAAAGTTATGTAAATTACAACTATTGTGTAAATGGATATATGTTTTTGAAATAATGTAGTTTATAATAAAATTATAATGTAATGTATATACAAAAATAACAAAGGGGATTGTTTAATGAAAAAGGTAGCAGGGGCTTTATTAACAGCATCTTTACTTTTAGCAGGGTGCAGTTTTGGAAATAATGACAATGACAAAGGAAGTTCTAAAGTATCTGATGACTCAACTAGTGAGAGTAATAGTAACAGTGATAATAAATCGAATAACAATCAATCTTCACAATCTAGTAGTAGTTCAAATAATTCATCTTCAAATCATTCAAAATCACAACAAGAAGATACAAACTCTGAAGAATATTATGCTAAAGTTTGGTTAACTGCGCTAGATAGTTATAGAGGTTCTAAAGAAAGCCAATTTGAAGATTTAGAAATCCAACATGGAGATGCGTCAAATGGGCTCGTTAATCCATACATGCCTAAAAATTCTGCTCGTTTACCAGAAGGTACTCAAGTATTATTACCGAGTGTTAATGCAGCAGGTCAGGTTGTATATAAAAATAACAATGATGGCACAATCACACTTTATAATGTTCCATCACATTTCCAAGGAAAAGAATGGGTTACACCTAGTTATTCCGATAGAGAAACACAAAGAATTATAGATGAAGCGAAAACAGTTAAATTATATGATGCGAGTCAATCCGAAATTGATAAAATGTTAAAATACATGTCATCTGAAGAAGTTAAAGGTTTTGGAGAACCTATTGATGAAAATCAAGATTTTAGTGAATCAGACGATTCTGATGATAGTGATAGTTCTTCAGATTCTGAAGACACAACTGTAACGCGTGATAACGTGATAGATAAAGTTGAAGATTATGAAGGTCACAAATTAGATACTGACACATACACATATAAAGAACCAGAAAAGAATAGTGATGGAGAGTGGGGCTTCTCATTCACTGATAAAGACGGTGACCTAGCAGGATCATATATTGTTGACGAAGATGGTAATGTTACTAAATATGATGAAAATGGTGACGAAGAATAGAAAAAGTTAAATAAGCTAAAAAAGGTCGATGCATGAATTTGCGTCGACCTTTTTGCTTTATCTATATTTATTGTTCCTACTAATGAAACTGATACTGATATACATTAATAAAGTGAAAATAATATGTGCAATCATCCACCACATGTATTCTAACCAACTAAATGTGAAAAATGATCTTTGAGCAATACTAATAAGTAAAGGGTACATAATTACAAATATAATCATTAATGGTAGATAAGCTAAATGATAAAAATGTTTAGAAATATAATACAAAATCACAAAAACAATATAAATGCTAATACCAATAAATAGGTGAATAATTATCTCCATCCAAGTTGGTACATTTTGAGGATTAGTTAAAAAATCTATATTAAGTAACAATTGAGTTAAGTGCGTATGTTGTAAAAATAAGTCTATAACGACATTACTTATTAATAAGATAAAGGAAATGATTATAGCACTTAAAAAATGGTATAAAATTTTTAAAATAAATAACACATCCTAACAGTTATTTGATAGTAATGATTTCCCTATTAACTACTATTTATACACAAATATTTCAGTATAAATAGTAGTTATGATTATTTTTAGTTAGAATTTTCGGAAAATATTTACAAATCTGAAAAATATTAGTATATTGAGTACTATCATCAAATCGAAATCATTTTATAACTGAGGAATAATGAATATTATTTTATCTAATTAATTAACAGTAATGAAGTGAAGTTCAATCATGGAAGGATGATTTGATTATGAGTAAAGCGCACGACTTAATAAAAGAAGATGAGCAATATTTTGCTAAATCTGGAAGAATCAAATATTATCCTTTAGCCATTGATCATGGCTATGGTGCAACATTAGTTGATGTTGATGGCAAAGAATACATTGATTTATTAGCTAGTGCAAGTTCACAAAATGTAGGGCATGCACCAAAAAAAGTAACAGATGCAATTAAAAAACAAGTCGACAAATTCGTACATTACACACCTGCTTATATGTATCATGAACCATTGATTCGTTTGTCTAAAAAATTATGTGATATTACACCAGGTGACTACGAAAAAAGAGTGACATTCGGTTTAACAGGATCAGATGCTAATGATGGCATTATCAAATTTGCCCGAGCATATACTGGTCGACCATATATTATTAGTTTTACTAATGCCTATCATGGCTCAACGTTTGGGGCTTTATCCATGTCAGCGATTAGTTTGAATATGAGAAAAAGTTATGGACCGTTATTGAATGGTTTTTACCATATTCCATTTCCTGATAATTATAGAGGTTTATTTGAACAACCCGCTTCAAATACTGTAGATGAATATTTAGCACCACTTCGAGAAATGTTTGATAAGTATGTCCCAGCTGAAGAAGTCGCTTGTATTGTTTTAGAAACGATTCAAGGCGATGGAGGTTTATTAGAGCCAGTGCCAGGTTATTTCAAAGCTTTAGAAAGTATTTGTAGAGAACATGGCATACTCATTGCTGTAGATGATATTCAACAGGGGTTAGGTCGCACAGGTACATGGAGTTCAGTAGAACACTTTGATTTCACACCTGATTTAATTACATTTGGCAAATCATTAGCTGGTGGATTACCTATGTCAGCTATTGTTGGCCGTAAGGAAATTATGGAGACACTAGAAGCTCCGGCTCATTTATTTACTACGGGTGCTAATCCTGTTAGTTGCGAAGCGGCATTGGCGACCCTTGAAATGATAGAGGAAGAACATTTACTTGAAGCAAGCACTGAAAAGGGTAAATATGTGCGTCAAACAATGGATCGATGGGTAAAAGATTACGACTGTATCGGAGATGTAAGAGGTATAGGATTATCAATAGGTATTGATGTCGTATCTAATTCTATAGAAAAGACACGTGATCCAGAAGCTGCATTAAAGATTTGTAACTATTGCTTTGATAAAGGCATAGTTATTATCGCAGTTGCAGGTAACGTATTAAGGTTCCAACCTCCATTGGTTATCACATATGAACAGTTAGATTATGCTTTAACTACAATTGAAAATGCGATAAAAGCATTAAATAATGGAGAATTAAATCAATATGAAATAGAGGGCCAAGGTTGGTAATCTATAGTGAAAATATCTAAAAAAAGAGAGTTCCACAAAGTGAATTAAACTTCGTGGAACTCTTTTTTTGTTTTTAAGATTTTTTAGGTGAGTGATATGCATCGTCACGGTCTTTTTTAGAATGTCTCATTCCATAAAATAGATAAATGATTATACCAACAATAAACCAAATTAATGTATATAATTTAGCTTCAAAACTTAATCCCCAGAATACTAATAGAACAAGGATAAAAGTTACTGCTGGTAATACTGGATACAATGGTAACTTAAACGATGGAACAGGTAAGTCTTTACCTTCACGTTTTCTAAGTTGATACATTGCTAATGAAACAAACATAAATGCTATTAATGTTCCGGCTGAAATTAATTGTGCTAAGAAAGCAAATGGGAACATTGAACCAATAACAACGGCGACGATTGTTAAGATAACTAAGGATCTATTTGGTAAATGTTTGTTGTTAAGTTTTCCTAACCAAGCAGGTAACAAACCATCACGTCCAAATGAATATAGCAATCTTGAACCTGCTAACATCATTCCAATTAAAGCAGTAAACATACCAATAACTGAGATAGCTTGTACTATAGCTGCAATAATACCATGACCACTTTCACGTAATGCCCAACCTACAGGCTCAGCATTATCAGCGTACTGACTGTAATGGAACATACCTACTAATACTAATGCTACCGCTACAAATAATACGACAGCAATGACTAAAGAACCTAAAATACCTCTAGGCATTGTTTTAGAAGGGTTAACCGCTTCTGCAGAGTTAGCAGCGATTGAATCAAATCCAATATATGCTAAGAAAATCATAGATACGCCAGCATAAATACCTTGCCAACCACCGAAGTCACCTGCATCAGTTACTTTATGTTCAGGAATAAATGGAACATAATTGCTAAAGTTAAGGGCAGTTAAACCTACAATTACAAATAATATGATAGCTAATACTTTTAAAATTACTAAAATATTTTCCATACGAGCAGCTTCACTCATACCTCTTGATAAAAGTAATGCAGTTAAAATAATAACAATGGCAGAGACAATATCAATGACACCGCCATTACTACCTAATGGATTCGATAATGCTTTAGGTAATTCTATACCAAGAGGCTTAATTAGACCCCTTAAATTGGCCGAGAAACCAGATGCAACGAATGCAACGGCAATGAAGTATTCTGCTAATAAGGCCCATCCTGCAACCCAACCAAAGAATTCACCAAATAAGACATTGATCCATGAATAAGCAGAACCAGCAAAGGGCATTGTAGAGGCCATTTCTGCATATGTAAATGCAACTAATCCGGCTACAATAGCTGCTAATAAAAATGATAGAGCTACTGCTGGACCTGCATGTTCCGCAGCTACTACCCCAGGTAATGTAAATATTGATGTGGAAACGATAGTACCCACACCTAATGCAAGAAAATCACGAACACGTAAAGTTCTTTTTAAATGACCATCTTTACTTTGATAGATGGAAGGATCTTCTTTTTGTGTTAAACGTTTAAAAAAACTAGACATACTAAACCTCCGTAAATAAATGAGTTATATTTAACTGTCATTTTAATAATTTATATAATAGCATAAATCGTTTGTATTTTGTCTAAAAATTCTGAAAAATTAAAACTTTCCGTTTTAATTGGAGGATATTGTTGACAAAATATTCAAATATAAAAGGATAAACTTGATTATAACAGAAAATAACCCTATAAAAAGTATTTTTTTAATAAATGTGAACTATATTTTAGCTTTTTACAATTTATTCTTTACAATAGAGTTATATTGAACTTATCAATAAAATAAAGATTATCACGTTTTAATATTTTAAAAGTAAAAAATAGAGGCGATAAATGTGGCTTTAGAAAAATTTATTAGAGAGAACATATATCAAAGTAAAGAAATTGCCGTACTTCTTACCTTTGTAGGCGGATATATTGATGCATATACCTTCTTAACTAGGGGTGGCACACTGGCAGCCGGACAAACAGGAAATATTATATTTCTTGCGTCAGAGTTATCACATAGTGATTTAAATGGAGGAATGTTAAAAATTTCGTCAGTCATTTCATTTATGGTTGGTGTCATGTTCGTCTCTTTAATCCATCATCAAATGGCAACACGATATTGGAGATTAGTATCTTTAGTGCCTATCACATTAAGTTGTATTATTGTCGGGTTTTTACCTACTTCTGTTTCAAATTTATATATTCTCCCTCCACTAGCATTTGGTATGGCAATGCTTACAACATCTTTTAGTAAAATTGAGGGTGAAGGATATAATAATACCTTCTCTACAGGAAACATTAAGAATGGTGTCATTGCATTGAGTGAGTATATGTTAAATAGGGATAAGGCTCAATTGAGAAAGGCTCAACTTTACATTAGAATAGTATTAAGCTTTATTATTGGTGCCATCGTCTCAGCAGAAGTTCAACTATTTTTAGGAACTTATGCCATATTAGTTGCGGCAACAATATTGATAGTCATTTTTATATTTTACAGTTCATTAATTTATAGAAGAGAACATACAGCTGAATAACTACTAAACTTTAATTTAAGAGGTAAAAGCTATGGAAATAAAACAAATCAAATACTTTGTTGAAACAGTCAGACGTGGTGGTATGACGCAAGCATCAGAACATCTATATATCGCACAGTCAACGATAAGTAAAGCAATCAAAAGTATAGAAAATGAATACGATATAACATTATTCGATCGTTCTCAAAAGCAAATCAAACTGACAGATATTGGTCAGACATTTTATGATAACAGTTTAGAATTTTTAGCGTTATTTGAAAAACTATCATTAGAGATGAATGATGTCATGAATGTGCAAAAAGGACATATTAGAATAGCCTTGTCACCAATGATGAATGTTCAATTATTTACTGATAGTTTGAATCAATTTCACCAGTTATATCCGAAAGTGACTTATGAAGTCATGGAAGGTGGAGGTAAAATAGTTGAGAACCTCACAGAAACGGATGAAGTAGATATTGGAATTACGACGTTACCTGTCGATGCATCATTGTTTCATTCAGTTCCACTATATAATGAAGAGTTATTGTTAGTGGTTAGTAAAAATCATTCACTAGCACAACAAGAAAAAGTCGATTTAGCTGAACTTAAAGAGGAAGAATTTGTATTGTTCCATGATGATTATTATCTTAAAGATCAAATTATTGAAAACTGTAAGCGACTAGGATTTTATCCTAAGACTGTAGCTAATATATCTCAAATTAGTTTTATAGCGAATATGATTAGTCAAGGTATCGGAATTAGCGTGGTACCAGAGAGTTTAGTTCGTTTAATGGGAGATAATGTAAAAGCACTACAATTAGAAAATGCAGATTTATCATGGCATCTAGGTTTAATTTGGAGAAGAGATGCATATCTTAATTTTGTAACACGTGAATGGATTCAATTTATAAAAGACTTAAGAACGAAATAGACATTTAATTTAATATCAGAACAGTAAAAAATACTTTAATGGACATGTACATTGAAGTATTTTTTCTATTACTTTTTTCTATATCAAACCTATTCCTTTTTGGAATGTTATTAATCGAAATTATGTATTTTATTAATACTTCACAAACTACTATAATTAAGTGCGTAGGGAACTTAAAACCAACAAATTAGTGACGTTAACATCATTTGAACCCTTGTATGTTTACACACAAATATTAATAAAGTATATTTAAAATGAAAGTGGATTATATGTAATTAAATATATGTATGAGGCGATAACATATGCTTTGTATTCAGTCTCATCAAAAATGAAGGAGTTTTTCGATATGAAAAAATTTGGTAAAAAAGTTGTTTTAGTTGGAGATGGCTCAGTAGGATCTAGTTATGCATTTGCAATGGTAACTCAAGGTGTTGCAGATGAATTCGTAATTATCGATATTGCTAAAGATAAAGTTAATGCTGACGTTCAAGACTTAAACCACGGCGCACTTCATAGTGATTCACCAGTTGTCGTTAAAGCTGGAGAATATAGTGATTGTAATGATGCAGATTTAGTTGTAATTACAGCTGGAGCACCACAAAAACCAGGTGAAACACGTTTACAATTAGTAGAGAAAAACACAAAAATCATGAAAGATATTGTAACTAGTATTATGGATAGTGGTTTTGATGGTTACTTCTTAATCGCTGCAAATCCAGTAGATATCTTAACTCGTTATGTTAAAGAGTTAACTGGATTACCAGCTGAACGCGTTATCGGTTCAGGTACAGTATTAGACTCTTCAAGACTTAGATATTTAATTAGTAAAGAATTGAATGTAGCACCTTCAAGTGTCCACGCTTCAATTATTGGTGAACACGGTGATTCTGAATTAGCTGTATGGTCAAAAGCCAACATTGCTGGTATTTCAGTTTATGACACACTTAAAGAACAAACTGGTAGCGAAGCTAAAGCACAAGAAATTTATGAACAAACAAGAGATGCTGCTTATGAAATCATTCAAGCTAAAGGTTCAACTTATTATGGTATTGCACTAGCATTATTAAGAATTTCAAAAGCATTATTAAATAATGAAAACAATGTATTAACTGTATCTTCACAATTGAATGGTGAATATGGATTTAATGGTGTATATGTTGGAGTACCAACTTTAATCAATGAAAATGGTGCAAGCAAAGTTTATGAAACACCTTTAAGCGATCATGAAAAAGAATTATTCAAACAATCTGTTGAAGCATTAGAAACAACTTATGATTCAGTGAAACATCTTTTAGATTAATCTATCAGAATATACTTTAAATATTTTATCAAGTAATGGGGAATCATTTTCACACTGATGTTATCGTCACGATAAAATAAATATGTGAAAAATGGAAGGAAATGAATAGCATGGCAGACAAACAATATACTGCAGCCGATATGGTAATTGATACTTTTAAAAATAATGGTATTGAGTACGTATTTGGTATTCCAGGTGCAAAAATTGATTATTTATTCAATGCATTGGAAGACGACGGACCAGAACTTATTGTAACGCGTCACGAGCAAAACGCAGCAATGATGGCCCAAGGTATAGGACGACTAACTGGTAAACCAGGTGTCGCACTTGTTACAAGTGGTCCAGGAGTGAGTAACTTGACTACTGGATTATTAACAGCAACATCTGAAGGAGATCCCGTATTAGCTTTAGGAGGACAAGTTAAACGTAATGACTTACTTCGTTTAACACATCAAAGTATCGACAATGCTGCTTTATTAAAATATTCAACAAAATATAGTGAAGAAGTTCAAGATCCTGAATCTTTATCAGAAGTTATGACAAATGCAATGAGAACAGCGACATCAGGTAAAAATGGTGCAAGCTTTATTAGTATTCCGCAAGATGTCATTTCAGCACCAGTTCAATCTAAAGCAATCGCACATTGTGAAAAACCTAGTCTAGGTATTCCAAGTGAACAAGATATTAATGATGTGATTGAAAAGATTAAAAATGCTGAATTCCCTGTTTTACTTGCTGGTATGAGAAGTTCAAGTGCTAACGAAACGAACGCAATTCGTAAATTAGTTGAAAAAACCAATTTACCAGTTGTAGAAACGTTCCAAGGTGCTGGCGTGATTAGTCGTGAATTAGAAAATCATTTCTTTGGTCGTGTAGGATTGTTCCGTAACCAACTTGGTGATGAATTACTTCGCAAAAGTGATTTAGTAGTTACAATAGGTTATGATCCAATTGAATATGAAGCAAGTAACTGGAATAAAGAATTAGATACTAAAATTATCAATATTGATGAAATTCCAGCAGAAATTACTAATTATATGCAACCAATGAAAGAATTAATTGGTAATATTGCAGGAACAATTGAAATCATTTCTAACAAAGTTGATGAACCATTTATTAATCAACAACATTTAGATGAATTAGAAAAATTAAGAGCGCATATTATTGAAGAAACTGGTATTAAAGCAACACATGAAGACGGTGTGTTACATCCAATCGAAATTATCGAATCAATGCAAAAAATGCTGACTGATGATACAACTGTGACAGTGGACGTAGGTAGTCACTATATATGGATGGCTCGTAAGTTCAGAAGCTATAATCCAAGACATTTACTATTCAGTAATGGTATGCAAACATTAGGTGTTGCTTTACCTTGGGCTATTTCAGCTGCACTTGTAAGACCAAATACACAAGTTGTTTCAGTTGCTGGAGATGGTGGTTTCTTATTCTCAGCACAAGATTTAGAAACAGCCGTGCGTAAAAATTTAAATATCATTCAATTAATTTGGAATGATGGTAAATATAATATGGTCGAATTCCAAGAAGAAATGAAATATGAACGTTCATCAGGTGTAGATTTTGGTTCAGTTGACTATGTAAAATATGCCGAAGCATTTGGTGCTAAAGGAATACGTGTCACTAACCAAGAAGAACTAGAAGCAGCTATCAAAGAAGGATATGACACTGATGGTCCAGTATTGATTGATATTCCAGTTAACTATAAAGATAACATGAAGCTTTCTACAAACATGTTACCTGACGCATTTAACTAATAAAGATGAACACGAATTAGGAGTGAAATTGTTTATGACTAATGTCTTATACCAACACGGTACATTAGGAACATTGATGGCAGGATTACTAAAAGGGACTGCATCAATTAATGAACTATTAGAACATGGTGATTTAGGAATAGCAACACTTACTGGTTCTAATGGGGAAGTAATATTTATTGATGGTAAAGCTTATCATGCTAATGAACATAAAGAATTTGTTGAATTAAAAGGCGATGAATTAACACCTTATGCTACAGTAGCAAAATTCACAGCAGATACGACTTATCAAACTAAAGATAAATCATCTGAAGCGGTCTTTAATGAAGTGAAAGAAAAAATGCTTAGTGAAAATTTATTCTCAGCAGTAAAAATTTCTGGAGTTTTCAAAAAAATGCATGTACGTATGATGCCAGGTCAAGAACCACCGTATACTCGTTTAATTGATTCAGCACGTAGACAACCTGAACAAACTGAAACGAATATCAAAGGTTCTGTAGTTGGTTTCTTTACACCAGAATTATTCCATGGTGTAGGTTCAGCAGGTTTCCATGTTCATTTTGCTAACGATGATCGTAACTTTGGTGGTCACGTATTAGACTTTGAAGTCGAAGACGTTAAAGTTGAAATACAAAACTTCGAAACATTTGAACAACATTTCCCATCATATGATGAAACATTTACAAATGCTGATATTGATTATAAAGATATTGCAGATGAAATAAGAGAAGCTGAATAATTATAGTAAAACTGAGGCGTGATCAATAACGTCTCAGTTTTTTTGTTTGTCTATAAAAATAAATTATTGTGAACTTGAATTTTGAATAATACGTTGTTGATAGCTAGATAAAAATGAATAAATAGTATCTAAATAAGGCGTATGTAATTGATGTTGTCGTGCCTTATTGTATATATAGCCCTGTATTGCTTCCATTTCTAAAGGCCGATTAGACATGATATCGTAATACATACTTGTTCCCATTTGATCAGGATAACCTTCATATATTGTCATAATAGAGTTTAGCGTGCTTTCATCAAAAGTGATTCCCTCAGCATTTGCTACTGTAATACCCTCTGAAATAATTTCTCTACAAATATGTTTAATATGAGCTGAATGCAAAATTTTAGCTGTATCACGACCTACTGCTGTTATTGAATTAATTCCTAAATTGACTAATAGTTTATACCATATTTTTTGTTCAATATTATCTTCAAGTATTATTTTAATTTTAGTTTTGTTAGTTAACTTTTGTAATTGTCGTGTTCTTGTTGTATCTTTCAAATGAAGACAATAGTCTCTATAATGCACGATATTATTATTGTTTTTCTGACCACTGATATAGACTACAGCTTGATATGCATGTTCATAAGGAATTTTCTCTAGATATCCATATCCATTTTGAGCAAGGATAATTAATGTATTTTCATGTATGATTGAAGATAATTTTGAAAGTACAGAATCTAGTTGGTATGTTTTAACGGCAATGAATAGTACATCAAGAGGTTGAATTATATTTTGATAAGGTGTAACAGACATTGTGATTGCTTCTTTTTCATTTTCTGGGAAATAATGTAATTCTTGTCTTTTTTTACCAATTAATAAAGTGTCAGGATATTTCTTTTGTAATTCAATAGCTATAGTCGTTCCAACAGCTCCAGGACCAATAACACCAATTGTCATAATATTTATGCTTTCCTTTCTTGATTAGATTCATTATACTATTGCTAATAATATAGGAAATTGAGGATGAATTGAATTGAAAACTTTAGCTCAGTTAATTGAAATGAAACAAAAAGGTAACAAAATTTCAATGGTTACTGCTTATGATTTTCCTAGTGCAAAACAAGCACAAGAAGCAAATATAGATATGATACTAGTAGGAGATTCCTTAGGGATGACTGTGTTAGGTTACGAAAGTACAGTTCAAGTTACAATAGATGATATGATACACCACGCAAAAGCCGTACGTCGTGGAGCGCCAGACACGTTTGTAGTCGTAGATATGCCAATTGGTACGGTTGGTATCAGTGATGAGTTGGATTTACAACATGCTTTAGATTTATACCAACAAACGAACGCAAATGCGATTAAAGCGGAAGGTGCACATTTAGCAACGTTTATAAAAAAAGCGACTAGAATGGGTATTCCCGTTGTAGCTCATTTAGGTTTAACACCACAAAGTGTAGGCGTAACAGGATACAAATTACAAGGTAGTACTAAAGAAGCAGCATTACAATTAATTGAAGATGCTTGCCTTATGGAAGAATCGGGTGCAGTTGCGCTAGTTCTTGAAGCAATACCTAGTGATCTTGCCCGAGTAATTAGTGAAAAATTGTCGATTCCAGTCATAGGTATCGGTGCAGGAAAAGACACTGATGGGCAAGTATTGGTTTATCATGACATGCTCAACTATGGTGTTGAACGTCATGCAAAATTTGTTAAGCAATATAGTGACTTTTCAATTGGTATTAATGGTTTAAAACAGTACAATGAAGAAGTTAAATCAGGCGCATTTCCCTCTGAAACACACACGTATAAGAAAAAAATTATGAGTGAGGTAAATAACAATGACTAAAGTGATAACAACGGTAAGTGAAATGCAAAATATTTCTAAAGAATATAAGACACACGGACAAACGATAGGTTTTGTACCTACTATGGGTGCTTTACACGAAGGTCATTTGAAAATGATGGAATTATCATCAGAATTTAATGATGTAACTGTAGTGAGTATTTTTGTTAATCCGCTACAATTTGGACCTAATGAAGATTTTGATGCATATCCTCGCCAAATTGATAAAGATGTTGAAATGATAGAACAAATTGATGTCGATTATGTGTTTTATCCAAGTGTAGAAGAAATGTATCCTGATGAACTAGGTGTAACACTTAAAATTGGTAAATTAGCACATGTACTTGAAGGTGCACAACGTCCGGGACATTTCGAAGGTGTTGTAACTGTAGTTAATAAATTATTTAATATTGTAAGTCCAGATTATGCTTACTTTGGTAAAAAGGATGCGCAACAACTGGCAATCGTAGAAAAAATGGTCAAAGATTTTAATCAGCCAATTGAAATTATAGGTGTGGATATTGTTCGAGAAAAAGATGGATTAGCAAAAAGTTCAAGAAATGTTTACTTAACAGTAGAGGAAAGACAAGAAGCGGTTCATTTAAGTAAGAGTTTGAAATTAGCACGTGAATTATATAATAATGGAGAACGCAATAGTTCAGTTATTATAGATGAAATTACTCAATATTTACTTGATTACACAAGTGGTCAAGTAGATGAAGTGGCTATCTATAGTTATCCAGAGTTAGAAGAACAAACTAAAATTGAAGGTCAAATCTTTATTTCATTAGCTGTTAAATTTTCAAAAGCACGTTTGATAGATAATATAATAATTGGAGCTGAATAAGTTGATAAGAACAATGATGAATTCTAAAATTCATAGAGCAAGGGTGACAGAAGCTAACTTAAACTATGTTGGCAGTATCACTATTGACTCAGATATTTTAGAAGCGGTTGATATATTACCAAATGAAAAGGTTGCAATCGTAAATAATAATAACGGTGCGCGCTTTGAAACTTATGTCATTGCTGGTGAAAGAGGTACTGGTAAGATTTGCTTGAATGGTGCTGCAGCTCGTTTAGTTGAAATAGATGATGTAGTTATAATTATGACTTATGCTCAATTAAATGAAGAAGAAATTAAGCATCATGCACCAAAAGTAGCTGTATTGAATGAACATAATGACATCATTGAAATGATACATGAAAAAGAAAACACAATTGTTTTATAACAGTGATAATTAAATATATAAATGCAAGTCCTAACAAATTAGTATAATTTATTGTTAGGACTTTTTAAATATTAATAAATAAAATAAAAATAATATAGAATAGGGTGTTGAAATGTAATATAATCTATCTAAATAGTTATAGTGGAGGAATTAAAAATTCATGAAATGTCTTAATTGTGGTCAGAATCATCAACCAGAAGATCGATTTTGTGTTCAATGTGGTGCAGAAATAATTAAACCAGATGAAGCGACACAAAACGTTCCAACAGCATCTACAATGACAGAGGACCAACAACTTCAAAGTACTTCAAAGCAATCTCAGAAAAAAGATGATGTTAATAATGAACGTCAATTATATAAAAAGACGACATCGGTTCATCAAACAACGAGAAAGCGATCTACACTTGAAGAAAATGACTCATTTGTTGAAGAAATAACAGATGATAATATGTCATCGATGGAAAATTTCTTTAAAGATTTACAAATTGAAGGTAAAAAATTCTTCACCCATGTATTTAAATCTGTGGATGATATTTTTGAGAATCAAGTCACATTTAATTATCGTTTTTTATTATCATTAGTATGTATAGGAACGTTGTTGAGTACTTTACTAATAATCATTTTATCTTCAGATTTATTTTTATTTATGGCAAGCAGCTCACCTTTAAAGATAACTTTCTATATATTGATGATAATGTTAGGTAGTACAACTTTATCAATTGGCGTGTTGTATAGTGTTTTGAAAATAAGTTTAAATACGAAAGTCCAACTTCACAAGGTCGTGTCTGATTTCATTGTCGTTAATACGTTTTCAGTCATAACATTATTAATAGGATTGATATTAGCTATACTAGGCGTAACAAAATTAGCTATCATTATCTTAGTTGTTGCTAGTGTTTTGTTATATATCATTTCACCGTCATATATTTTGGCTAAATATAGTGTTATGTATAGTACAAAAATCGCAAGCATATATAGTATCATTATCTATCAATTGGTAATGACAATTTTAGTTTATTTATTAGGTCATATGATTATAGAACAATTAATCAACGATTATCTTATGAAATTATGGGATAGTGGTTTTAATGGCTTACTGTAAACAATGCAAGAAACCTATGTATATTAATAATGATTACTGCACAAGATGTTATCATTCTATGTTAGCTACAAAAAAATATACAGAAAGATATTCGCATCAAATTCATGCTTCTCATGCGTCTAAAAGGTATCGATTTCGCAAACCTAAAAAACCATTGTCACTTATAATACTGGTACTTTGTTTGATGACGATCATATTAATTAGTATTTTATCTTTCTATAGATTAGAAAACGCACTAGATAAAAAGGTTCAATTATTTTCAGATGCAATCGATCATAAAAATACGGACCAATTGATTGAATTAGTAATATCCAATAATCAACAATTAACAAATGAAGAAGCTAAGGCATATGTATCTTTGATCAATTCATTTGGTGGTAATAAAAAATTCTTACATCAATTAACATCGGCAGCATATCATTTAAAACAAAATAAAGGTAAAACACAAGATGTTGAATTAGAAGGAGTGACAATCTTAACGATACATCAACAGATTCATTTATTCGGTTTGTTTAAAAACTTTCAATTTGAAATACCACGATTTAACTTTACATTAGATGCTAAGGATAATGGTAATTTGACATATCGTTTAAATAATAAAAAGTATGATGTACGTTTAGTAAAAGGTCATATCGTTAGTTTAAATGCTGTACCTTTAGGTGAATATAAATTAGACGCGACTAAAAAAATCGGAAATCGTACATATGACGGTAATATCATTTTTAGTTTGAAAAAATATGGCACTTTAGCTAAAGAAGATTTTAGTGAAAAACGATTTAAAGTAACAACTAAAAATAGTTATATGTTTAATAAAATGGATTTAGTTATTAATGATAAAAATGTTGGTAGATTAAAAGACTATATTACTTATGGACCTTTTAGTGGAGAAGATGACTTGCTTGTTTATGGTATAGGTTATGTAGGGAACCAAGCATTTAAATCAAATGAAGTGAATGTACCATCTATTAATAGTGATGAAAGCCCTGTTAATGTTGTTCTTACATTTAATGAAGCAGAAGTATTTAGTCAATCTGATCATCAATTAAATAAGAAAATACATAAAAATAAATAATAACAATTAAGAACCTGGGACATATCTTTTAGAAAAATGGCTAGTAAATGAGTTTATCAAAACTCGTTTACTAGCTTTTTTATTTACAATACATCGTATTTTTGTGTGACTTTAAATTAAAAAATAAAACGCTTTTTATATTAGTAATAATTGTATCACCAATTACTTACTATCTATTAAAAAAATATTTTTTTAGTAAAAATATCTATTAAGGTATTTGATATATCTAAAAATATAACAAACTTTATTAAAGGTTTTTAAAAATATTTGAAATTTCATAGAAAACAACATAAATAAAATGTTATAATTTGCAAAGATAAACAATAAAATACTGGAGGTACCATTATGAAATGCCCTAATTGTGGTCATCAAATCGAACAAGATGATGTATTTTGTGGAGAATGCGGCACAAAAGTTAATCGTCAATCTAATGCAGTTACATCAGCAGAGGACGATATTAAACAAGCTGATTCTCACTCAAATAAACAACAGGCCACTCAATCAACTCATAATAGCACAATGAATTCTACTAGCAATGCCTCACATGAACAATCACAATCAATGAATCAAAGTAATGCATCTGCAGAAACTCACGCAAATCACAATCAATACCAACACTCACAACCTAACAACACACAACAGCAATACCAAAATCAAAATCAAAACCCAAACCAGAATCAAAATCAAAATCAAAATCCAAATCCAAATCCAAATCCAAATCCAAATCCAAATCAGAACCAATACCAGAATCAATATCAAAACTATAATCAAAATCAACAGTACCAACAACAACCACATCAGTATCAACAACAAACAAATCAGTTTAGTGAACAAGCTAAAGAAGTGACTCAAGAAAGTAAAGGTTTCTTCAAAAGTGCTTTTGTAGATCCTGATAGAGAGATTAAAAGTACTCATACATTCAGTTTTAAATTATTAGGTTCACTATTAGCAATTGGATTAATCGTACTTGCAATCATTCTTTTCTTAGCTATTCCAGAAGAAGTATCTTTATTTACTTCAGAATCCAAAATCGTGTTCTCTATTATTATTAGCTTAATTATTCTTTTAGCTGCAATTGTAGGTACAATATTCGGAATGACAAGATTAGTTGTAGTTCAAGCGATACCATTTAAAAAGGTATTTTCTGATTTCATATTAATTAATAGTGTCACAGTTGCAATGTTACTTGTATCTATCATTCTATTAGTTATGGAAGCATACACATTTGGCATGGTTGTCTTAATGTTATCTTTCGTTATACTTGTAGCTTCTGGTGTATATTTAATTGCGAAATATAGTGGTATTAACTTCACTAGATTTTCAAGTTTTTATGGTATTGTTATTTACTTAATTGTTATTTTTATCTTGATGAGAATTTTCGGAGAAGTAACACTTTCAAGTATTTTAGAATCATTTGATGAAACAAGAGATTCATTCTTTAATAACTTATTCGGTGGAGGTAGTGGTTATTAATGAAATATTGTAGTAATTGCGGTAAACCCTTACGCCAAGACGTTAAAATTTGTACTAATTGTGGGGCACCAGTTAACGCATCTCAGGATTCACAACAAAATTCTCACAATCATACTCATTCACAACAACATAACCAAGGTTATAATAATGCATCTATGTATCAACAATATGAACCACAACCGAAGAAAAGTAAGAAAAAAACAATATTAATCATTGTTATAGTTGCAGTTGTTTTAGCAATGTTAATTGCTATCTTTGCGATTTTAAAACATCAATTTTCACCTGAAAAACAAGCAGACCAAATCGCACATGCAGTTAAGAAAGATGATGCAAAAGGTCTAGCTAAACAAGTGAATTCAGCAGATAATAAATTGAGTGAACAAGAAGCACGTGCTTATTTAAATTACCTCAAGGCTGAAGGCGACTTAACTAACGTAGCAAACCAAATTGAAAGTAATACGAAAGAAGTTGAGCACGGTAAATATCATAGTTTATCTGTTAATACAGACGATGATAATGTATTAAATATTGAAAAAGACGGCAAAAAATATTTATTCTTTAATAACTATAAATTCAATATTCCACAAAAAAAAGTATATATTGAACCTACTGATACCGGTGATATTACTTATAAATTTAATGGGGAAAAACATCATCTTTCTGTTGATGAAGCTGAAAGTAAACCAATGGGCACGTTCCCAATTGGAGATTATAATTTAAAGGCCTCTAAGAAAATGGAAGGTAAAACATTCGATGGTGCGATTAACATTACTATGAGTGAGGAAGACGGTATTGCGAAAGAATCATTTAGACAAAAGCGATTCAACGTAACTACTGAAGGTGGTTCAATGTTAGATGATATTAACATCTATGTGAACGATAAAAATGAAGGCGATGAATCTGATACATTTGGTCCTTATGATCCTGACGAAGATGTCATCGTATATGCACAAGGTACTTTAGAAGGTGAAACATTTAAATCAAGTTCTGTAAATGTTTCAAGTGCTAGTGAAGAAGATAATGGCGTATCAGACGTAACAGTCAAATTTGATGAAGACGCTATAGATGATTATTACGATAAGAAAATGGAATCAGACGATGATGATGACGATGATAGTGACAGCGACAGTGATTCAGAAGAAGTAACTCGTGATAACGTTATCGACAAAGTTGAGTCATATGAAGGACATACATTAGATACAGATGAATATACGTACAAAGAACCTGAAAAAACAGATGATGGCAAATGGGGATTCTCATTTGAAGATAAAGATGGTGATTTAGCAGGTTCATATACTGTAGATTCAGATGACGGTTATGTAACTGAATATGATGAAGACGGAGAAAAAGTAGGTTCTGGATACTAAAAGTTCCAGAAAATAATTAATAATAAATGACCACCCAAAAGGAGCAATCCTTTTGAGTGGTCATTTTAATATATTTATTTTGTTATGGGAATGATTAGTTGAGAATCGTATTGTCCGCCAGTGTGAATATGATGATGTCCTTTATTTACTGTTTCGTTATGTTCATAACGTGTACTCATACCAGGTGTACTATTACCTTTTACTACTTCGCTTCCTTTTACAACAACTTCTAGAGTTTCACCTTGTTTAAATAATGTGCCTGAAGGTAGTAATTCAATTTCTACAGGAACGACTTCACCATTATTAAGTTTTAATTCTTGTTCATGTGTATGCCAAGGTTGAGCAATGGTTGATTTTTCTTGATCTAATTCGCGATGTGAAGCACGTAACCAACCAGTTGCAACTTGACCATCTTCAATATGGTTAAAGTCAGGGAAGTGTACTTCATTACCACGACGGTCTAATTTTTTAATGCCTGCAAATAAGTCCATATCGTCTGTATCATCTGTACTTACCCATAATTTTAAGTTCATATTACCTACTAATTCTGTATCTTTATCAAATGTATAACTGAAGCGTACTTCGTCTTTTTCATTTTCAGAATCATAACTAGTTGTATTTTCTTCAGAGACAGCATATTGATTTAATGTTAATTCTTTACCATTTAAATATAAAGGAGTATATTCAGTATTTGGTAATGGGAATGATGTTGCTGTTTTGAATTCACCTCTATAGAATTGGTCTCTTACTTCATAAGTGACAGTTGGTGTGTCTTTCCAATCATTATCTTCTTCTTTTAGGTAATAATCGAAGAACGCTTTTTGACGTTCAAGATTTTCTCTAGCATAATAGCTTTCCCATTCTTTACGACCATGGATATATAGCCATTTGTCTTCTGAGCTTGCTTGTTTAAATCCTTCAAATGAACCACGATTGTGTAAACCTTGAGTTGACCAACTTGCACAAGCTAAGATAGGTGTTTTGATTTGATGAAGTGGTGCTTGGCGTTGTTTCCATAAATCATCGAATAATGGATGGTCTTTTTGAGCTTGAATTAAATCTTCAATATTTGGATTATCTGTTCATCTCGCAAAGATTCCTTGAATCCAGAAACGATAGAATCCTGTATCTGGAATACCGCCGTGGAAAGCAACTTCACGATACATATCGTTTAAACCTTCCCATGGAATCATAGCTTTTAAATGAGGGGGATTTAATGACGCAACCCACCATTGCGTAACTGCAAGGTATGACACACCATTAGTTCCGGTATTACCATTACTCCATTCTTGTTGTGCAGCCCATTCAATCACTTCATAGTAATCTTCTGCTTCACGTTTTGACCATGGAGATAAGACACCATTAGATTTTGAACTACCTCGTAAAGCAACTTTGATAACAACGTAATCTTGAGGTACCCAGAAACCTGGATCTGGTGATTCTTCAGGCGTGAAGCTTGAAGTAGGTATAGCACCTAATGTTGGCCAATTAGCCCCCATATTAGTTATTTTTGGTTTGTTATCTTTACCATACGTATCTGCAGACATCACTACTGGGAATTGACCTTCTTTGTTAGGACGGAAAATATTCACATATAATTTTTCGCCATCTTTCATTTCTACAGTAACGTCTTTTTCCATAATCATTTCTTGATTACCAAATTGTACACTATCTACAACAATATGATTTAAACCTTCTTTAACATCGCTAACATCTGTAACAGTTAATTTTGGATTTCCTAATAAATTGCTTGTCATATGAATCATCCTTTACATGATTTCTTTTTCTTTACACCTTCATGATAAGAGGTAATAATCAGAATTCCAATCATCAATGTCCTTAATTTGTGTAATAACCAACAAACAACGTATAATTGTTGTATAGAGATAAAGGATGTGACATTATGCCGCAAGATCGACGCATTAGAAAATCACAGCAAGCAATCAGACAAGCATTTATCGATTTATTGCATAAACAGGAATTAGAACAAATTACAGTTCAACAAATTTCAGATTTAGCAGACGTCAATCGTAGTACATTTTATACGCATTACATAGATAAATATGATTTATTAGAACAAATGGAAGATGAGCAGGTTAAAGAAATTAAAGTATTTATTGAAGAAAATGATGTATATAGTAATAAAGCAATATCAGCTGATAATATACGTACGATTATGGAGTTTTTAATTGGTAATATAGAAGAGAATATGTCGTTTTATCAACTTATGTTTAATATTGGTAAGGATTCCAATTTGCATGAGAAGCTATATGAACTTATCACAGGACATTTAAATCATTTTAAAAACGACAATAATAAAATTGGTAACATACCATTTTCTTATTTTATGAGTTATGTATCTGGAGCGGGGCTTTCATTTATACGTCATTGGGTAGAGGATCCTAACCGTATATCGAAAGAAGAATTGATTCAATATTTTTATGATATTGTCAATAACGGCCCAGCTACAATAATACAACGAGAGAAATAATAAATGAGGCAGAGACATAAAGTTCTTGAACAAGAGAAAAAAGGTAACTTCTATTGAAATAATATAGAAATTACCTTTTTATCTATGAGATTTTGTTTTAAACACTGATTATGAAATTGTACAAATAAAGATTTTGATAAAGCATCTACTTTGGAGTTTACTCTAAATCGATTAATCTTTATACATAAGGATTCCATTAATTTAGTTTAGTGATGTTTATTAAATTATACGAAAGTGCCTTATTTTTTAAAGTATTTCAAGTAAAATTACATA
>ENA-ORXC01000550-ORXC01000550.1-marine-metagenome-genome-assembly--contig:-NODE-550-length-25645-cov-53.842107_pt1 | contig 25645 bp, 19 predicted proteins | sample MGYA00237865_ERZ511478 | MGnify/ENA metagenome assembly ERZ511478
ATTATTTAGATAAATATCTTAATGTATAATATGAAAGTAGCTGTTTACGGTCAAACTTATCAAGATAATGCCATTGAATACCTCATTGAACTTTTAGATGAGTTGCAAACGGTATCTGCAGAAGTTTATATTGAAAAAGATTTTTACGAATTGTATCAAGCTAAAGGTAATAGTCAAACCTTTTCTGTTTTTACAATGGAAGAAGGGTTAAATGCTTCTTTCGATATGTTTGTTAGTTTTGGTGGCGATGGTACCATATTAAGAGCAACAACTTTTGTGAAAGACCTTGGTATTCCTATTGTGGGTGTTAATACCGGTAGGTTAGGATTTCTTTCAACCTTTAAAAAAGAAGATGTTAGAAAGGTAGTCCAAGAATTCAAGCAAGGTGCATATAATGTTGTGGAGCGTAGTTTGGTGCAGTTGAATACCGAGAAATTGGATGCCGAGTTTGGAGATTTAAATTTTGCATTGAATGAAATTACCGTAAGCAGAAAAGAAACTACTTCTATGATTACGGTAGAAACATATTTAAATGACGAATACTTAACATCATATTGGGCAGACGGATTAATAATATCTACCCCAACTGGATCTACCGGGTATTCCTTAAGTTGTGGAGGTCCTGTAATTGTGCCAACTGCTAAATCATTGGTGCTGACCCCAATTGCTCCACATAACTTAAATGCGAGACCACTGGTTATTTCTGATGATACTGTAATTCGTTTGAAGGTGTCTGGTAGAGAAGAAAACCACTTGGTTTCTTTAGATTCTAGAATTGCATCATTAGAAAATGGAGAGGAGATAACTATAAGTAAGGCTCCTTATACCATTAAAATGATAGAATATACTTCAGAAAGTTTTTTAAAGACCTTAAGAAATAAGCTTCTTTGGGGCGAGGATAGGCGAAATTGAGCCAACATTTAAACAATAATTGTCCTTAATCGCTGTTTATCTTTTGAGAACATTAAAATTATTGCATTCTCAGTTTTACATATGATATCCGCAATAATTGTAAAATCTATTTTATGCGTTACATAACGTTGTTAGTATTGCTTTTTTCACTGTCAGGTTTGCAAGCGCAGACTTATGAGGTGGGTATTTTTGCCGGTGGTGCCAATACAATTAGTGATGTTGGTAGAACAGATTATCTGTTGCCTTCCAATATTGCCTTTGGTGGTTTGTTTAAGTGGAACATTAGTAAAAGATATGCATGGCGGGGTAGTTTAACTTACGGTAAGTTTACTGCCGATGATAATAAATCTAGTTCTACGGCAAGGCAGCAGAGAGGTTATGTTATAGATAATTCAATTTTTGAGGGCTCTGTGGGGTTGGAATTTAATTTTGTGGAATATAATTTACATAAACTTGGTCCGGCGTTTACGCCCTATTTGTATACAGGTCTTACCTATTTTAGGTATGATTATCAATATTTTAATGGAGGCGTTCTGCAAGATATAAATCAAAAAGAAGGAAGTTTTGCAGTGCCAATGACCGTTGGTTTTAAGTATCGTATCAATCAGTTTCTTATTTTTGGGGGCGAAATAGGGGCTAGGTATACTTTTACGGATAACTTAGATGGTAGTAATCCTGAAGGTTCTAACTTTGAAGAGTTCCAATTTGGTAATATTTTTAGCGATGACTGGTATGTGTTTTCCGGTCTAACCTTAACCTACACTTTTGGAAGAAAGCCTTGTATGGATTGTTTTGAGTAAATTTTAAGATGAGTGATATAAACGATATTGATAAACTGAATGTTCCAAAGCACCTTGCTATTATTATGGACGGTAATGGTAGGTGGGCAAAAGAACGCGGTAAACTAAGAGTTTTTGGTCACGAACACGGTGTAAAAACCGTTAGAATCGTTGTTGAGCAATGTGTTCAACTGAAAGTTAAATACTTAACATTATATACTTTTTCTACAGAAAATTGGAATAGACCTAAGATAGAAGTGCAGACACTTATGCGCTTATTAGTCTCTTCTTTAAAGAAAGAACTTAAAACTTTTAACAAAAATAACGTACGCCTAAATACTATAGGTAACATAGATGCGCTTCCTGCGAAAGCATATAAAGAGTTGGTCGAAGTAATGGATCAAACAAAGCAAAACACAGGCATGACATTGACTTTGGCTTTGAGCTATGGTGCTCGTGAAGAGTTACAATCTATGGTAAAAGAGATAAGTACCAAAGTTAAAAATAATATAATTTCAATTGAAAACATTGACCAAGAAATTATAAATAGCCATCTTTACACGCATGATTTGCCAGACGTAGACTTGCTAATCCGTACTAGTGGAGAACATCGGATCAGCAATTTTTTATTATGGCAAATAGCATATGCAGAGTTATATTTTATTGATGTATATTGGCCTGATTTTAGAGAGCATCACTTAGTTGAGGCCATAAAAAACTACCAGAACAGAGAACGAAGATTTGGAAAAACAAGCGAACAACTCACTTAAAGATATGACCAGGTTCATATCATTGAACCACTTTTTAACTACCCTTTTATTTTTGACCACCTTTATTGCCGCCGCACAGGATGTTTCCTATGAGGACGGTAAAAGCTATATTTTAGGGGGTTTAGACGTTACCGGACTGCAAAGTTATAATGAGCAAACGGTGAAAACTTATACTGGGTTAAGAGTAGGTCAGCCTATTACATTGCCAGGAGAACAAATTAGCGAAGTCATAAAAAAATTATGGGGTCTAGAGCTTTTTAGTGAAATTGACATCTTTATTACGAATATAGAGGAGAACACCGTCTTTTTGGAATTAAACATAATTGAACGTCCAACATTGACTAATGTTACGTTTTATGGTGTTAAAAAAGGTAAAGTCGAAGGGCTTATTAAGGATACCGATCTTAAAAAAGGGAAAAAAATTACCGAGAGTTTAATTTCCAACTCTAAAAACTATATCACTAATAAGTATAGGAAACAAGGTTATTTAAATGCCGATGTTACTATTGCTACTTCTAAAGATACTACCGATACCAATACCCAAAAGATGGTAGTAAACGTTAATAAGGGAGATAAAGTAAAGATTCGTGATATTATATTTGAAGGTAATGAACAGTTGTCTGACAAGAAATTACGTAAAGCTTTAAAAAATACCAAGAAGAAAAAGTTAGGTCGTTTCTGGAAAAAATCAAAATATATTCAAGATGACTATGAAGAAGATCTTGGTCTACTTGTAGATAAATTTGCCGAAAATGGATATCGTGATGCGCGTGTATTGTCCGATTCTATTATTAAGGTCGATGAAAACAACATTGATTTAAAGATAAAGGTAGAAGAGGGGGATAAGTACTATTTCGGTAATATCGACTTTGTAGGTAATACTGTGTATACAGATCGTCAATTGAATAGGGTTTTAGGTATCAAAAAAGGCGATACTTATAATGGTGTATTATTACGTGAAAGAATTGCCGATAATTCTAAACCAGACCCAAGTGATGTAACTAGTTTATATCAAAATAATGGATATCTTTTTTCTACCATCAACCCTGTAGAAATATCTGCCGCTAACGATACTATTGATTTTGAAATTAGAATTATAGAAGGTAAAGAGACATTTTTAGATCACGTTACGGTTTCTGGTAACGATAAGACAAATGATCATGTAATCTATCGTGAATTACGCACAAGACCTGGGCAAAAATACAATAAGGCAGATATTATTAGAACTATTCGTGAATTAGGTCAACTTGGCTTTTTTGATGCGGAGCAAATTACTCCAGATGTTTTAAATGCCAACCCTAACGAGGGTACGGTAGATTTAGCTTGGAACCTTGTTGAATCTGGCTCTAGCCAAATTGAATTGCAAGGTGGTTATGGTGGCGGTGGTTTCATTGGTACCTTAGGGCTATCGTTTAGTAACTTTTCTATCCAAAATTTATTTAATGGAGAAAAGTACAAGCCGGTACCAATGGGCGATGGGCAAACTTTCGCTTTACGTTTACAAGCAAGTCAAACTTTTAGGGTGTATAGTCTAAATTTTGCAGAGCCGTGGCTAGGTGGTAAAAAACCGGTACGTTTTAATTTAAGTATGTCAAGAACGCAACAGTTTGCTGCCTCCTTTGAGAATAACGGGGATATAAATGTTAGTAAAGATCGACAATTTTCCATTACAGGTATTACGGCAGGTTTGGCAAAACGTGTACAATGGCCAGATGATTTCTTTACAATATCTCATTCACTTAGTTATCAGTTATATGACTTTAGAAATTATAATATTGGTCTGTTTAATTTTGGAAATGGTAAGGCAAATTCATTAGCCTATACGTTCGGTATCTCTAGAAGTTCTCAAGGGCCGAGTAGAATTTTCCCTACTTCGGGTTCAACATTTGAATTGTCAGGTAAATTTACCCCGCCTTGGTCGTTATTTAGTGATAAAGATTTTAGAAGCTTAAAAAATGAATCAGAAGAGCTGGAAGATTTGAAAAACGCTCAGGGTGGTCAGTTGAGTACGGCTGATCAAAACAGATTGTCAGAATTAGATCAAGATCGCTTTAGATTACTTGAGTACTATAAAGTTAAATTTAAAGGTGATTGGTATTCTACGCTGGTAGATAAGTTAGTGCTTCGTAGTAACGCTGAACTAGGGTTTTTGGGCAGTTACAATAGTGCCGTAGGTAATGTACCTTTTGAACGTTTTTATGTTGGTGGTGACGGTTTAGGTAACTTTACATTAGATGGTAGGGATGTTGTTCAACTTAGGGGTTATGAAAACCAGTCTATTACACCTTATTCCGAAGGGTCTAATACTCCAGATGGTGCTGTAATCTATAACAAATTTTCATTAGAGTTACGTTATCCATTGACGTTGAAGCCGTCTGCCTCTATTTACGGACTCGCATTTTTAGAAGGTGGTAATGCCTTCAACAATTTTCAAGAGTTTAATCCGTTTGAATTAAAACGATCGGCCGGTGTGGGGCTTCGTATCTTTATGCCAGCGTTTGGTTTGTTGGGTATTGATTTTGGATATGGTTTTGATGAAGATCTTAGACCACAATCGATTGGGCAAGGAGCAAGCGGATGGCAAACACACTTCATTATTGGTCAACAGTTTTAATTTTCATTGAATTATTATATTCGAGCTTAGTGCTAATCCTTTAATTTTAAAAGATTTAGTAATTTTGGCACGATATTTTCTATAGGATTAAACGACATTAACAATGAGTACAAAAACAAGAGTTCTATTAATAGTTTCGGTCATCTTTATGACTATACAGGGTTTTGCCCAAAGAGGGGTAAGAATGGCCTATGTAGATATGGAGTACATATTACAGAATGTAGACGAGTATAGAGAAGCCACAGAACAGTTAGAAACTAAAGTACAGCGTTGGAAAGTCGAGGTAGAGCAGAAGCAGAGTGTGGTAGAACAAATGAAGAAAGATTTAATGGCAGAGAAAGTGCTGTTGACTCCAGAGCTTATAGCTGAGCGTGATGAAGAAATTCAAATTCTGGAACGTGAGATGATCGAGTACCAACAAGATCGTTTTGGGCCACAGGGAGATTTGGTTTTGCAAAAAAGAAGGTTGATACAACCAATACAGGATCAAGTGTTCAATGAAGTTCAAAAAATCGGCGCTAATAAAAAGTATGATTTTATTTTTGATAAATCTGCGGATGTTGTAATGTTGTATTCCGAAAAAAGGCACGATATTAGTGATTTGGTGCTGAGAGGCATTGCTAGAACAAGAAAAATTAGTAAACCAGCTAAAAAATCAAATGATCGTAGTAGATTAGATGATTTTGAAGAAGAAGAGGAAGAAGTGGTGAGCGAGGCATTGCAAGAACGTTTGGATAAAGCAACGCAAGCTGCTGAAACAAGACAGAAAAGTGCTGCCGATGCCAAGGCAGAACAACTTAAATTGCGTGAAGAAAGAAAGAAGGCTTACGAAGAAAGAAGAAAGAAGTTGTTAGAGGAGCGTGAAGCTAAAAGGCAAGAAAAGTTAAAAGAAAGAAATAATAAAGAAGAAAATAGCGATACCGAAAAAGATGATAACGGTACTATTTAAATAGGTTTAACGACCGTAAATTAACACTCAAAATTGAATTAAAATTACACTCATGAAACAAGTAAAACAAATTGTGGTAGCCTTATTGTTGTTCGTAGCAACGACAAGTTTTGTAAATGCTCAAAGTAAAGTAGCTCATATAGATGTTACTCAATTATTATCTGCAATGCCAGAAATGAAAGCAGCAGAAGCAGAACTTAAGAAATTGCAAGAAACGTACAATGCGGATATTGAAGGTTCAATGACAGAATTGCGTAACAAATACACGCAATACCAAAATGAAGCTGCTGCAAAATCTAAAGAAGAGAACGAAAAAAGAGCGGTAGAATTACAAGGTTACGAAAAGAATATTGGTGAAGCTCAACAAAGGGCTCAACAAGAATTTCAAAAGAAACAAGCAGAGTTATTTGCCCCTATTTCTGAAAAAGCAAAAGCGGCTATCGAACAAGTTGCAGCTGCACAGGGCTTTGATTATGTTATTGATGCGCAAGCAGGTGGTGGTCTGATCGTTGCAAAAGGTAAAGACCTTTTAGCTGATGTTAAAAAACAATTAGGTTTCTAATTAGAAACTCATGAAATTTGAAAAAGCCATCTGTTTAGATGGCTTTTTTTATGCTTTGATTTTTCTCTTTATATTCGTCCATCTTAGTTTTTGAATAAATTCTCCTTCCTTTTCGCTAACCAAATATGGCGTACTATTTTGCTTTGCTTGCAGGTATCCGAGCATGTTGTTGTAGAATGACTTTACCGATTTATTTTTCAAGGCCATTTTTAAAGAGGCGATACAGGTGATTATGAATCCATAGCGCATGGTATACATTGCCTTACCTTGTAATCTTTTTGCTTTGGCGTTATACGCTTTTCCAGTGGGCCTTAAGTGTTTTACTTTTAATTGGGCATCGGTAAGTATAGAAAACCCATGAAACCTTGCTAAGAGCTCGTCTACTGTATCCCATCCCATTGCATTTTTTAATCCGTCTATCGCCTTAAAACAAGCTTTAGAATAGGCTTTGATTGCGCCTCTAACATGATCTTTATCCATAGGGTGATTCAAAATCCATTCTCCATTTTTATTTTCTTCGTAAATGAATCCGCCGGCAATACCCAATCTTTTATTTAATTTGAAATGTGCGCTTATTAGCTCAAAGTAGTTAGAGGGTAAAATTACATCGCCATCTAATTTTACAATGAAATCATAATTGTCATCTAATAAACTAAGTCCCTTGTTGAAAGCGTTTATTACTTTGCTGCCAGGCATGTGTTGTGTAGAAGAAGTAGAATTAAGTTTTGTAAACAAGTTGTTTTTTGAGCAATATTTGTCTATTATGAATTCGGTGGTGTCGGTAGAGTTATCATTAACCAAAATGACTTTTTTGGGTAAAAACGTCTGTTGTAAAATAGAGTCTAACGTGCTTTTTAAAAAAGCCTCTTCGTTGTGTATAGGAATAACTATGTAGTAATCCATATTTGTTATAGTCTCTTATTTTCTGGTAGCGTAAACAATATAGTACCTAGGTGTAAATAACCTTAGAAAAGGTCTAAAGCCTAGCTTTTTTACAGGATTGGTCCATTTCATTGAATCTTGAATTTCCCATCCGGCTTTTTCCAATAACCAGTCGAACTGCCAATCTTCAAACTCATGATAATGTCTGTCCCATTTATCCGTTTTACTTCTATACGCGGGTGAAAACCAAAGTTTTAATGGTATACTTGCTACAAGCTTTTTAGATTTAGAATTGGATAAGAGGTGTAACGGTGCTAACAAGTGTTCAAATATTTCAAATGCGGTCATTACCTCGGCATCTGTATTGGTTACGGCACTAAAGTCAATATCTAGATCCTCTCCGCTAGTATTGCTTACTTGGTAACCGTCTTGTTGCATTATTTTAGTAAACGGATTTTCTACCCCTAGATCTAGTATAGGTTCACTGGTGTTTATATGTTTACGTAAAAATTGTAATGTATGCTTATAGCGTTTGTTAGGAAAAGTGTTCTCGTACATGTTTAGATTCTGTATACCATTGCATTGACGTTCATTCCGGCGCCAACACTAGCAAAGATAACAACATCTCCCTTTTTAATTTCTTGATTTTCTAATTTACCTTCTTTTACTAGGTCAAATAGGGTGGGTATAGTGGCAACAGAACTGTTCCCTAGTTTTGATATGCTCATGGGCATAATGCCTTCTGGCATTTCTTTACCGTATATTTTGTAAAAGCGTTTTACTATGGCCTCGTCCATTTTTTCGTTTGCCTGGTGAATGAATATCTTTTTCACTTCATCAATCGTAATACCGCTGTTATCTAAGCAAGAAGCCATGGCAGGTGGCACATTGGTAACGGCAAATTCATAAATTTTTCTACCGAACATTTTTATATAATAGGCTTTCTTTTCATCTTCTTTATTATAAGATTCTCCAAAAAATAGATAGTTGGCTTCATCGTTGGCAAATGTTGCCGATTCGTGAGCTATTATTTCGCCACCATCAGAAGACTCTTCTACAATTGCAGCACCTGCACCATCGGAATAAATCATGGAATCTCTATCATTGTCATCTACTATTCTTGATAATGTCTCAGCGCCTATGACCAAGCACTTTTTTGCAATGCCACTTTTGATAAATGCATTAGCTTGTATCATGCCCTCTAGCCAACCCGGACAACCAAAAATCAAGTCATAGGCAACACATTTAGGATTTTTAATCTGTAATTGATGTTTTACCCTAGTAGCTAAACTTGGTAGGGTGTCACCTTGTATATACCCGTCTTTAAGGTCCCCGAAATTATGGGCAACAATAATATAGTCTATCGTTTCTTTGTCTACTTTGGCATTTTTGATAGCCTTTTCCGCGGCGAAAAAAGCTAGGTTGGAAGTAGTGTATTTTTTGGGAGCATATCGCCTTTCTTCAATACCGGTTATGGCTTTGAACTTCTCAATAATAACCTCGTTGTCGTGTTTAAAAGAACTACCGTCTAAATTTAGAAAACTATGGTTATTAAAATCTGAGTTAGAAATTTTCAAATCAGGAATATAACTTCCCGTTCCCGTAATTGATATGCTCATTTTTAAATTTTGATTTGTAACCGAAATTTAATCAAAATGAAAACATTTTCTATGCATGCATAATAAATTTTACGATGTTCAAGCAATTTTATTTTAATTACGGAGTATAAAAAAAGCCCTTTCATAATGGTGAAAAGGCTTTGTAGTATGGGTTTGCATCTATTATTCAGTCTCCATATACGCTTCAATAGGCGCGCAAGTACAAATTAAATTACGGTCTCCATATGCATCGTCAACTCTGCGTACAGAAGGCCAAAATTTATTATCGGCAATGTACGGCAATGGAAAAGTTGCTTTTTGTCTTGAATAAGGAAACTGCCAATCATCTATAGTGGCCATTTCTAAAGTGTGTGGAGCGTTCTTTAAAACATTGTTAGGTTCATCTGCACTAGATTCGTCTATTTCTTCTCTGATTGAGATCATAGCATCGCAAAAGCGGTCTAGTTCAGCTAAATTTTCACTTTCTGTAGGCTCGATCATTACCGTACCTGCTACGGGAAAAGATACCGTTGGTGCATGAAAACCGTAATCCATCAGTCGTTTTGCAATATCAGTAACTTCAATGCCATTTTTCTTAAATGGTCTACAGTCTAAAATCATTTCATGGGCGGCTCTTCCTTTTTCACCTGTATAAAGAACATCGAACTTGCCGTCAAGTTTATGCTTAATATAGTTGGCGTTCAAAATTGCGATTTTCGTAGAGTGAGTTAAGCCGTATTCGCCTAACATTTTTATATATCCGTAAGAAATTAGGCAAACCAATGAGCTTCCCCAAGGTGCTGCTGAAATAGCGGTAATAGCTTTTTCTCCGCCAGTTGCAATAACTGGATTACTCGGTAAAAATGGCACTAATTGCGGAGCAACACATATCGGACCAACACCGGGGCCACCACCGCCATGTGGTATGGCAAAAGTTTTATGAAGATTCAAGTGACAAACATCTGCACCGATGGTTGCAGGGTTAGTTAAGCCTACTTGTGCATTCATATTTGCACCATCCATATAAACCTGACCGCCATGATCATGTATTAATTTTGTTATTTGCTTAATGGAAGATTCGAATACACCATGTGTAGATGGGTAGGTTACCATTAACGCAGCTAATTTGTCTGAATGTAGTTTTACCTTTTCTTCAAGATCGGCAACATCTATGTTTCCTTTTTCATCAGTCTTTGTTACCACCACTTTCATACCTGCCATTACTGCAGATGCCGGATTGGTGCCATGTGCAGATGAAGGGATCAAACAAATATTTCTTTCAGATTCTCCTCTAGATTCGTGATAAGCTCTAATAACCATAAGTCCAGCATATTCGCCTTGTGCGCCAGAGTTTGGTTGTAATGATGTATCTGCAAAACCTGTAATGATCGATAGGTCTTTTGCAAGCTCTCTTAATATGGTTTGGTATCCTTCTGCTTGGTCAACCGGTACAAATGGATGAATATTGCCCCAGTTAGATGAGCTTAAAGGCAGCATTTCACTAGCTGCGTTTAATTTCATGGTGCAGCTTCCTAAAGAAATCATGCTATGATTTAGGGCAAGATCTTTGCGTTCCAATTTTTTGATATAACGCATTAATTCTGTTTCTGAATGATAAGAATTAAATACTTTATTTTCCATAAAAGTACTTGTTCGCTGTACATTATTAGGTATGGAAGTGGCGCTTAGTAGACTTGTAATCTCTGAAGAGGCTTTGCCAAGTGCTTCGGCAAATATTGTTACAATTTGATTAAGGTCGTCTAGAGAAGTAGCTTCATTGACCGCAATTGAAATGGTGTCATTGTCTACATAGTAAAAGTTTACTTCATTGGCTTCGGCTATTGGTCTCACCTTTTTGGCATCTGCTTTTACCGTTATGGTATCGAAATATGCAGAATTAATTTGATAGATACCTAGATTTTCAAGAGCATCGGTCAAGGTAACAGCCGTAGCATGAATTTTCGATGCTATGTATTTTAGTCCTTTGGGGCCATGGTAAACACCGTACATGCCTGCCATTACCGCAAGTAATACCTGTGCTGTACAAATATTAGACGTTGCTTTATCCCTTTTTATATGTTGCTCCCTTGTTTGTAAAGCCATTCTTAGAGCAGGCTTGCCATCTGTGTCTTTGGTGACTCCTATTATTCTACCGGGTATATTTCTTTTAAACTCTTCTTTAGTAGCAAAGAATGCCGCGTGTGGTCCACCATAACCAAGCGGAATTCCAAATCGCTGGGTGGTGCCTACAACTACGTCTACACCAAAATCTCCAGGAGGCGTCAAGAGTACCAAACTCATAATATCGGCAGCTACAGCTACTTTAATATCACTATCTTTTGCCTTGGCTACGAAACCTGCATAATCATAAACTTGCCCGTGTTTTCCAGGGTATTGTAATAAAGCACCATAAAATTCTGTACTAAAGTCGAACTCTTCATGATTGCCTATGACCAATTCGATACCTAATGGAATAGCACGTGTTTTTAATAGTGATAATGTTTGTGGTAATATTTCTTCTGAAACAAAGAATTTTACGATGGCATTCTTTTTTTGCTCACGGCTTCTAACATCAAAAAGCATGGTCATAGCTTCTGCTGCGGCCGTACTTTCATCAAGTAATGACGCATTGGCCAGCTTCATACCCGTTAAATCTGAAACTATGGTCTGGAAATTTAAAAGCGCCTCTAATCTGCCTTGGGCTATTTCAGCTTGGTATGGCGTGTAAGCGGTATACCAACCCGGATTTTCTAAAATATTTCTTTTGATTACCGACGGTGTTAAACTTTCATGATAACCTAGACCGATATAGGTTCTAAAAACCTTATTTTTTTTAGATAGAGCCTCTGCGTGCGCAAGAAATTTATGCTCACTCATCGGGGGGTCTAATTTTAAGGGTTCTTTTAAGCGAATATGATCTGGTATGGTCTCGAAAATAAGTTGTTCAAGATTTTCAACACCAACCATGTTGAACATGGTAGTTAAATCTTCTTCCCTAATGCCGATATGGCGCAAAGCAAACACGTCAGTCTTCATAGATACTTTTGTTATATAAAGTGTAAAATTACCACTTTTATGTGTTTTAATTAGTGTTTAAAGATGCGCATATCTTGAAAGTTTTTAACCAAAACATAAGGTTATAAACACTTTAACTACTTTTGTTTAATGACCCTGATCAAAAAGATTTTTGATTTTTATCTTGATGCCAGTATACATGTCGCTTTGGCAATATTCAGCTTGGTTCATGTTACTGCACTTACCTTAAACATTATTGTACCAAATGCCCTTTATTTTTTCATTTTTTTTGGGTCGATAAGCTGTTATAATTTTGTCAAATTTGGTGTAGAGGCAGAGAAATACATTCTTGTAGCGAATACCTATCAAAAAAATATTCAGTTTTTTAGTCTAGGGTGTTTGCTTGTTGCGGTATATCAATTGTTTTTCTTACCGGCAAACGTATTTTTATGGTTATTTATTTTAGCGGTTATTACTGGGCTTTATGCCTTACCGGTTTTGCCTAAAAACAAAAACTTTAGAAGTTTAAGCGGACTGAAAATTCTAATTGTTGCAGCTGTTTGGGCCGGGGCTACAGTAATATTACCGGCCGTTTCGGTTTTAGATGAAATTTCTTGGAACGTTAAAATTGAGACGGCACAACGTTTTCTTTTTGTATTGATACTTTTAGTGCCATTTGAAATAAGGGATTTAAAGTACGATAGTGCTGCATTAAAGACCTTACCGCAGCGTTTAGGGGTGAAAACAACTAAAATGATCGGCTTTGTATGGACAATTCTTTTCTTTTTAATTACTTTTTTAAAAACAGATTTAAAAGTTGCCCCTATCGTTGTTAAAACAATATTGTTTTTGACATTGATATTCGTGGTATATAAAACTGAATTAGAGCAAAAGAAATATTTTTCGTCTTTTTGGGTAGAGGCAATTCCATTATTCTGGTGGTTGCTCTTTATTATTTGGAAAAAGTATATTATTTAACCTTTGAAAAGCTTTCTTTCATCTTCTTTTTTTCATCATCTGTCAAAACGGACAAATTAGCCTGATTGCAAAGCGAAGTTAATTTTGTATTGTCTTTACTGTGTTTTGCACATGTTTTACAAATAAGTAAGTGGAATTTTAATTTAATTCTATCCCATCCCGAAGCTTCTTTGTATTGAGCTTTATCGCATATGTTTGCTGCTTTTTCACACGAAATCATCATAACTAAAACCAATTTTGATTTAAACAACCCATTAAGCCTGTTCTGGCTCTATGTATCATTACCCACAGGTTAGACGCATTAATTCCTAAAGCATTACAAATATCTTCAGTTTCCATTCCTTCAATAGTTTTCATAGTAAAAACTTGCGCTTGTTTTTTCGGTAGTTTTGAAATACAGTTTTGAATGGCAAGTCCTAATTCTTCATTTTCAATTGCATCGTTTTCAAAATTGCTATTAGGGTCTGCAATGCGCTCTTCTATCCAATCGCCCTCTGCATCGGTTTGTGAACTGTAGCTCATGCGAACTTCAGCTTTTCCTTTTTTAGAATTAATTTTACGATAGTGGTCTATGACCTTGCGCTTTAGAATAGCTATTAGCCATGTGCGTTCTGCTGCATCACCTTTAAAATTTTTAGCAGATTTTAAACCTGCAATAAAGGTGTCTTGAACAAGATCTTTAGCAATTTCAGCATCACTTACTCTTGTAACGGCATAATTGAAGAGGTAATCTGCATAGAGATCTACCCACTTGTCTGGATTTAGATTGTTTGTTTCCATTTTTTCTTCTGCACTTCAAAAGTAACTGAATTTTGGTTATTATGTTTATTTTTGGCTATAAACACAGCGCCATGAAGATTTTACTGTCTTTTATTTTTCTAATATGTACTCAGTTTGCCTTTGGGCAAATGGAGTCTATGCCCATAACTGATTTTAATGACTTTAACCCATCTTTAGAAATTTTGTTGGATGTAAGAACTTCTGAAGAATTTAATGAAGGTTGTATAGATGGCGCCGTTAACGTAGACTGGTTTTCAGAAGAATTTAACCAAAAAATTATGCAGATGGATAAAACCAAAAAAATCTATCTGTATTGTAAGAAGGGTGGTAGAAGTTTAAAATCTCAACAAAGGTTGGCGGAACTCGGTTTTGAAAATGTGGTCAATTTAGAAGGTGGTTATGATGCATTTTCTAAAATTAAATAAGTTATAATTCTGCTAAAATTTTAGTCAGTTGATTGTCTTTTATCGGTTTAACAATGTAGTTTGATACTTCTTTAATCTTTTTGGTCTTTTCAAAATCTGCTAAATCTACAGAAGATGATAATATGTAGATCTTGATTTTTTTAGGAATCTTCGCTATCAATTTAATGTATTGATTCATAAATGTATAACCATCCATTACCGGCATATTAATATCCAAAAAAATGATGTCGGGTAATTTGCTAAGGTCATCTATGTGTTCATTGAAGTAGTGCATTGCTTCTGCACCATCTGTAAACGGCATGATCTTATCTACAGATTTATGCGTTTCTAAGGTGTGAAATATGGTATATTGAAAAACCTCGTCATCATCAATTACGCAAACTTGAATATTATTCATTTTAGTTTAGTTTAAAGTGATATAAAATGTGGTTCCTTTATTGACTTCACTTTCTACAGAGATAGAACCACCCATAGACGAAATCTGTGCTTTGGTCAAAAATAGTCCAATTCCCCTAGCGTCCGGATGTTTATGAAAAACCTTGTTAAGTCCAAATATTTTATTTCCGTGCATTTTCATATCTATTCCTAATCCGTTATCCTTGAACTCTAAAAGTATTCTTCTATTTACCTTTTGTGAGGTTATAAAAATTTCAGGCACTCTATCGGGAGATTTATATTTTAGAGAATTACTCACTAAATTTAGAAAAATACTCTCTAAATAAATAGGATTACATTTTACGATTTTTGCATTTGAGAAATTACAATGAATTTTTGCATTTGTTTCAATTAACTCTGCAGCTAAGACATTTTTGGTTTTAAGTAATACATGTTCAAAACAAAGTTCTTCTGTAATAGCTGAGGCGTTATGCTTTATGGTGATTGTTTCAATTAATGCATTTAAAGTTTCCGATAAGTGGTCTACTACAATTTCGAACTTGTCAAAAATCTCTAGTTTCTTCTTTTTGCTATCGGTCTTTTTGTAAAGATTTAACAGAGCATTTAAATTACTGACCGGAGACCTTAGGTTATGCGATGTTATATGATTAAAGTCAGCAAGTTGCTTGTTTTTTGATGTAAGGGTTATGGTAGATTTTTCTAAGCTTCTATTGGTGTCCAATATCTTTTGCTGTGCTTCTATTTGTTCTGTTATGTCTTGACTTGATCCAATAAGTTCAATAACATTTTGTTCTGTATCTAAAATAACCTCGCCAACAATTTTAATGGTTATAATGGCATTGTCATTTTTTATAATTCTATGATGAAAAGTATTGAACTTTTTGGTTTCAATGATTTTTTGGATGATATCTACTACTTTTTCACGATCTGCAGGGTGTACCCTTCTCAAATAAGTGTCTAAATCTAGTTTTGTACTTTGGTCTAAATCTAAAATTTTCAATAAATTTTCAGATTTTTCCATTTTGTCTATTCTTATATCCCATTTCCAATGGCCTATACTAGATAATTCTTCGGCGAAATTTAGAAGTTGATTTTTTTCTACAAGCTCGTTTTCCTTGATAATACGATTGGTAATATCTTGTGTAGTGCCAATTATTTCAGTTACTTTTCCATTGACGACTTCGGTAACATTACCAATACTCTCTAAATATTTTATTTCACCATTATCAAGAACTATGCGAAAAGCGATTGGTTTATAAACCAAGTTTTTAAGAGAGTCTTTTACCATGTCTCTTGTTACTTCTACGTCTTCTGGATGCACACGGGTATTTGCTAAATCTATGGATATTTCTTTGTTGTAATCCAAACCATAAATTCGATAAAGATTTTTTGACCAATGTAACGTCTTGTTCTGCGGTTGCCATTTCCAAGAACCTAATAAGGCTATTTCTTCGGCAAAGGAAAGCAACTGGTTTTTTTCCTTAATTTTTTCTTCTGCCTTGATTTTATCTGTAATATCTTGTGTTATACCTCTTAATTCTAAGATATGACCATTACGATCTTTTATTAGTTCACCTATCAATTCTAACGATCTTATGGTTCCATCTCTCTTTACAATACGATAAGATAAAGTAAGGTTTCTTTTTTTCGAACTAAGAATGGTTGTCATGTAAGTATATAACTTCTGCTTGTCGTTAGGGTGAACTTTTGATAAAAACAACTCATTGGTTATAGGTGTATTGGTTTCTACATCGTAAATCTTATAAAGATTATCTGACCAAGTTGAAACATTTGTTACAGGGTTCCATTTCCAAGAACCCATCATGGCCATTTCTTCTGATACTGAAAGCAGATGATTTTTTTCTTGAATTTGTTGTTCTGCTCTTACGCGATACGTAATATCTTGAGAGGTTCCTTTTAATAAAACAATACTTCCTTCTTTGTCTATTATTACTTCTCCAATTACCTCTAAGGTTTTAATATCTCCGTTTTGAAGTTGAATTCGAAACCTTGTTTTGGTAAATTTTTTGTTGCTTAAGATTTCTTGTTCTAATTTTTTTAAGAAATCTAAATCGTCTGGATGTACTTTGTTGTAAATGATATCTAAATCTATTGGTTTTCCTATTTCAATACCGTATAATCTATAATGATTGTCTGACCAATTTGCTTTGTTGGTATGCGGGTTCCACTGCCAAGAACCAATATTGGCTATTTTTTCAGCAAAATTAAACTGTTGGTTTTTTCGTAATAATGCTAGTTCTTTTATTTTGGTCTGTGTAATATCTTGACAAACACCTGTCATTTCTGTTACTTCCCCTTGGTCGTTTCTTATGATTTTACCAAGAGACTTAATAGTTTTAATTGTGCCGTCTTCTAATTGAATTCTATATACTGAACTCGGAAAATCATCGCTGTGCATAGCCTTGGTCAATGCATTTACCATACGCTCACGATCTTCTTCATGTATATAATTTATATAGGTTTGAAAGCTTAAAGGCGCATCTTTGTCATGGCCGTAAATAAAATGTAGGTTATCTGACCAAAAAACCTCGTTGGTGGGTGTGTTCCACTGCCAATAACCGATCATTGCCATTTTTTCAGCAACATTTAAGCGGTAATTCTTTTTAGATAGTTCTAAATCTTTGGTATGGCTTTGGGTAATATCTAAACATGTGCCCAATAATTCTTGTTGACCATCCAATTCGTTAATTATAACCTTGCCAATGATATGTATTACTTTTGTCAAATTCTCTCCAAGAACAATTCTATGGGTGTAATCGTAGAACTTTTTGTCCTCTATGGCCTTGGCGACTTTTTTTGCAACAAAGTCCTTATCGTCTTGATGTATTTTATCGAAGTAATTATCAAAGGTTAATTTGTCTATTTTAGGTTGACCAAAAATATGAAATAGATTATCTGACCAAAAAACTTCATTTTTGTCTGGAATGTAGCGCCAATAACCCATGTTGGTAAGTTGTTCTGAAAAGTTAAGCAGATGGTCTTTTTCATTTAACTCGTGTTCTATTTTTACACTATTGGTAATATCTCTTGCAGTTCCAATCAATACTTTATTATCGCTTATATTATTCGATAAAATATCTGCGGAAATTTCTAATGTTCTAACGCTACCGTTTTTTGTTATAAGACGATGATTGAAAGTTTGCTTCGTACCACTTTCTTGAACCAACTTTAGCGCTTTGTTAACTTGTTGCTGATCATCTGGGTGTATGCGAGAATATAATATTTCAAAACTTATAGTTTCGTCGGGTTCAAAATCTGTGATTTTATAAAGATTGTCTGACCATTTAAAGGACCCTGTACTTGGGTTTAGTAGCCAAGTACCCGCTTCATTATTATTTTCGGTTAATTCTAGTTGTTGTTTTTTTTGAATTAGCTCTTGTTCTCTCGCCGTGGTTTCTGAAATGTCTTGACAGGTTCCTATGAGTCGTGTAACCTCTCCTATTTCGTTAGTTATAACTTTACCAACAGACCGCAGTCTTTTAATGGTGCCGTCTTTTAATTGTATACGGTAATTTGATTCTGGAAATTGTTTGGTCTTGAGTGCAGTTTCAAATTTTGCGGCTACGTCTTCTTTATCGTCCATGAAAACGTAGTTTAGAAAAACTTCATATGAAATTGGACAGACCTGATCATGTTTAAAAATGTCGTAAAAATTAGAAGACCATTTTAATTCGCCGGTCATTACGTTCCAATTCCAAGATCCTGATTTAGCTAATTTTTCAGCGTGGTTTAATTGATGTTTTAAATGAAGTTTTTCTTCGCTTGAACAATCGCTCTCGGTAATGTCTTTAACTACTCCATAAAGAGCGGTACTTTTACCTTCGTTTTTAACCGTCTGTACTGCTATGCGTAAATGTCGAGTATTGTCATTAGCGGTTATTATTTCATAATCCACTTCAAATGGTGTACCATTTTCAATAGCGTTTTTATGTAACAGTAGTATGTTATCTTCTGAATTGCCTTTTTTGCAATTACCGTAGCAGTCTTCGGTACGGGGAATGTATTCTAACGACACTTCATGTATTTCTTTTAAACTTTCGTTCCAGTCGACTTGATTGGTTTTTAAATCTAAGTGAAACATACCTTGTTTAAATACTTGTTTAGAATTTTCAAAAAACTGATCTGTATTTGAAAGCGTGTTTTCTTTACCCATTCCCTCTAGGTATTAATTGATTTGATTGGTAATGCTACTTTAAATAGGTTAACCATAAAGTATTATTGTAGCTATATGCTTACAATATAAATATTAAATATTTGATAAACAGAATGTTTTTAGACTTTCTAAAACAAAGGGAAATGAATTGTTTTTGGCATATTTAAAATAATGTCTTGTTGCTATAAGGTATTTGTCTTTTATAGGCTGGTTTTGTTTTCCAACTGAAACAACTAATTTAGTCCACTTTAAATTTTTATAAATATTCTCTAAACCATCTTATGCCACAATTTAAAATTAACAGCAGTGTTTGTTTGTTTCTTTGCCCTCGTAATCTGCTTTTCGTATGTATTTGTTTAATCATTGGCATATACACGGCACATGCTCAAAATGACACTATTTTTTTTGATGCTAAATGGAAGGTCACTTCCAAAGAAAATGCCTCCTTTTTTAGACCTAAAGTTAAAAAGATAGATAGCCTTTATAGGGTTGAAGATTATTATATAAATGGTAATCTACAAATGAAGGGTATGTCTTCAAGTAATGAAAAGGACATTTGGCAAGGTTTAGTGACTTGGTATAAAGAAAATGGTAAGCCCTATCGCCAAAGTACGTACTCAGATAATAGATTAGATGGTGAATTTATTTCTTACAACGAAGAAAAGAAATACGTAGCCTATTATAAGAACGGTTATTTTATTTCTGGTAAAATGATCTCAGGGGAAGGTGAGGGTCAATTTTATCAAGAAAAAGTAGGAGATACATTACTACAGGTTTATTATGATGGTAAGCGTCAAGGTATTAGATATGAGAATTATAGTACCTCTAAAAAAGGAAATTTTTATTCTAAATATTACGACGATAAAGGTAGATTAATTGGCGACCGTACCCTGCTTTCAAATGGATATGCTAAAGGGATAGAGGTATTCTATTATTATAACCCTATGAGAGTGCAGCAAATTAAATATCTTCCATATGGTCGTGAACTTATATCCGCTACTTTTTATGCCAACGGTCAGGTTCGCGAGAAGGTCAATACCAATGATAAATGGTCAAAAGAATATTATTCTAAATCTGGTGAGCTTCTGGGTAAAATAGAGTTTGCTTTAGATGGTGATTATCTGCGACCTACAAATGGTAAACTCATTAAATTTCAATTAAATACGACTAAAGAATATAATGGCGCAGTTGGTTCTGTAGCTACATATACTGATGGAAAAATTATAAAGGAAGAGGTTTATAATGACCGTAATAAACTAACTACATCCGCCACTTTCGAAAATGGCTTTAAATCATTGCAGATAAACTTTGATGATCACGGTAATGAGATCCATAGAATGAAATTTAAGAACGGATTGCCGTTTCATGGTACCGAAATTACCAAATATCATAGTATTGTATATAATGAGGGTGAACTGGTAGAAGAGGTTGTTTTTTATAGAGACACTCGAAAACCCCAAAAAAAAATGAATAAGACCAAAGAAGTTTATTATGACTTTGAAGGCAATGTTTTAGGCGAATTAAAAATCAATTACGAAAACGGATTTAGTTCGCCTTACGAAGGTAAACGGTTTACTTTGGGTTCAGAGAACGGTGAAATAGTAGGTATTAGTGAGTATAAAGAAGGCGTATTGATAAGACGTACAGATTTTAGAAAGCGCTTGGTCGCTAAAGATACTTATAAGACCTTTAAAAAAATAGAAGAGTACGATAATAACGGTTACGACAAAATAAGGGAAATTCGTTTTTATAGTAATGAACAAATGCAGAGTAATATCACTTATGCCAAGTATAAGGAAGTACAAGGTGAATATTTTGATATGCAAGGCAAGCTATTGGGCGTATTTGATTACAAAAATAAAGAGGGCAAATTATATAAATTCTTTGTGGACAGCAATGATATACAATTAATAGAGACTTTTGAAAATGGTAGTCTAGTATCCTCCAAAAGATATGAAATGCAAAGAAATGTAGATTATGACAAGCAGAAGGCTATTTTAATCCATGATTTTGATATTACTTGTTGTGAATCTTTTTATAGCGATGAGACAGGGGAGTTACTTGGCCGTGTTGAATATGTAAATAAAAAGCCGTGGAAGGGTATAGCTTACAATACCGTTGATAGAACCAAGTATGTAATTGACCAAGGTAAACGTAATGGTGAATATGTGAAATATGATTATTCAGGTAAAATAAAAGAAGAGGGTAAATTCGTAAATGATAAAAGAGAAGGCGCCTTTAATTATTATAGTTATAATGAAGCTTTAAAGAAAACTGAAAATTATAAGAATGACATATTAGATGGAGATGTAGTATACTATAACGACGAAGGTAAATTGATTTCTAAAGTTGAATACAAAAATGGCAAGCCTTACAATGGTATAATACTTCAAAATACATATTCTAAACGTGGTGCTAACGAAGAGTCTTACGAAAAAGGTGTCTTGGTAAAACGTATAACCTATGGTGAAAATGGTAAAAATGTAACTACATATGTAAATGGAATAGAAGATGAGACTGTTTCTTTTTATCCTGAATCAGATTTTATAAGGCTTAAGTACCGGTCAAAAAATAACTATATAGATGGTGATGTAATTAGATATGATGAAAAAGGAAACCAAGAATTTAAGGCCAACTTAAAAATGGGAAAGTTATTATCGGGTACGATTTTGTTGACTACAAACGATTATAATAATAGAGTAAGTTATGTTAAACTTACCAAAGACGATGCATATGTAAAAACGGAAGTAATCGATATTGACGGCATAGTTATTTTTGATGCTAAAGAAAAAATAATTCTAGGTTCTAGACCAGAATATTTAGAGCGCTTGAATATTGTTACGAAGTTTATTGATAGTAATCATCTGTATTGATTTTATATACATAACTACCACTAATAATTAAACAGGGAGTCGATGTAAATCGACTCCCTGTTTTTTGTGTTTGATCGTTTTGATCATCAGATTTTCATTTTCCAACTTTTAAACTTATGGTATAAATAGTTCTATGGTTCAATAAACTTTTATTTGTTTTTGTAATGGTCGTAAATACTGTGCTGGTTTTGAACTATCTGTAGCTAATCTTGCAATAACAAGATAAAGATCTCGTTATGTTAAAATGCATTTTATATTTTTTGTCTTATTGTTAAATTTTGAATAGGCAGTCTTAATGAATAAAACTTGTTTCTTATCATTTTTTGCATTTTTCATTTCATTTTTTGCCCTGGCACAGAATAGTTCTGACAATGTATACATACCAGAGAATTTTAATTCTATTAAGAAATATCTGTCGATAATAAATGAAAAGCAACTTAAAAAAGTTGAGGGACCTTACGCATCTAAAATAAAAAAGATTTATAAGGATAGAGATGTTAAAATGACAGAGGCTATTGAAGATAGTGTCTATTTTTTCAATCCAATTCTTAAAGAGAATTTAGATGCCATTTTACAATCGGTTTATATAGCTAGCGATGCTTATATAGAACATAATGATTTTTATTTTTTCGTTAAAAATTCTACGTTGCCAAACGCAGGTTGTTATGGCGATGGTTCGTATGAAATAAGTTTAGGTCTTTTTAATTTATACGATACAGATGATGAATTGGCATTTGTTATTTGTCATGAAATTGCCCATGATATTTTAGATCATTCATTTCGAAAAATAAATAACACTGTATCAGAATTAAATTCAAAGGAGACGAAGCAAAAAATCAAGACAATTGAACGTAATAAATACGGACAAACAAGGGCAAGCTTGGCTTTGATCAATGAGTTGAACACAGATTTTTTATCACATTCTAAAGAAGTAGAATCTCAGGCAGATTCTTTAGGTTTTGTTTTATTTCAAAAAACGAGATATAATCCTGTTAAAGCACTTACTGCATTGAGAAAATTGAAAACAGAAGAAGATAGGTTTTTCAATTTTCCTATTCATTTAGATAGTGTTTTTAATTTCAAGACATATCCGTTTAAATCATTTTGGCTAGAAGAGGAAATGACAATTTTTAATACCGAAGAAAAGATAGATGATTTTAAAATGTCTTCAGAAGATGAAGAAACCCATCCAGAAATAGATTTCAGAATAAAACAACTAGAAGAACAATTTACAATTGTGGATAATCAACAATCTGAAAATAATTACTTGAAATCCATCTCTGAAATTTCTATATCGCAAAGTATAGTATCTAGTATAGATTCCAATTTATTTGACTTGGCAATTTATCAGCTGATAAGAAAGTATAATCTAGGATTTATTACTGAAGAATTTTACGTATCGGCAATGGCAACCGTATTAACGAAAGTTTACAAGGCAAAAAAAAACCATGAATTAGGTAGTTACGTACCACGTAAAAACGGATTTTCATCAGAGTCCGAATTAAATAAAATACGTCTATTTCTCCACAATTTAGAACTGGGTGAAGTGCGCAATATCGGTATTGCATTTTGTCAAAAGTACTTAGGTGAAAATTATCAAAACCAAACAATAAACCAATCATTAACATTTTTCAAACTTTAATTTATGAATTTTAATTTCAAAAAAAACATTTGTCTTTTTATGGCAGGTGTGTCTATTTCAATTGTCAGTGCCCAAGAGAAAAAAATTAGCGATTTAACATCGTTTAAGCTCCGAAATTCAGGTACGCTTATGGATAAGGAGATGGACGTTGACGGCTATTATTTATTCTATGAAATGGACAAGCTTAAAAAAGGTCAGCGTGAGTTTTCTATTCAAATGATGGATAAAAATTTAAATGAGATTGCTAACAAATCTTACGTGGATCACAAGAACGTGTCTTTGGTAGATAGTAAATTTAACAATCAAGCCTTGCTATTTGCTTTTTCTAACCCTGGATCAGAGAATTATAAGGCCATAATATTTGATAGGAACGCCAATGAAGTGCAGAACATAGAAATACCATCAAATAAAAAAGAAAAACAATGGATGTCACAATTAATGGCACAGGGTCAAGCCAATATGATTTTTACAGTTGATAATAAAGGGTTCTTATTTAACCATGTCATAGATAATAAAAAAATCGGTTATGGACTTAAATACATACCGACCGATGGCGGTAATGCTTGGGAGTATAATTCACCGACTGACGTTAAGGAGATTAAAATGATAAATCCTATTGAGGCTAATGACAAGGTTGTTATTGCTTTAGAAATGACTAAAAAGAGCATGTTAAGTGGCTCGGTTAGTATGAGGATCGTTGTTTTGGATGTAAATAACGGTAAGTTGCTTTTTGATCGCGACTACAGTAGAAAAGATGACCCTAGGTTTATTACCAATGCCTTTTTAAAAGATGATAATAGTTTAGTCTTATTGGGTGAATATTTTAAATCTGGCGACAATATATTTAAAGATAAAAGTCTAGGTCTGTTTGCTGAGACTACAGATTTAAATGGAAATAAATTGAATGATTCAAAAGTAAGTTGGGAAGATAAAATCGGCAAGATTATGGCTGAAGCAGACCCAAAAGATGATAATAAAATGAGTAAAGGTTATATTTATTTTCATGACATTATCAGAAATCAAGATGGTAGTTATTATGCTATTGGCGAACGTTATAAGAAAACAATAAGTGCCGGTGGTCTCGCAATGACAATGCTGTCAAGAGGAGCTGGAAATTCTACGCAATTAACTATAACTGATGCTGTAATGTTTAAGTTCGATAAAGATTTTTCTTTACTTGATGCCGAAGTAATTACAAAAGGAAAATCAAGAATTCCAATACCTGGCGCGTTTACAGGACCACAATTAGCTGCTCATTATATTAATGCTATAGGTGGATTTGATTATCAGTTTACCCAAATAGATACTAAGAGAGATCGTTTTTATTCTTCATTTATTGATTATGAGCGTATTAAAGGTGATAAAAATAAATGGTCATTTACAACCTTAATGCATCAAGATGGTAAATTTGCAAAGGATAAAATATATTTAGATACTCCTAATAAATCAACATATAGAAGGGTATTGCCAGGAAAATTAGGTCATGTTGTTATCATGGATTATGATAAGAAAGAAAAAAGTCTGGACATTCATTTAGAAAAATTAAACTTTGAAATTGGTTTATCTAAATAATTTACATATTTCAATTAATAAGAAAAGGGAGTCGATTTACATCGACTCCCTTTTTTAGTTTGTAAGTAAAATATTAAGATTGTAATAACCCAGCTCTTTCCAATAAAGCCTCTACTTTAGGTTCAGCACCTCTAAATCTTTTATAAAGTACCATAGGATTTTCAGTACCACCTTGTGAAAGGACGTTGTCCTTGAACTTGGTTGCTACTTCTTTATTGAAAATTCCTTTTTCTTTAAAATAAGCAAATGCATCTGCATCCAACACTTCTGCCCATTTGTAGCTGTAGTACCCCGAAGAATACCCTCCTTGAAAAATATGGGAGAATGCTGTACTCATGCATGTTTCTGGTGTTTCTGGGTAAAGACTGGTGTCTTTAAAAGCTTCATCTTCATGTGCTTTTACATTGGTAATGCCTGTTGGGTCTATACCGTGCCAGGACATATCTAAAAGTCCAAAACTTAGTTGACGTAGCGTTTGCATCCCTTCTTGAAAGGTTGCCGATTCCTTTATTTTTTCAACCAGTTCCATTGGTATGGTTTCTCCGGTTTCGTAATGCTTTGCAAATAACTCTAATGCTTCTTTTTCATAACACCAGTTTTCTAAAACTTGACTCGGTAGTTCTACAAAATCCCAAAATACAGATGTTCCAGATAGGCTAGGGTAGGTAGTGTTTGCCAGCATACCGTGCAAACCGTGTCCAAATTCATGGAATAGGGTCGTTAC
>ENA-ORXC01000551-ORXC01000551.1-marine-metagenome-genome-assembly--contig:-NODE-551-length-25634-cov-17.093477_pt1 | contig 25634 bp, 13 predicted proteins | sample MGYA00237865_ERZ511478 | MGnify/ENA metagenome assembly ERZ511478
TACTATATGCCTAACGGCATTATGAGACAAGCCACTATCATCATTATAATGCTCAAATTTTATGTCTTGTGCAGTTAAGCTAGCTACAAAAAATATGGTACTAAAAAATATGCCAAAAAGATTTCGCATGTGTTGTTTGAGTCGTTGAGTTAAGTTGTCTATAAATGTACAAAAGCTTAAAGTAAAAGAATTAAGGTGATTTTCTGTTTATTTCACCTAGCTCCAAATCAATTACAAAATGATTTGAAGGTTCTCCCTTTCTACTTTTTTCAAATATTTCTGCCCATTCTTTTAAATATGGATCATCTATTATTTTTAATTGACTACAGACCATTTCATATTGCTGTAAGCGAATTTTACCAATGTCGTCAAATGCCAATTCATCTGCGCTTCTTAATCTATAAAAATCATAAATCATATGAAACCCTGTCCATGTTCTAAAATCTTCAAGATTTAGATGAGCAGATACTAATTCTGTCACAAGACTATCTTTATTCTCTGTGGTTGATAATAGTAATTCTGCCCCTGTTTTATTTAAAAATTTTTCAGAGAAATCAACAGGGAAATCATTTGGTAAAAATCGTAATCGCACCAATTCTTTTAAATGCCAAGCAGTAAATTCTTTATAGTTCTTGGTAGACAAAATTTCTTTGTCCCAAATAGTAGAAGCGTCTATTTCTTTTAAATATTCATATTCTTTATTATATAAAGGGAACAAGTTATTAAAACCTTTTACAGATTTCAACACTACAGTTTCTACTTGAAATTTCGTATTAGATTTTATGGTCAACACCTTATAAGCTGGTGTATAGGCAGCTAACGACGGTGTTTGTATATTGAATAATGTATTGCCATTATTATTTTTTCGTACACCTGTGTCATTAATATGCATATGACCACCAAAGTGTATTTGTATACCGGCATTGGCAAATGTTTCTGCAACTTCTTCATTTGGTACTCGATGCAATTGCATTTTACCTTCTCCAAAAAAATGTTTCATTTCTTTTGAAGCATCATCATTAAAATCTATCATTGGGTAATGACTAAAAGCTATCAACACCTTGTCTTTCTCTTTTGCTTGCTCTGCAACCTTTTTTACCCAAGTAATTAAATGTGTTTTTTGTAGTAAAACATTGTTATAGCCAATACTTGCACCTGAAAAATCTTTTGCGTTTTCAGAAATCGCAGATAGTTCTTTATTTGGTACATAAACATTCGCATCTATTGCCAAAAGCCAAACACCCCCTTTTAGCTCTACTAAATAACTGGCATCTGGGTGTTTATTAAATTCATCTATTGCATAAGTTCTATTTTCTAAAACTGAGGCATTTGTTGCTTTTTCAAATGAATAGTTTTCGTAATTGTATTTAGAAAAGGGAGTTTCCCAATACACGTATTCTTTCTGCGGATAAAACCCAAAGGCAGACATTTCGTTTAAAATATCTTTATAACCCCATTTTTTTATTTCAGTCGTTATAATTGGAGTGAGTTGCCCAGCTACAGTATCCTTAATATTTTCAACTGTACTGGTTATAATTTGTTCTTTACCCCCCGCTCCCAGAAAATCTGTTTTACCAGATTCTTGTGTAAATGGTTTAACAGGATCATGATTACCTGTGGTGGCAAAAAATAAGATTCCGTGGTTTTTGGAGTATTTGTCCAAAATCTTCCGTAAACCTTTAACGTGAACGGGTTGACCATCATCACTAAAATCACCGGGTAATGCTACGTATTTTATTCCTCTGACGACAATATCATCTAAGGCTTCAATGAATGCAAAGTAGTTTTCATTAAATATTCTGGTAGATTGCAATTGCGCATTCATGGTACGAATATTCACAAAGTCGCCCGTTTCTGGGTTTTTGATTCCTTTGTAATCGGCATCTTCAAAATGTGCATAGATATCTTGAAAATGTGCATCTGCAATGAACGCAATTTTCACTTCTTCAAATTCCTTTTCCTTTTTATTGCCACAAGAAAGCATCAAACATAGCAGAACAACACATAGAAATCTATACTGCTGTTTTATACTAAATTGATTTATTTTTTGACCGTTTCTTTCGGAAACGCATAGCTCTTTTTCCATCCTCCTAAATCTATCAACACTTGATCTATCATTACTCCAGGGTCTACCATCCATATTTTTAATGTGTGTTTCCCTGCTTTATTTACAATTTGTTTTGCAGATTTTACCGATGCGTTTTTAAGCACATTCTCTTTCCATTCATCACTGCGACCTATAGTTTCAAAATCTACAAAAACTGGTGTAGCATCATCAATAGAAACTGCACAACGTACACCAATACCATTATATGGAGCATGAGTGGGCACTGCCTGTAAATTCACCTCAACCTCTCCGAAATTAAAAGTATAAAAATCATATTCTAAAACCGGACTATTCGCTTTAATTTCTTCCATGTCCACTAAAGGCGTTGCTGTTCTAGGCATTGCGGTAACTACTTTATTGGTATACCCCATGCCTTCAAACAACGTCCAATTTGCTTCTTTACCATCCTTTTTTCGGGTATAATTCTCTGCATTTATAGAGACATAACCTTTATCTTCTACAAAACCGTTATAGTTATTTAATGCTTCAAATTTAGGATTGTAGGCTGATACCCCAATGGTGGTAGTTTTCCCCTCTGATTTAAAATCGATAGCGCTATTCACCTTGAAACTTGGCGGAATCAATTGAAAATCGTGCCCTAAAGGAGCTTCTTTTTTATTCTCCCCTTGCGGAATTTTACTCCAATCGATACTTACCCAAATTCGTTTTTCTAAACTATCAGTATTTAAGATTCCTTTACTTTCTGATAACAGAATCCAATCTGCCTTTGGTTTTGCTTGCCAATTAACTGTACCCTTTCCATTTGCAAAAAGATCAATAAAATAAGTACTGTTCGTGTAGCTATTAAAAACAGGAAGCACATCTGCATAGCTATTAATGACCTTATCGTTAACCTCCATTTGATAGCCTTCTAAAGCTAAACCAAGACTAGCTTTTTCACTATTAGTAACATTTGATGTTGCCGGTTGCGCAAAAACCGGAAGAAAACGCGGAGCCATCGTCATTATATGGTTCCATTTCCCATTTTTAAGCGCTGTATTATAATAATCTGTTTCTTTGGTAATACGATCATAGGCTTCTTCTGATAATGTTCCAAATGCATTAGCACTCTGCCTACCTTGCTTAGCTGTAAACTTATTCTTAAAACTATACAACCATTTCTGATTTAATTTTGACGCACCAATTACTGGGTAATACACTAATTGATAAAAAGCATCTTTTCTAAATACCGGTATTTCATTATATATATTTTCAGTAGCATCAATTATTTTTTGATAGCTTTCTATACGTCCCGAAACTTCATCACCATAATGGTACTGGGTCAATTCCGTTTCCCCTTCTTTTGTCACAGGTTCAACTTGGCTCCATGCCATAAACTCAGGTCTTCTTATATATGCCAGTCGGTTATTCTCAAATAGAACATCTGTAATTTTAGATGCAGATGCCTCTCCAAATTCGCGCGATGCCCAATTCTTTGTATGATTTTTTATCGACGAACTTTCTTTAAAGTCATCTATATTCCAAGCCATATCTAAAAACAGTTCAATATTATATTCGTGTGGTTTAATATCACCACAGTTCAAGATCCATATATCACGAGATTGAAACTCGTATGCTTTTGACATTTCTTCCCACATTAAAACTGGGTTGGTTGAATTTAACCAGAGATAATCATGTGGTCTTCCCCAATAAGAAGTGTGATAATATACCCCAGCACCACCAGACCTTTTTTGTTCTTTCGGATTGCTTAATTGACGTATATAACCATAATTATCATCGGTCCATACAAGGCTTATATCTTCAGGTAATTTCAGTCCGCTTTGGTAGTAGTTCAGCACCTCTTTATAAGGCACAAAAGCTTGTGGAATATTCTTTGGTTCTTTTTTGGTTTCCTTTTTTAAGATGGCACGCTGATCCGTTATAACACGTTCTAATAAACTAACCTGTGCATCGGTATCATCTTCGCCAACGATCATTGGCGAGTCATGCTCACCACGCATACCTGTGGTATATATACCTTCCAATGTTGCGGTCTCTTTTACTCTTTTAGTAAATAGGCTCTTAATGGTTTCTGAATTGGTATCATATCGATATTCTCCCATATTGTCATGTTTCCATTCAGTATTTATATTGCTAAGCATAGGCTCGGCATGCGATGTACCGATTACTATAGCATAATCATCTGCAACGAATTTGTTCTCTGGGTAAGAATAAAAAGGTTTGGTACTTGAATGCATGGCAGGCCAAATAGTATTTGCTCTTAACCGTAATAACAATTCAAAAACCTTTGCATATGTTTTAGGACCTATATCACCAATTTCTGGCTCATAATTTAAAGCTGCCCAACGTTGTAATCCCCAATCTTCGTCATTTAAAAAAACTCCTCTATATTTTACGGAAGGAGATTTTGATACTTCTTTTTCTAAAGTAAGAGAAAGTGACTCTTTTTTTTCTGGTGTAACATCTGCCCACCATTCCCATGGAGAAATACCTATTTTTCTTGAAAGTTCTAGTATACCATAGGCAGTACCTCTTCTATCACTACCTACAACAACCAAAGCCTTCTTAATAGTTGATGTTGGGTTTTCAACTATTTGAACACTATAACGTTCCCATTGATTCTCTATCTTAGAAACATCAATTTTACCTATAGCAATCATATCATCAATCCACTTATTTTTACCAATGGTACCGGCAATAATTGTAGGTGTAGATTGATTACTTTTAGTAGAAATTATAGGTTTTTTACCAGTAATTTTTTCAACATCATTGGCAAAAATATCTGACGCTATCGTGACTACTTTTGCATCATTTTTATCTATTAAAATAGATGTTACGGTATTCTCTTCAACAACTGTAAAATTAGAAGTTGTTTGCTTTTGTGCTATTAACAATGACACTTGAAAGCAAAAGAGCAATACAGCTACATTTTTAATTAGGTTATTCTTTCTTAACTTTTTCATAGGTTCCATCTTCAAAAATCACTTTATAATCAGAATCAAATAATGTTGAAGGCATATAATAATCTGTAGAAATTACTTGCGCTCCAGATGCCTTTGCTTTTTCAAACTTTTCATAATCATTTGTTCTTGCTTCTTTAGTACTGGCATCTGCCCTTGTACGAACCATATATCCTTTGGAAACCAGTTCTTTTATATACGCTAACTCTTTAATAGGATTGTTTACAATTCTAAATGCCGCTTCTAGATTGCCTTCTTTACTATTCACAAAAAGTACTCTCCCTTTTAGCGATTCATGACCTAATAGGTAGTTATTAACTCTCTCCTCCTTTTCGTCCAGAACAAATAAAAACTTTCCTTTTACGCTGTTTAAGCTTGGCCATCCTTTAGTCAAAATAGCTTTTTCAAGAGAGTTAAAATCCCCCCTAACATCATCAGGAGTGAGTAATCTACTTGCAGAAAAAACACTTTTTATTTCGCTGTCAAGCGCATCTAAAGCATTCTTACCAAACAGTAACGGCTCTCTTGTTTGCGGTACTTTTTGATCTTTAGTATTAATAAGGATGATTACAGGTGTGTGATTTGGATTATTATCTGACCAGTTTCTCAACGCCAATAATCCGTCTTTAAACAAAAGGTAGTGACTTCTAAAATCAATATCTTGAACATGAAACATTTTTAGTCCGGGTTGTTTTAGCTTTTCTTCCACGTCATAAGCTAAAGGCTCTTGACCAAGAGATTTTACTATCTCTAATCCTTTAGGCTTAGAAAAATGCCCACCCTTTGGATCATAAAAAACATCCAATTCTAAATTACGCAAACCTAAATTCAATTGTTGCTCTAAAGAAATATGAGTGTATTGCAAGCTTTGCATTTTCTTTGGCTCAATGGTATGCAAATAGTCATACAAAGGACCCTCTATAGCTATTTTATATGAATTATGACTACCTATTATTTGAATATCGCTTAGTGTTACCTCGTTACTTTTACAGCTGACAATTACAAAAACTAAAAGCATTATAAAAAAAGTAGCGAGCTGTTTCATTATTATAAGGTTTTTGATGTTTGAAGTCGAATATCTTTAGAAGACGCCCCTATCATAAACTGATACTCTCCCTTTTCAAATGTCCATTGTTTAGAATTTTCATCCCAATACTGCAGGTCATTTTCAGACACTTTAAATTGCACAGTCGTAGATTCGCCTACAGCTACTTGAATTCTTTCAAACCCTATCAATTTTTTTATCGGTCTTTTTACAGTAGAATTATTTACGGTATAATATAATTGCACCACCTCATCGCCATTATAATTTCCAATATTTTTAATTGTTGCGGAAATTAAAATACTATCATTTGTAGTCTTCACTTTTAGTTTATCATATGTAAACTTGGTATAACTTAACCCATAACCAAAGGGATACAATACATCTCCCTTAAAATACATATACGTTCTACCATTAGACACCTCATAATCATCCATATCAGGTAAATCTGAAACTGATTTATAAAAAGTAAAAGGTAATCTACCCGCAGGGTTATAATCGCCGAATAACACATCTGCAATTGCGGCACCACCCGCTTCACCAGGGTACCATGCATTTAAAATTGCAGGGACATTTTTATCCATCCAATTAATAGCCAAAGAACTACCTGCAACCAAAACAACAATTAAATTCTTATTCTCAGCATAAATCTCTTTTAAGTAATTAACCTGATCTTCTGGCAATTCTAATGAAGTTCTATCGCGACCTTCTTTTTCTATAGATTTATTAATACCCATTACAGCAATTACATAATCGCTCTCTTTGGCTACTTGTTTATCTTCTTTATATAAATCGTCAGTTGTTGTAGGCACTTCCCAAAGCAATTGACAAATAGCGTCGCCTCCATTATCAAAGTACTCTAGTTTTATGGCGTATTTTTCTCCCGCCTTCATATCAATTTCCACCTGATCGGTAGTCATACCACGATTGTGCCATTCATCTACCACCAATTCGCCATTCAACCACATTCTAACACCATCATCAGAATTTACACCGATTTTATACACTCCTGAAAAGTTAGGAGTTATATATCCGGACCAGCGCATAGATTTATGCCGGAAGTTGGTATAAGGATCTGGTGGGTTATTAACCGGGTCAAAATTCACTACTTTGTCTACACGTGTTTGTGGTGTACCCTCTAAGAATTTATCATCATAATATTCGCCGTACAAACCAGATTCACCAGTTTGGTCATTCACCAAATTTTCGGCTTCAATTAAATTTAAATTTCTAGCAGCCGTTTTCCATTTCACATAAGTGACCTCTGCTTTATCACCGATTTTATTTCTAATACCTTCTAAAGGAGATATGGGTTTAATAACTGGTAGACCGCTATAATCACCAAAAACAACTTGGTTTGCATTAAAGCCAACAACTGCTATTTTTTTAATATTCTTTACATTTAAAGGCAATATATTATTTTGGTTTTTTAATAAAACCATAGATTGTCTTGACGTTTCCAATGCCAGTTCTTGGTGCTTTTTAGAACCAATAACATCAGGAGAAATTTTGGTATAAGGGTTATTATCAACACTATCAAAAATTCCTAACTTAAAGCGAGCGGTTAAAACCCTTCTCACTGCCTTATCTATGTTTTCTTGAGAAACCAGCCCTTTTTCATATGCCTGCAGCAAGTGTTCAGCATAAATATCATCTCCGCATTCCAAATCTAGCCCTCCTTCCAAAGCTACTTTAGCAGCCTGTTCTTTGGTCGTAACATACTTGTGCGATTTCTGAATATAGGTTGGCGCACCACAATCGCTCACTACATAACCTTCAAAACCCCATTCTTTTCTTAGAACAGTATTTAAGAGCCAATTATTTGCTGTACTAGGAACACCGTTTAAAGCATTATAGGCGCTCATAATAGATTGTGCGTTTCCTTCTTGCACTGCTACTTTATAAGCAGGAAAATAATATTCTCGTAGAGATTTTTCTGAAATATTGGCATTGTAGGCAAACCTATTTTCTTCTTGGTTATTGGCTACAAAATGTTTTGGTGTTGATACTACTTTTAAATACGTATCATCATCGCCCTGTAATCCCTTGACAAAAGAAACTCCTATTCTACTTGTTAGATATGGGTCTTCACCATAAGTTTCTGGTGTTCTACCCCAGCGTGGATCTCTAGCCATATTTATTGTGGGGGACCAAAATGTCAATAAATCGCTGTACACATTCTTTTGATCCTTGCCTTGGTTATAGAAATTCCATTTACCTCTAGCTTCATCTGAAATAGCCGTTGAAACTTGATGAATTAAATTTGGATTCCATGTTGATGCTAAGGCCACAGCTTGTGGAAAAACAGTAAATCGACCGCCTTTTACTACACCGTGCAAGGCTTCATTACCATGGTAATAATTCTCTACTTCTAATCTTGGAATTGCCTCTGCCGTAGATATCATCATAGATATCTTTTCTTCAATTGTTAGTCTCTTTATTAAATCGTTCACCCTTGTTTCTACAGGTAAATCTTGATTTTGAAATTCCCATTGATTTTGTGCGAAACCAGCTAAGGGAATCAATATAAATATTGCGAATAATGATACAATTTTCTTAATCGACATAAATCGTATTTTGATAAACTTACTCAGACGGCCTTACTATTTAATAAATTCCACATTTGTCACCTTAACCACAATAGGGTTAGGCCAAACCTTATCATTGTAGAGCCGTTGTGCTCTACTTATTGAGATTTCCAGTAAATCTTTATGTTGAACAAATTGAGATTTAGGTGTGTTTTCCGGCCAATATTCAACCACTAAATCATTCTGCCCTAAAACAGAAACAGCCGTATTTTTAGTTGCCTTCATATTTTTAAGCAGAAAATTTCTTCTAAAACCTTTAAACCAATCTTTTTGACCAGTTATAAAAACATATGCCGTATTTTCATCTTTACCTTTAGTAAACCACATATCGCCATCTTTAATAATAGTTGGCACAGGCCTTACGTTTTTGATCCCTTCACTATTTACATACATCCAAAGGGCAATTTCTCTTAACCGTTCTTCTTGTTCTATTGGAATGTCGCCATTAGGCTTAGGACCAACATTCATTAAAAAGTTACCTCCTTTTGCTCTTATTTCTATTAGTTTTTCAATTAATTCAGTTCCAGTTTTATAAGACTCATTAGTAGGTTTATACTGCCACTGGGTTCCCATGGTCATACAGGTTTCCCATGGTCCTTGCATTGCCGTATTGGGTATACTCTGTTCTGGAGTCTCCATTTCTCCTCTTGTAACTACAATATTTGGGTCTAAAGAATGTACATACTGCACTATAGGTGTTGTTTTAAAAGCATCAAAAAATATTACATCAATAGGTCCGTAATTGCTCACCAATTCCTTGACCTGTTTTTTATCGTACTCCAGCAGTTCTTCATTTTCTGTAATCTGGCTCATTTTACTATTTCTTGAAATGAGTTCTCCTTGCTTGTTCAAGAAATTAAAATCCTCAGGAGAAAAATACACACCTACCTTTATCCCTTGCTTACGTAATGCATTAAAAAGCTCACCTGTAATGTCCTTACCGTAAGGAGTATTCATAATGTTAAAATCTGTGGTTTCCGTATCCCACATGCAAAATCCGTTATGGTGTTTGGTAGTAAACACAACGTATTCAGCACCAGTTATTTTAAATAACCTTGCCCATTCGTCTGCATTAAACTTATCTGGATAAAATGTTTTAGGAAGTTCATTAAAATACCGATTAACATAATCATCTGATGCCCCTACCAATGAGTGACTTATTACACTACCTAATTGGGAATCAACGCTCCAATGCACAAAAATCCCAAATCCCATATCCATAAAATCCTGTTCTAAATCTACCCTATTATTTATTTGTGAATAAATTGTAGAGCAAAAAAGAGCCAATAGAACTGATACCTTGATTCTCATATTTTTATTTTACTGTATTGGTCATTTCCAAAATTAGCTCGCCCCCGTTTACAATATCTTCATGTCTAAGGCTATTAGCTTCTAATGACACCCCATTAAATTCAGCTTCTGATACATAAAAATTAGCATCATTATTATTGTTCGCTTTAATGGTGAACATGCCACCATTATAATAATCAGCATTCAATTTAATACGAACTTCATCAAAGATGGGGCTTCCAATTTGGCACTCTGGATTAGCCTCTGTACCACCGTTCATTTGAAAAAGACCAATTTTCATTAGAACAGCAAGACTGCCCATTAACCCTTGATCTTCATCACCGTTATAACCGGTGGATGGAGATAAGCCACCAAAAACTGTTTTTGCCACTTTTCTTGACCACAGTTGGGTTAAATCTGGTCTATTTAATTGACTAAAAATAAAAGCAGTCTGTATAGAAGGTTGATTACCAAAATTGATTGGAATTCTACTATACTCTGGATGCAACTCTACCGAATGCGAGGTACCTGCCGTAAAACCTAAAGTTTCAGCAGTTTCAAACTGTATATTCAACTTTTCAATTGCGGCATCTTGACCCCCCATTAAATTGGCTAAGCCTTTGATATCATGCGGAACAAACCATGTAGATTGTGCACCGTTAGATTCTATAAACCCATTTTCTGCTTGGTATGGATCATAATCCTTTTTCCATTTACCATCAACATCTTTTGGTCGCATCCACCCTATTTGAGTATCGAAAACATTTTTATAGTTAGTAGACCTTTTCATGAAATAATCATAATCGTCTGTATGCCCCAATCTTTTTGCCAACTGAGCTAAAGTCCAATCTTGATACGCATATTCCATAGTTAAACTTGCCCCATCTTGATGGCTACCAAATTTACCTTCGGGAATAGGGTACGGAACATAACCTTGATTTATATAATATTTTAAACCACCGCCAACATTTGTTTCGTGCTCATAACCAGATTTCCCCATAATTCCGCTAGGCATATGATTCTTCTTTAAAGCTTTATAAACACCTTCTAAATCATCATTTAAAATGCCTTTTTGAATTGCCGATACCAGAAAAGGTGTAGTGCTTGCCCCTGTCATTACATATGTATAATTACCACCTGACGGTCCCCTTGGCACCAAACCACCATCTTTATAATACTGAAGTAAGGAATTTGAAAATTCATCCATAATTTCAGGATACACCAATCCCCAAAGTGTATTTAATGTCCATTGTGCACCCCAGAACGAATCTGAGTTATAATGATTGAATTTAGGGACACCCTTAGCATCTAATGGCAATTGCCCAACCCTTAACTTATCTCCTGTATTATCAGGATAAGCACCATTAATATCACTTATAATTCTACGTCCTTGCAACGCGTGCCATAAGTCTGTATAAAATCTTCTTTGATCTTGCTCAGAACCACCTTCTACATCTATTCTACTTAACAGATTATTCCACTCTTTCTTTGCATCGCTTCTCGTTTCATTAAAGTCCCAATCGGGTAATTCAGATGCTATATTAATTGAAGCGTTGGTAACAGAGGTATAAGAAATACCAACTTTCATTAGCACATCGTTTTTATTTCGATCTAAACTAATTAAATAATTACCCGTTCGCTCATCTTTATCTAACGAAGATATTTCAGTGTTTAGTTCCACCTTAAAATAAGCAGTCATTGGTTTGGGTCTTCTATGTGTAGACTCCATAATTATATAACCAGACAGTTCATTTTCAGAAATTTGCTCTAAAAAGCCATCTATGTTTTTACTTGGTCCTAAAAGTGTATTCAAATTAAAAAGAAGTCCTTTCTCCTCTTCATTATCCGGATAAGAATAGTGATGAAAACCTACTCTTTTAGTACTGGTAAGCTGCGCTTTTATTTGATACCTCTCTAATTCAACCTTATGATAACCTGGTGTCACTACTTCTGTTTCATGACTAAATTTTGAATAAAAATCATTAAAAATATCTTTTTTAGTTGTGTCATTAATGGTCACTGGCATAACCGAAATACCCGACATTTGCCAAGCATGAATATGACTAAAACCTTTAATCGTATCTGTCTTATATCGGTAACCACTACCCCAGGCACCTCCTATTTGCGTGTCTGGACTTAAATTGACCATACCAAACGGACGACTAGCAGAAGTGAAGTAAAACCACCTTGAATTCTCTGAATCTAATAATGGATAAACCTTAGCAGCATAATCAGTTCCTTCAACAACAACCTTTTTAGTTGTGCTAGGCTGCTCTTTACAAGAAACTAGAAACAAAAGCGAAATAGCCAGAAACGCAATGCTGTTTTTATATGTTTGAATAAATGTCATTAATTTCAATTTACAGGGTCATTTTAGTAAGATTAGCCTCTATTGCAGCTAACATATCATAAGTAGGAAAACCGTTATTCTGCCTTCTATTAGCTATAGCGTACCAGTTTTTCCATTTGGTATCGATATCGCCAGAGCTTCTACGGTCAAAAACGATTTTAAGTTTGCTTTTTGCTGTTGGCAACAATGCAATTGCCTCATTCAGATACTTTTTATCTTTAGTAGTCTCATATTGTTTCTTCAATAGAGACATTTTATGAAGTTCAGTTTCAAAAGCTATTAAATCTGAGTATAACTGTGCAGGTAGTAGAATATATGATTGATAGAAGTTAGCGTCTCCATTTATTTTATCATACCCTAATTGTGCCTCTGAAAGTGATTTCTTTAAAACTTCTTTTACTTTTTTGGTATTCTCTATATCACCAATTACACGATTATAATCATATGGAATTGGAGATTTACCTGGCCTCACTATCGGTGCATTAGAAAGATAAGATACAGCCTCCCTAATTTCCCATAAGTGTTCTACATAGCCTTTTCTACCTTCTTGCGCCTCATGCAATAATTTCATTGATGACACAGCATGTTTAGCAGCTTCGGTAGAAAAATACCGCTGTGTCCATGTGGTATAAAAATTGTCAGCATTAAAGTCTTTGGGGTTATAACACACTTGGCTATATGCCTCTAGATTCAATAGAAATGGTCTAAAATTTTGTCCATTTACAAGACAATATTTATCGGCACCGTATTGCTGAAACATATCTTTCATAACCGACTCTACCTTTTCAGGATATGGATTATGTACGGTATGATTCAACCAATAACCTGCATGCATGTAAGTACCAAATTCATAGCCTTTGGTATCTTTTAATTCATGATCAAAAGTGCCAAAACCATGATCAGACCATACTACGGTCCAATCTTTTGGAGGGTTAAAGCCCTCATTAAACATCTCCATACCGTCACTATAACAAATGGCTACTTTAATAGCATCTTCGTTATATTTATCAACCAAGAGACCAAACTCTTTGTAAACTTCGTTGAAAACTTCAATTTTACTTTCTCCACAAGAGCTTTTATATTCCCAATCCCAAACTTGGTTTCTAGGTCTGAGAACAAAAATATCGGTCTTACGTAATGGTGTTTCTTCTAAATAATATTTCCAAGCCGTGAGCCAGTCTTCTCTATATTTAGACCAACAATCTGCCTTGTTCTCATCCATAGGATGTATTTGATAACCTAACTCAAAATCTACTTGAATTTTCATTCCTTTTGATTTGGCGTAGTCGATCATTTTATCCAAATATTCAATATCGATCTGGTAATTAGGGTTCAATTTTTTATACTCAGGTCTTACATAAAATTCTGGTCTACCTAGCATATCAAAAAATTGGATGGCGTTGTAACGTAGGCGTACCAATGAATTGATCATCTCAGTATAACTTTCCCAATCGTACTCTAAAAGCTTACCCCTATAATTAGCAAGTTCATCAACATCATTTTCAAAATAAGCCAAGATCGGAACCTTTGGTGGTGCAATGGTTTTTGGGGTGAAATTGAAAACATCGACCAAAGTCTTTTTGCCCGGTAGTTTCCCCGTCCAATACTCTAATGGGTCAACTCCTAAAACTTCTTTGCTGTAATCGTAAACCGCATATTGTAGCCCTTCAACATCTGAACCGGCCAATACAATAACCTCTGTATTATTGGCATATGATTTCTTAGACCAAATACCACCACGTGGACCAGGATTTATGTTAGACAATTCCAAGCTATCCTTGGTTACCAATTCTGTAAGTATCGTATTTGAGTCTAGTGCTCCTAACACAAAAACAACTGTATTTTCAGGTATTATAGTTCCCTCTTTTACTATCTGGATTTCTTCTTCCAATACCTTTTCAAGGTCTGTTTTTAAGTCCTTAATTGTAGAAATCTCTACATCTGTAGCATTTATACCTTGAATTAAATAAATAGACGATTGCTGTTCTGCATCATTATTACAAGACATGCAGAACATAAGCAAAAAGAGAAATGGTATTATTATAATTTTTTTAATCATTTGTTCAGGTCTTTCTATTACTAGAAATTTTGGGCATTTTTTATAAACACAGGTTGACAGCTATTCAGGTCTACAAATTAAATTATGATGATTAGGATATTCTTAGCCATTGGAATATGATAGCAAAGACTTTTAGATTAATGCTATAAAATCTGGATATTGCATGACACAGTTTTGTACCACAGTAAATCAACTTTATACATTGAAATAAAATCAATTATTGAGCTGAGTTCATTTCAGATAAACCAAATGAACTACATTTTAAAAAGTTTGCACTTATTGCACTTGATGTTAAATACAGGCAGGTTTATCACCCGCCTGTATCAACTTCAATTAAAACTAACTACTCAAATATTTAAAGCTTATTATACTATTTAGTAACCAGGGTTTTGAACTAAAGAACCATCTGATAATTGTAATTCATTAGCAGGTATAGGTCTTAATAAATGAATACTACTATCGAAAGCTCCATGGTCTATTACTTGAGGGTTGTATAAATCTATACGTTCTTCTAACTTACCTGTTCTTTTAAGTACCGCCCATCTGTTTTCCTCGCCGGCAAGCTCAATAGCTCTTTCGTTCAAGATATCATCAATGGTAATTGAAGTATATTCATTTGCCACACCAGTAGCCCTTTCACGTACAATATTAATATGCGATAAAGCTGCCGCTGTATTGCTGGCACCTAAATAAGCTTCTGCAGCAAGCAGATGTGTACCAGCTACCCTAAAAACAAATGTATCTCTGGCACCATCTGTGTCTTCATTGAAATCTTGATCATCGAACTTTTTGAAAATCGGAAAATTAGTACGCTCAATGTTCAACGAGTATAAATAGTTAACTCCTGGCACATCATCTGGCAAACCAAAAAGATATTGATCTGGTTGATATACCCAATAACGATCTAAACGCTCTGCAAGCTCATCAGCATCTAATGCATTTTTTGGATAGTAAACGATAGTATCTCCTGCAACAATATTATCAGGACCATCTGGCTCATCACTATCAGCGATAATAGCGCGGTGAATAGTTGCATCTTCTCTTGTATCATTATCTGCGAACAGAGAATAAAAGAAAGGTGTAGGCATAGCATTAAAACCACTTACCCCATAAGGTGTTGTAGTTCTATTTACACCTGGATAGTTAAAAACCTGGTTCATAAATAATGAATGCTTGTTATTACTCTTATCCGCTGTAAGCCCACTAGTGCCATATTGTATGGCAAACAAAATCTCATCATTTTCTTGGTTATCATAATCAAACACCTCTCCAAAAGATTGGCTACGTATATCGTAACTACCAATTGCCTCTTCTGCAAGTGCAGCAGCAGTATTAAAATCCGCAGAACTACCTGCAGCGGTATATGCTCTTGTTAAATAAACCTGCGCCAATAAATGTTGTGCCGCTCTTTTAGAGAACCTTCCTGTACCAGGATCATCCAACAAAACTGGAATGGCCGCTTCCAAGTCCGTAATGATCTGTGCGTAAGTTTCTGCTTCGCTAGACCTTGCATAATCTGTACGTATAGTCTGTACTTCTTCTAACTCAATTACAACGCCACCATATTGTTGAACCAAATTAAAGAAGGCCAAAGCCCTTAACGCCTGTGCTTGCGCAATACCATAATCTCTTTGACCCAAATTGGCATCACTCCAACTAATTTGTTCGGTATATCTACTAATTACGGTATTCGCCTTACTTATAACATTATAGTTATTAGACCATACAGACAAACCTTCACCTGAGTTAAGGTTGAAATAATCATTTGTTGCATTAAAGGCAAAGACCTCACTTTTACTTGCAAAAATATCAGTACCAAAGAATTGATAGGTATAATCACGATACACATCACGCAAACTACTGTATACCCCAACAACTAATTGATCAGCATTATTTTGGTCTATAAAATTCTCTGATGTAATATCAGAAAAAATATCTTCTTCTAAATAATCGTTACAGGCGTACGTTAGTGAGAGGGTAAGTGCCACTGCAACAACCTTTATGTTTTTATATAGTTTCATCTTTATTTTTTTTTAGTATTAATACGCCAATTTTAACCCGAACAAAACTGTTTTAACCGAATACCCCATATTATAGGAATTCTGTAATCCTGTTTCTGGATCTGGACCCGCAAAATCTGTAAATGTAAACGGATTCTGTACATCTAATGAAAGACGTAGATTAGACATCTTAAATTTATCCAAAAGCTCTTGAGGGAACGAATACGCCAACCCTATATTCCCAATTCTCACATAAGACATATCTTCATAAAACCATGGGTAAGCAGATTCTCCATACTCTGGAGATGGGTACTTGGCATCTGGATTATTTGGTGTCCAATAATCTTGTTTTAAGCTATTGAATACAGCTTTATCTCCATTAAATGTGGCAAAATTTTGATGAAATTCTGAGTGTCCAAAAACACCTTGTCTTGTGTTTACCTGAACATTCATTTCAAAATTTTTGTAATTAAAAGTGTTGGTCATACCCGCAATCCAATCTGGAGATTGTGAACCAAGTACTCTTTTATCATCTTGATTAATTACACCATCGTCATTTTGATCAACATACTTATACTGACCTGGTAATAGACCAAAAGATTCTGCTTCTGCTGCTTCGTCTATTTGCCAAATACCATCTACCTCATAATCAAAAGTAGCATCGATTGGCGCACCAACTTGCAATACCCCGTTCAATCTAGAATCAGTACCTACCAAAATTTGTTCAATACCATCAAAAAGTTCTGTAATCTCATTATCGTTCTTAGTAAAGTTAAAATTGGTACGCCATGAAAAATTATCTGTTCGTACGTTTACCGTATTCAAGGTAATTTCCACACCTTTATTTCTGACCGATCCAAAATTACCTATCGTTCCAGAATCACCGAATCCGGTTACAAAAGATAATTGGCGGGCAAGAATACTACCTTCTGTTTCCTTGTTGTAATATTCAAAACCAAAATTAATTCTGTTATTAAATACCGAAAGATCAAGACCAAAGTTATACTCCTTTGAAACTTCCCAAGTTAAATCTGCATTTGAAAGACCTGCTACAGATTTACCAATGCTAAATTCATCTCCAAATAAATAACTCTCTTGAGATAGGAATGCTAATGAGCTGTAAGGGTTTACCGTTTTATCATTACCTGACTCCCCATAACTTAAACGTAATTTTAAGTTGCTTAACCAATCTACATCCTTTAAAAAGGTTTCTTCACTTGCCTTCCAAGCAAAAGCTGCTGATGGAAAAAATGCCCATTTATTACCTTCAGATAGTTTTGAAGACCCATCATACCTACCAGTAAATGTAAATAGGTACTTATCTTGTATATTATAATTTAAACGACCGGCGAAAGAAGCCAATGTTTCTTTTTCATAGAAACTACCATAATCATTTGGCACATCTGATCCCGCCTGTGTATTAAAAAACAAGTAAGCATCCGTATCAAAATCCCTAACCTGAATATTACTTCCCTCAGGGTTTGAGTAGTATAAAGAATTAATAAAAGTTGTTTTAAGATTGTGCCCTTCTGCAATATCAAAATTAAAATCTACAATATTATCCCATGTGTAAGAAGTATCAAAACCAGATTCATAGTAAGAACGTATTCTTGATGGATCGTTTCTAGATGATTTTGTCAATAAACCACGGTATTCACCAAAACGTTGAGAACTAATATTTGGAGAAAATTGTGTCTTAAAATTGATCCAATCATTTGGCTTATAGTTAAAGAAAACATTTGCAATAACATCTAAAGACCTATTGTTAACTCTCCAAGCTCCTTCTGCATCATAAATTGGATTTACAAACCTTAAATCTTGATCATCCGGAAAAAGAATAGGCTCACCATTTTCATCAAACGGATTTACAGTTGGCGCTAAACGTAATGTACTTCTAAACAATTCTCTACTGCCTTGCTCTCTTTCTGATAGTGCCAAATATGTTTTAATACCAACGGTAACTTTATCAGATACTTTTTTGGATAACGAAGCGCTAATATTATACCTTTCAAATTCCTCAATGCCCATTACCCCTTCATCATGCAAATAACCAATAGAGCCATTGTACACTAAACCATTACTACCTCCTGACATACCTACGGTATGGCTGGTCTGCAATCCAGATTTTCTAAAAAGATCCATCCAATCCGTATATCTACCATTAGCAACATTAGATGCTTCTTCATTAGATGATTGAATTTCTGTAGATCTATCTACCGCTATATTATTATAAGATGCAACAGTTCTATCTGTCCCTTGCCACTCACGTGCTCTTAGTACATCATCAACAAACGCAACATATTCAGAACCTGAGTACAATTCTGGTACATTGGTTGCCGATCGAAGACCAAAAGAAGAATCATAGGTAAAAACAGTTTTACCTTCAATACCACTTTTAGTAGTAATTATAACAACACCGTTTGCTCCTCTAGAACCATAGATCGCAGTTGCAGAAGCATCTTTCAAGATATCCATCTGCTCAATATCGGCAGGGTTAAGAACACTTATATCATCAAAAAATATACCGTCTACAACAAATAACGGTTTAGAAGGATCGTCCTCTAAATTATCACTAACACCGTCACGCTCACCTCCTTGGTTCGCGGTAATAACAGTATTACCTCTTATCTTAATAGATAAAGGTGCGCCAGGTTTAGAGTTCAACGTTCTAACATCCACACCCGCAATACGACCTTGAATTGCCTGACCTAAGTCCGTTTTTCTTTGTTCCGTAAGTGTTTTACTATCCACCGAGGCAACAGCACCTGTTAAATCACTTTTCTTTACAGACCCGTAACCAATAACTACAACTTCATCTAGTTGCGCAGTATCTTCTGTCATGGTAACCGATAAATTAGGTTGCCCTGAATACGTGACATCAACAGACTTATAACCTAAATAAGAGATGCTAAGTACATTTCCGTCCTCTACTGAAATACTAAAATTTCCATCAAAATCGGTCACGGTTCCATTTGATGTTCCTTTTACTACAACAGATGCTCCTGGAATTGGCATACCCTGGTCATCTGCCACTGTACCTGTAACGCTATTCTGCGCCAATAATACAGATGACATGCCCAATAAAAGGAATACCATTAATAGTTTAAGTTTTTTCATTTTTTTATTGTTAAGTTAATTGACTACTAATGTATTGTTAAGACCTTGTTAATGAATGGACATATTCATCGAAAATATGGACAATGGATAAAAATTGATTTATTTTTAAATTAATAATCACACAAAAATTGAATTAAAATTTTACATAATTCACATATTCGAAAGAATAAAAATCACATATTTTTATATTTTAAGGAATAACACACTTTAACATTTAGAGTAAAAAATCCATGCTTTTTATTAAAATGTCCATCCATAAAAACAATAACCGCAGTACTTTGTTAAACCATTCTAAACCAATATATCAATGATGAAAAATTTCTTATCAAACCTTAAATTATTAGCAGTAATAGCTATCCTATTATTAATAGGTTGTACCGAAAGTCCAAAAGACGATACCCCATGGGTCAGTCTTTTTGACGGAGAAACCTTAAACGGATGGCATAAATTAGGTGGAGATGCCACTTATGCCGTAAAAGATAAGGCCATAGTGGGCACCACTACGCATAATACACCCAATACATTTTTAACTACTGATAAAATGTATACCGACTTCATATTAGAATTAGATTATAAGGTAGATTCTTCCATGAACTCAGGTATACAAATTAGAAGTAATAGCATACCAACTTATAGAGACGGAAGAGTTCATGGCTACCAAATTGAGATAGACCCCTCTGACAGAGCATGGAGCGGTGGTATTTATGATGAATCTAGACGTGGTTGGCTTAACCCAATGACAGATAATCCAGCAGCTCAAAAGGCTTTTAAACAAAACGAATGGAACCATTATCGCATTGAAGCTATTGGAGACACTATTAAAACTTGGGTAAATGATGTACCTGCTGCCTATTTAATAGATGACAAAACATCAGAAGGATTTATCTGCTTACAAGTTCACAGCATTCATGATGACCAAAAAGCAGGTACCGATATTATTTGGAAGAACGTAAGAATCCTTACTGATAGTGTTTCTAAATATTCAAGAAGTTCTCCTTTAGATCCTATTATCACTAAAAATCAATTGACCATCGATGAAAAGAAAAATGGATGGAAATTACTTTGGGACGGGAAAACAACTAATGGTTGGCGAGGTGCCAAATTAGAAGAATTTCCTGAGCAAGGATGGAAAATTGAAGATGGTGTTTTAAGCGTTCTTTCTTCTGGAGGAGCTGAATCTGCTGCAGGTGGTGATATTGTTACCACAGATCTTTATGAAGATTTTGAACTGAAAGTAGATTTCAAACTAACACCAGGAGCCAACAGTGGTATTAAATATTATGTAGATACCGAAATTAACAAGGGCGAAGGATCTTCCATAGGTTTGGAATATCAAATACTGGATGACAATCTACATCCTGATGCCAAAAAAGGGAACCATGAAGGTAGTAGAACAGTTAGTTCTTTGTATGACTTAATAAAAGCCGATGTTAATAAACCTATCAAACCAATTGGAGAATGGAATACAGCTTACATTATTTCTAAAGACAATCATGTTGAGCATTGGTTAAACGGGACAAAAGTTCTTGAGTATGAAAGAAAGAGCGATGCCTTTAGAAAACTAGTATCTGAAAGCAAATACGCTAAGTGGCCCAATTTTGGCGAATTGGGCAAAGGTCAGATTCTACTTCAGGATCATGGAGACCTAGTATCCTTCAAAAATGTAAAAATTCGTGAAATCAGTAATACAAAAGAATAAATACAATGAGTTCAAACAGAAGAAATTTCATTAAAAAAACAGCTCTTGGTGCAGTAGGCGCTACAATAGCAAGTACTACTGCAAATGCTATGTCTGCAAAGAGCTATTCTAAAATAATAGGTGCAAACGACAGAATAAATGTAGCAATACAAGGTTTAGGCAGGAGGTATGGTGCCTATATACCCGCAATTGCACATAAGCAGAATAATATTGAGCTAAAATATTTGTGCGATGTCATGAAAAGTCAGCGTGAAAAAGCTGCCGCTAACTTGGCTTCAAAAATCAACTATAAGCCAAAACTAGAAAATGATATTCGTAAGATTTTAAACGATAAAGACGTGGATGCCATATTCATGTCAACACCAGATCATTGGCACACACCAGGTGCCTGTATGGCCATGCAGGCCGGCAAACATGTTTTTTTGGAAAAACCTTGCAGTCATAACCCTAAAGAAGGTGAATTGGTAGTGGCTTATCAAAAAAAGTACAACAAAGTGGTGCAAATGGGTAACCAACAGCGCTCATCACCAGAATCACAAGAAATTATTAAAGAAATTCACAACGGTATTATTGGTGATGTCTATAAAGCAACTGCTTTTTACTTAAGCGCTAGAGGTCGTGTTCCTCACCAAACGAAAGCTAATCCGCCAGAAGGTTTAGATTGGGATCTTTTTCAAGGTCCTGCACCAAGAAAAGCCTATACAGATAACACTTGGGATTATAATTGGCATTGGTACGGTTGGGATTTTGGTACGGCCGAGATGGGTAATAATGCTACTCATGAACTTGATATTGCACGTTGGGCATTAGGTGTTACATATCCAGAATATGTATCTGTTGATGCTGGTAAATATCATTATAAAGATGATGGTTGGGAAATGTATGATACCATGGAAGCTACTTTTAAATTTGCAGGCAACAAGACCATAAAATGGGATGGAAACAGTAGAACAGGTTATCATAAATATGGAAATAAATATGGTAGAGGTACTATAATTGACGGTTCTGAAGGTACAGTATACATTGACCGTGGTGGATATAAACTTTTTGACCTTAAAGGTGGGCTTATCAAAGAAAATCTTTCTTCTGGCGAAGAAGCCGGTACCGCTCTTGGTGGCGGTGGTGATATGTCTACGTTACACACTGTAAACTTTTTTGATACTATCAGAGGTAAAGCAGAACTAACATCCCCTATTGATGAAGGAGCTATTAGTCAAATGTTAACACATTATGCCAATATAGCTTCTAGAATTGATGATTCTTTTGAAATTGATGAAACTACAGGACGCATATTTAATAGAGAAGCTATGAAATTATGGTCTAGATCCTATGAGCCAGGCTGGGAAATTAAAGATGTTTAATTATCCTTTTTAAAATAAATAATCTAAAATGTAATTATTCTTTTTAGCTGGAGAAAAATTATGTACTCGTATTTCTACATTTAGTTATTAGACTAGATACTATGTTGAACTAGCATAGTATCTGGTTCTAATCATCATATCCAACTTACCGAAAACACTATGAAAAAGCATATTTATTTATGTCTTACATTACTATCTATATCTATATCTCAAGCTCAAAATAACCTTGGGGATATTGACTTGAGAACAACAGATATTAAACCTACCAAGGTCGATAAATTAGATGATGAGAGTTACTTAATAGATTTTGGAAAAGCATTCTTTGGCACCGTACAGTTAAGCAGTACTATAGGGCAAGCAGATTCACTGGTTGTACATTTAGGTGAAAAACTAAATAAAGATAATAGAATAGACAGAAATCCGGAAGCCACAATTAGATATCAAAAAGTAGTCTTAGCAAATTTACCTGCTAACCAAATAATTAAGTTAAAACTAACACCTGACAAACGAAATTCAACCGGAGCTGCTATTTTATTGCCTGATAGTATAGGTGCGGTTATGCCTTTTAGATATTGTGAGATAGAAAATTTAAAAATTCCATTTCAAAAATTATCAGTACATCAAAGTGCATTGCACAATAAATTCAATGACAATGCCAGTTCATTTTCATCATCGAACAAAATATTAGACTCCATATGGCAACTTTGTAAACATACGATTAAGGCTACAAGTTTTACAGGTTTATATGTTGATGGTGATCGTGAGAGAATTCCATATGAAGCAGACGCCTACATAAATCAATTAAGCCATTACAGTGTAGATAGTCTATACAATATGGCCAGAAGAACAAATGCATACTTTATTGAAAACCCTACTTGGCCAACGGAGTGGTTATTACACACCGTACCCATGTTTTACACAGATTATATGTATACGGGCGATTTAAAACCCTTACAAGAGCATTATGAAAATCTAAAATTAAAAACCTTAATGGATTTAGAACGTGCGGATGGACTGATTAGTTCTTCTTCACCTAACCTGAATAAAGAGTTAATTCAAAAACTAGGCTTTAAAAAATCAGATACAAAAATAAAAGACATCATTGACTGGCCACCTGCACAGAAAGACACAGGATGGGAACTTGCCACTGCAGAAGGTGAAAGAGATGGTTATGAAATAGTACCAGTAAATACTGTGATTAACTCCTTCTACTATTATAATCTAAAATTGATGAGTGAAATTGCAGATTTTTTAGACAAAAAAGAAGATGTTAAATTTTTCAAGAAGAAAGCAGGTATTGTAAAATCTGTCATCAACACTTTATTCTTTGATGAAGAAAAAGGGTACTACATAGATGGAGAAGGTTCTACTCATTCTTCTTTACATGCCAATATGATGCCCTTAGCATTTGGTATTGTGCCACAAAATTATAAAAAATCAGTTACAGATTTTATCAAAACCAGAGGTATGGCATGCAGTGTATACGGGTCTCAATATTTACTGGAAGGATTATATAATAGTAATGAAGCCCAATATGCACTAGACTTAATTACAGAAACTGAAAACGATAGAAGTTGGTGGAATATGATTCAAAATGGCGCAACCATGACTTTAGAAGCTTGGGATGTTAAGTACAAACCGAATTCTGATTGGAACCATGCCTGGGGCACCGCACCCTTAAATATTACTACAAGATATATGTGGGGTATAAAACCAAAAATAGCGGGTTTTAAGGTAGCCGAAATAAAGCCACAACTGGCTGACTTAACTTTTTCTAAAATACAAGTCCCTACCAAAAATGGAGTTATCATAGCAATTTTCAAAAAAGATAATAATGCCCATAATTATACCATTACAATACCAAACAACATGACAGCAGAATTTACAGTTCCCCCAAATTTTATGCTAATTGAATTTAATGGTAAAAAGCTAAAATCAACAAATAACCTCATCCATCTAAAAAGTGGTAATCATACAATTAAATTAAAACATTAATAACATGAATCTATTCAATATTGACAGTAAAGTAATTTTAATAACAGGCGGAGGCGGAATTCTTGGTGGTGAAATGGCCAACTATCTAATGCAAAATGGCGCTACAGTAGTTATTTTAGATTACAAAGAAGATATCGTCAATAATGCAATAACAAAACTTAAAAAGAAAGGAGATAACGTATCTGGTTTTGTATGTAATGCTTTAGATGAGCAAAGCTTAAAAAACGTTTCAGACAAAATAATGGCTCAATATGGGAAAATTGATATCCTAATAAATGCTGCAGGCGGTAATATGCCCGGTGCCACTATTGGTGAAGACCAGACTATTTTTGATGTCAACATAGACCACTTTAAAAAAGTGGTAGACTTAAACCTATTTGGCAGCATTCTACCAGCATTGGTTTTTGGTAAAGAAATGGCCAACAATAAACAAGGTGTTATTATAAACATCTCCTCTATGACTGCGCAAAGTGCAATAACTAGAGTGGTTGGTTACTCTGCATCTAAAGCTGCTATAGATAATTTCACCAAATGGTTATCGGTAGAACTAGCAACTAAATTTGGTGAAGGTTTACGTGTAAATGCAATTGCTCCAGGGTTTTTTATAGGAAATCAAAATAGAAATCTTTTAATTGATCAAGAAACTGGTAATTTTACAGATAGAGGCGATACTATAATACAAAATACTCCCATGAAAAGATTTGGTGAAACAGATGAATTAAATGGTACTATTCATTATTTATGTGCCGAAGCATCAAAATTTGTAACAGGTGTAGTTGTCCCTATTGATGGAGGTTTTAGTGCTTTTAGTGGAGTTTAATAAATTATAACAAAGAAAAATGGAACAAACATGGCGTTGGTACGGACCAAACGATCCCGTATCATTATTAGATATTAAACAAGCAGGTGCAACAGGTGTAGTAAGTGCATTACATCATATACCTAATGGTGTAGTGTGGTCTGTAAATGATATTATGGAGCGTAAGAATATAATAGAAGCAGCAGGTTTAACTTGGTCTGTTGTAGAAAGTGTTCCTATCCACGAACAGATCAAGACCCAAAATGGTGATTATAAGACTTACTATGAAAATTACAAACAAACACT
>ENA-ORXC01000553-ORXC01000553.1-marine-metagenome-genome-assembly--contig:-NODE-553-length-25565-cov-3.660075_pt1 | contig 25565 bp, 22 predicted proteins | sample MGYA00237865_ERZ511478 | MGnify/ENA metagenome assembly ERZ511478
CTCCAAATAAGGTTCCGTGACTGTTCAAGTCCGGTGGAAAAATACGACTGCTCTTATAGACTCTTGATTCGCTTACTGTCTTTTTCATATCCTCTCTCCTTTTCCAAACAATAAAAAATGCATCCTCTTCACATAAGAGCATGCATAACGAATAGGCATCATCTAGCCTTCTCGATACACCCCCCATCATCCGTAGGTCAATCAGTGCTTTAGAAAAGGCAGGTCTCCTGACTTGAAGCTTCTTAGAACGAATACTCCTTCCCTATCATTGATAAGTGGAACAACGCATCGTTTATACTTCTTACAGTGGCGGGACCGCATTGGATTTACACCAATTTCCCTATTATGTACTGGATTCAGCACACCTTTTCCATATTATTCAATTGTACTTCTTCATTCTTTACTTCTTTCTTTACAAAGTCAAGACACGTCCTTAATCAAACGTTTGTTTAATCTCTTTTTTGTTAATCAAACGTTTGTTTAACAAAAGGTCTAAAAAAAAGACGCCATTTAGGCGCCTAATAGTCATTCACTCGTAGAGTTCTCAACCATATTATTTAATTCTGATAGGCTGTCTCCCTCGAATCGTTTTCCATCAACCAATAAGGCAGACGTTGCCGAAACATTTTGCTTGTTTGCATAAGCAAGATCGGCTTCTACTGCTTTTTCACCGGCTCCACTTTTATATGCAGCAACAACCTTATCTGTTTCTTCCTCGCTCACCAAACCACCAAGAGTTTCGGTTAAAAACGACAAAGTTGGTTTGTTTTTATCTACCTGAAGCTCATCATAGACAACGTGGTGAAATTGCCAGAAAACATCGTTACCAAGTTCTTCATAAACCACTTCAGCAAACTCAGCTGCTCTAGTTGAATCCTCATCTACAAATGGGTGCTGAACAAAGTAAAATTTAACTTTCCCCGTAGCAATCAATTCTTCTTGAATCAATGGAAAGAAAGAATCATTAAATGATTGACAGGAAGGGCATCGATAATCACCGAAAGCCACCAATTCTACCGGAGCCGTTTCTTCTCCTAGAAAAGGTTGATTTTCTAATTGAAAACCTTTCGTATCAGCAAATGGCTTAAATCGCATGCTAATAATTAAAAGGACAAGCACAATACCTACAATTAAGAAAAACCATCTGGCACTTCGTTTTAACTTCTTTTTAGGTTTAGCCACTCACTCACTTCCTCTTTAATCCTTCGATTCCAACTCCTGGTTAAATGGTAACGACCTGACCAGGCAGTTGGAAAGGCTATAAGGACCGCCTCCGCTTAAAAAAAGCGAGAACGACATCGCTAGAAAAGCAATATCTAACTCATAGCCACCAAGCATACCCGTTGACCTTTTTACTGTAAGAAGAGCGCCAATTAGAATCATAGAAAACAGCACGCTAATGAAACGTGTTCCTATGCCAATAATCATGAGAACTCCTCCAGTTAATTCAATGACAGCAACAACATAAGCTAGAAAACCAGCAATCCCAATTGTTTCAAAAAAGGCTATCGTGTTTTCGATGCCTCCAGAAAACTTTAAAAAACCATGAATAAAAAAAAGCACACCTACGACCAATCGAATTGTTAACAATCCGAGATGGGGATAGGTTTTCATCGTTGATCCTCCCCAGATACTAGCATTATTTGACACCGTTCGACAGAGTCATCCGCTTAAACGTTATCATAGGGAATGGCTATGACGCAAAAGGATTACGACCTATTTTTTACTGTTTTTGACGTCTCGTAAGTGTTGAATGACGAATGATCTGGTTAATCACTTCTGAGAATACTAATCCGACTGCAATCGAACCTGAAATCATAAAAGCTTTTGCTGCGAGGTTAATGGCATTGTTATAGTCATTTTGGACAAAATTCCGCATCGCATCATACGCTAATCCACCAGGAACAAGCGGAATAATTCCCGCTACGCTAAAAATAATAACAGGTGTCCGATACATTTTTGCAAAAACCTGACTAATCACAGCAATAAAGAAAGAAGCGGTCACCGTTGCAACGACTACATCGATTCCTAACGCTTCCATAACATAATAAATCATCCAACCGCACATGCCGACAAACCCACCTTTTATTAGGGAGGATTTCGGAGCATTAAACAACAAGCCAAAAGCTGCGCTTGCCACAAAGCTCGTTACAATCTGAGCAACAAATGTCATTTCCTTACTTCCTTTCTACAAAAATGATACGACAAGCGCAATACCGGCTCCGATTGCAAAAGCTGTTAAAAATGCTTCTGCGCCTTTTGATAACCCGGAAATAAGATGTCCAGCCATCAAATCTCTTACGGCGTTCGTAATTAACAACCCCGGAACAAGTGGCATAACCGAACCAATAATAATTTTATCGAGTTGTTCACCAAGTCCGATCGAAACAAATAGAACAGCAAGTAGACCAATTACGAATGAAGCAAGAAATTCAGCAAAAAACTTTATAGGTACGAGACGATTAAATAGGGTTACACTATAAAAGCCACCTCCGCCAGCAAGAACGGCAGGCACAAAATCATTCCACTGACCTTCGAACATAATTAAGAAACAACCGCTGGCAATTGCGGCAGCAATGAATTGTTTCGGAAAGGTATAGCGCTCGGTCATCTTATCAAGACGATAAAGCTCATTGTATGCTTCTTGAATCGATAAATCGCCGCTACTTATCCGTCTGGAAATACTATTTACTTTTGTCACCTTATCGAGATCAGTCGTTCGATCTGATATGCGGATTAACTGCGTTTTGGAAGGTTCAGGACCTTCAATTGAAAAAATAATACCCGTTGGTGTTACGTAACTATTCGAATGAGAAGCACCGTAAGCGTCCGCTATTCGCGTCATCGTATCTTCTACTCGATACGTCTCTCCACCGTTTTGGAGCATGACCTTTCCTGCCAATAGGCACACTTGTATAATGTCGTACGCATAACTCGATTGATTTTCCATACTTCGCTCCTGACAAGCTTAAAATAATCTTAATGACACTTAGTTTATATGAACCTGCTAATATTTATCAAATATTAACGAAACCAGATCCCCTTTCGATTATTTAAAACGTTGAGGAAAAGAGAAAATAGCGCAAGGCTTAGCCCCGCGCTATTGCTGTGAAGTCCTTTGCATCTGTGAATAAATTGACATATACGTATTGGATTCTTCTACCTTACCCATCTCACGGTAAACTTTCGTTAACCATTGTACTGGAGTTGGGTCTGTTGGATGAAGCTCCATCTCCCAATCAAAGCAGGTAATCGCTTCATCATACTGCTTCATTTTATGATAAAGTTTTCCTAGCTGAAATTGCTTATCTGGATCATCCTGAATATCTACCATCGTTTGTACCGTTGATAGTATCGAGAGATCGTTGTTTTTCTCAATAAAAGGCTTCACCCAACTATAGACGTAGCTTAATCCAAATTCATGGAGCATTCTTGGTATAAGCGCATGAAGCAAACCATCTAGGTAAGGTCGATTTTCTTTATGTCCAAGTAAATTTTGTAGAGAAATGAAATCAATAGCTGCCATGGAGATGCTTTCATCTTGAAAGGCTTTTAGTAGAAGTTCATATTCACTTTGTAAGATCGCTCTCTGTTTTTCGGATAATAAATGAATCGCTTCGCTTGTTTTATTCAAATACATGAGCGCTTCAAAAGCATTTTTCCTGAGTTGTAAGTGGTGAGGCGCTTCAGCGTACATTAACCAAAGCAGACGAGCTCTCTCAGGTTCAGAGAGTGTGACATGGATAAGGGATTGTGGGTCCAATTCTTCCTCACAAGGAGACTGGAGATAAAGGTGGAGTCGCAATGCGGATAATTCAAACATACGTTTTTCTTTACGAAAGATCGTTTCAAGAGAGGTGTGATTTAGCTTCAAATCGTCGTAAGCCTTGATTTCAGCAAACAGGGGATCTGCCTCTACAAGCTCACTGTAATCTCCTTCATATATATTTCTTATTGTTTGGTATTCTAACTTACGCGCTAGCTCAAGTGCCCACTTATTTGTTGGATCAAAATGTAGCATTGTAGCTAGAATTTGAAACGCTAAGCGCAATTGCCCGTTCCGTCGGTACTCGTAGAAGTGCTTTCGCATTAACTTGATAATCGTATCGTTCGAGAGAAATGAGTCAAAGTAAGAAAAAATAAAGGCTGTCTCTTGAGGAGTGTAATGCTTTTGGACAGATTGAAAGACTTGCTTAGTGGATTTGAGGAGAAGCGTTCGATTAGACAAAAAATGATCAATAAGCGGATGTGAAGCTTGAAGTACGATGCCATTTTGGAAAGCTTTCTCAACGAGAGAATCACTCTTCATTTCGGCTGTTTTTCCTGTAATAAAATCATCTTTATAGAAGAAAAGATAAAATTTACTTCCGTCTACCTTCTCTGCTTCAAGAATTTTCATTCTGTGATGAATCGCGAGGCGTTCAACACGTAATTGGACTTGTCGTTGATTCGAGATGACAGTAACACTTTGAGGTTGCTCGATCATTGAAATCCCTCCCGGGCAGAGCTAAATTTAATACCTTCCACCTTTATTCTACCACTCTGTTGCATAGGAATAAAGCGAACAATCCCTGCTTGCAGAAAGTAAGTCGAACAAACGAATTTAAGAGAGACAGGCTTGCCTCCCTTCTAGCTTCTATAGCTCCCGTATCCAGTTCATTACCAATTGCTTTATTTTGGGTTCGATCAGACGTTTCACCTGATTTTATAATCATTCATAATACTTGAGAATCGATTTAAAACGGCGTGTCATTTCCTTGAATGCATTTATCTTTAGTTTCTTTCTATTTTCATTTCAATCGACAGGTCCTCTCTGCCATGAATCATCACAATAGCAGGAGACTTCCCTTCCATTCCAGAAGGTAATGATAGAGTAGCAATTTTAACAGCTCCTTCTTAAACTCGATTATTAAGGAATTCTTTAAGATCAGTGTAATTTCATTATACCTAATCCTCACTGTAGTCATTTGAGGTTACATACCAAGTTTTATGATGTTAGATTTTCTAACGTTATGTGTTACTACTTTATCAAAGAACATGTATAATGGATATTTGTGCGACAGATTCTAACGTATTGTTGTTATTATCAGAAAATACGTTATTTTTTCCATTATTTAAAAAAAAGATACCTAGCCCGCGTTAGATTCTGAACAAATAAGGGAAGTGTGATAATATCTTCCATTCCTCTTTCCTAAATCTTTTTATAGAAGGGACTTACATATGGATATTCTAAAAACGATTGTTGATGCTGGTAATGAACTAATCTGGTCAAACATTTTAATTGTTATTCTTATTGGTGTCGGTCTTTATTTCACGATTCGCTCGCGCTTTGTTCAATTTCGCCTGTTTGGTGAAATGTTCCATGTGTTAGCTGAAAAAGAAACGATGAAAGGAAGAAAGAACTCAGTCTCGAGTTTACAAGCTTTCTTCATTAGTACGGCATCTCGTGTTGGAACTGGTAATCTTGCCGGCGTTGCTTCTGCTGTTAGTATTGGAGGCCCCGGTGCTGTTTTCTGGATGTGGGTCATTGCTCTACTCGGAGCAGCTAGTGGATTTGTCGAAAGTACGCTTGCTCAAATATATAAAGTTCGTGATGGAGATGACTTCCGAGGCGGACCTGCTTACTATATGCAGCGCGCATTAAATGCTCGTTGGTTAGGGATCATTTTCGCTGTTTTAATTACGTTCAGTTTTGGACTTGTATTTAACTCTGTTCAATCAAATACGATTGCACTTGCCTTTGAAAATTCTTTTGATGTAAACCGATGGGTATTGGGTGCAATTTTGACTGTGGCAACTGCCATCATTATTTTCGGTGGCGTTCGTAGAATTGCAGTCGTTTCACAGATCATTGTTCCAATAATGGCGGGCATTTACGTCATTGTTGCAGCTTTTGTTCTAATCGTAAACTTTACTGAAATCCCTGCAATGATTGCTCTTATTTTCCAACACGCTTTTGGATTTAAAGAAGTAACTGGAGGAGGAGTTGGAGCTGCAATGCTATTAGGTATCAAACGCGGTCTCTTCTCTAACGAAGCAGGTATGGGTAGTGCTCCAAACGCAGCAGCTACTGCAGACGTGTCTCACCCGGTAAAACAGGGTCTTATTCAGGCGCTTGGTGTGTTTGTTGATACGCTACTAATTGCAACAGCTACAGCCTTTATGATTTTAATGTCAGACGGTTATGTTGACTCAAAACTAGATGGCGTCCAACTGACACAAGAAGCAATGAACCAGCATTTAGGTAGTGGTGCAGGAATCTTCGTTGCCGTCGCCGTTCTTCTATTCGCCTTTAGTTCCATTATTGGTAACTATTATTATGGTGAGACGAATATCGAATTTATTAAATCTAGTAAAACTGCCCTTCTTATTTACCGACTCGCCGTACTTGCTATGGTCATGTTTGGTGCTAAAGCTGGATTTGGTATCGTGTGGGGCATGGCTGATCTCTCCATGGGCCTAATGGCACTTCTTAACTTAATTGTTATCTCAATTATAGGTAAAGTTGCCTTTGTTGCTCTTAAAGATTATCGAGATCAGCGTAAAGCTGGGAAGGATCCTCAGTTCTATGCGGATACGATTAAAGGATTAAAATCAGATATATGGACGAATAAGCCAGTGAAAGACAAATCCAACTAAATGACTATTTTTCACCCCATGAAGGAAAAGCCTGTTTGGTAACTCCTTTCATGGGGTATTTTCTTTTATAGAAACACGAAAGGAGCGGTTTATCTTATGAGTAACAATAAAGGATTAAGTGACAAAGTAAAAGGTGCTGTTTCCAAAACAAAAGGTGAAGTAAAAGATCAGGTTGGGAACGCAAAGAATGACCATCACCTTGAAGAAGAAGGTAAGCGCGATAAGTCGAAAGGCGAATACCAGGATCGTAAAGGAAATTTAAAGAACTAAGAAAAGAAAAGGAAAGGAAAGGAGAGCGAAACCGCTCTCCTTTCCTTTTTCTTTAGGATCGACCTGAATTATTCCCGATCTTCTTCATATTATCTTGAAGTTCTAAAATACGCTTCGTACCTTCATCACGTAAACGTTTATTTTCGTCCTCAATCGCACGCGTTTCTTCCATCCCTTTTACGATCGTGTTCCAGGATTCCTCAATCGTTTCAATCTTCACACTCGGTCTACCTGACAATTTCGCAATCTCTACACTTTGATTTGAGATATTCTGCGCATTGTTTTTCAACATTTCATTTGTACGACGATCCAACTCATTCATAGAGTCAGCAACAAGCTTTTGGCGCTTCGCTGTTACAGCTTGAATGACACCATTTTTGAAAACTGGAATGGTAATAATGAAGGCTGAATTGATTTTCCCGATCAACTTTGTATTTCCGCGTTGCAGAAGACGAATTTGTGGAGCTGTTTGAATGGCCACCATTCTTGCCATTTCAAGATCATATATGCGTTCCTCAAGCGTTTGAATCGCATTATTTAACGTATCCAGTTCCATTTGCGCCATCTGATCCCCAGCGCTAACTTTCTGCTGAATAGCAGGAACTTTGTCTTGAAGCTCTTCAAGTTTAATTTGACCTGCAACAACGTATTTCTCTAGTTCTACATAATAGTTTAGATTATGTTGGTACATTTCATCTAGTGTACCTGTTGAACGTGACATTTCATCTTTATATTTCGAAATTTCAACATGTACTTTCTCAATTTCTCCACCAAGCGTTTGATATTTGCCAAAAATCTTCTCAACCATATCATTGCCTTTTTTGAAGAATTTTGAAAGAAAGCCTGTTTTCGGCTCTTCAAAGTCTTTTTTATCGAATCGATCCATAATTTTCCCGAGCTGCTTCAGCATTTCTCCAGAATCAGTAACGCTTGTTGTGCGCATCATTGATAAAATTTTATCGGAGAACTTCGAAATCTCAACAGCAGGTTCTTTACCGAACTCAAGTAAAGCCATTTGATCTCTTACATCAATTTCACCTGCGAGCTTCTGAACTTCTTGCTCCTCACGAAGCTTCAGACGGACATCTTCCGCCTTCGCTTCTGTGATCTCTTCGTTTTTATCAAGCGTTGTTAAACCTGTTTCATTCGTCATGGACGATCACTCCTATGATTATAATTTAATTGATTTAAACAGCTTCCGAAAAACAGAAGGCTCTTTAAAATCCTGACGATATGCCATTTCTTCTAGCCAATGAATATCAAATTGATTTGCATCAATAAAGCGCTCGATACATTGGTGTCCTGGTGGATTGTAAAGAATAATATCAATACCAAATTCATTTAGCAGATGTAAAACGGCTGCATCGGATCGAGAAAGCGTGCCATTCATTTCTGTATTATATAAAACAACTTTTGGTACTTCCTGAGAGTAATCAAACGTCTGTATTAAATGAACAAACTCTTCAGGAATATTGGTGGTTTGTGAGAAAAGATAAAGTTTTATTTCTTCTTCTGACTCATTACCTTCAGGAAGTAACTTAGGGTTGTTGCACATTCTCGAAATCGCCTGTCCAATTGCCTTTTGTGTTTCATTTGGCAAGTGCTTATATTGCCACCAGTTACCTTGCATCATGATTTCCGGATCCAATACACCTTCTTGATTTAATGCATGTTGATAGTGAAACTTTTGATTGGCTCTCGTTTCCTGAGTAAAAGGGAATTGACGTATCATAACAGTTGATTTCATTTCGCTGATATCTTGAAGTCTGTTCCAATATTCCTTCTTATTCTCTGAAACTCCCATAACCTTGGCAAATAAAGACGGGATGTGAACGCTTCCGTTATCCACTTTGAAATTTGGCCGAATGAATGCTTTTTCCTTTGCAATTAAGAACAATTCATCATAGGTGGTTTTTAATGTGACGGACTTTGGAGCATAACTTCTTAATTGCCATGGTTTAAATAACTGGGAGCCTTCATGGTGAAGGACCGTATCCATTTCTTTCGTTGCCCGATAGGCGACAGTAGAACGTCTCTCCGGCTTTTCGATCGGAAAAGCTTCTAGTTTAGCAGTTGCAGGTAGTTTGCGCTTCTCCATAAAATCTCCATTTGGATCGATTTCCTGAAACGAATCGATGCCTTCAGGATGGAAATAAAGCACATCACATCCAAGTTCAACTAAATAAAGTAAGAAGTATTGCTGACTAGTTGTTGCTTCTCCGTACCAAACAACACCGGGCATTTTGATTTCAAACTGAGTTTCTGCTAGCCACGGATCGAGGTGATTCCACGTCCATTTCATTAAATCAACAAGGACCCTGCGGAATTCAGGATGACTAAATCCATCCTGGTGCTGTTCTTCAAAAAGAGTAAGGGTTGCAATTAATGATTTTCGTATATGGCGATGTAAAGATGGATTTTGATGAGACGGAATAAGCTTAGCACCTTCTAGGAAAGCAACGAACCGATTTGCCGAGAGTCCGTTTTCTTTTTGGTTAATCGAATGGATTGATTGTATCGCTTGAAGTCGCTCAGGACTTATCACTTTGTTCAATTCTTCGCTTAGCACATGAAATTGATTTGACTTGTAAAGATCATGCAATTGTAAGAAATAGTCATTCTCATCATAGTAGCTTCCGAGAAATCTACCAACTATTTGCGTAATGTGTAGTTCTTTTCCATTCTCATAAAAATCACGCTCTGGAAACGACTGAAGTAACCGCTCTTTTAAATTCTCATCATCAAGCGATGCTTTTTTGATCAGAATTTGATCATAGTAACTCATGGTGTTCTCCCCGCTTTCTCATTCCTTTCCGGAGGATGGTCTATTAGGATCAATCCTCCTTACATTCCTACAATTTTTAAAACGTAGTCGCACTCTTTCCATCAATATAACATTTTCTATCTTTCAGAATAACATACTATTTCTTCCATGCTTAACCGTTTTGTTCTGAAGTGAGCTTGCTTAACGATAAGTCTTCCGTAATTGATAATAGAATCTCGTCTGAAGCAGGCATTCCATGTGCTTCTGTTTTATGTAAACCTGGATAGCTTTCAAGAACTTCACCATGCAACGGAACAAATCCATAGTCGCCATACTTAACAAGCTCATAGTCTAATAATGAGTCTCCGGCTGTATAAACGTAAGAAAGCCCTAGCTCATTCTTCAGATACTCGACCGCTTTCCATTTGTTTACTGGATTTGGTACAAAGTACAGCTTTTTTCCCTGAAGACTCGGTTGCCAACCTTGTTCACGTGCCCATTCAAACAATGAAGAAAGTTCTTCTCGGGATACTTGATCACGTTGAATAATGAGATAAATAAAGAGATGATCGGCCTGACGAATTCGCTCCACCCAGTTCCCTGTAATTCGTTCCTCTAGTTGACGTATAAAAACAGGAAGAGATAAACACGTTTCGAGTGATGCTTTTAACTGATCTGACCACCCCTTTACAACATTCCCATCCTTTAAAATATGACCACCATTGCTCGTTATAGCATATTCTGGTTGAATGGCTGTTTGAAACAGCGTAATTCGTTTGTATTGTTCAATTGTTCTCGTTGTGACAGGAATAAAGTAGATTTCATTATTCAGTTTCTGCAAAGCTTTACGCGAATAACTCGAAATATAAGAAATGTCTTTTCCATCAAGCGTTTCAATCAAATGAACATCTGTTGCAGTACTAGGATCAATCATGCGATGAGAATAAATTAAAGTACGATCTAAATCGCTCGCAAAAGCCCTCATTATTCTTTCTCCAGTGGCTTAATGAGCCCACAGCATGAATAAGACATATTAGAGTACTCTTCTATTGGCACGCCCCGATCCCTTGCCAAAATGAGAATATGTTCAAGGTTCATTTCAGCGTTTGGATGAACGAGGATCTTCCAGGGCACCCGTCGCAGCAAAACTCTCGTTGTTTCTCCAACACCTGGTTTAATGAGGTGGCTATTCGTTATACCAAAATCGCGCTGGATATTCTCAATTGATTCTAGCCCTTTCCACTCAGGCTTTCGTTTCTGCTTTTTGATCTCTTCTAATCCGCTTTCCACCTCATTATCTATGAGAGGAAACTGACTGCAAATCGTATCGACATACAAATTTGAAACATCTTCTGAAGCTAGCTCTGAGTAGTACTTCGCTCCATGGAAATCACCTTTATGGATACAGCGTTTATTTAACACGGTACGACTAACAAGTCCTGAAACAGTTGAATTTAAACAGGCACTTGGAATAAGAAAATCTTCACGCGTTCCAAAGAGAGACGAGCAGTCACCAGGGTCAGCTAAAACAGCTAACTCACTTGATAAGTTCTCTCCAGTAATTGTATTGAATTCATCAACTGACTTTGTTAATTCATTTGTAATGGCTCCCTTACCCGTCCAGCCATCAATAAATGAAATCGAAGAACCAGGATGTTCATTTAAAATATACCGAAGTGCTTCCTCATCAATCCCTCTATCGCGAATGATCGAGATGCTGTAATGAGGGAAACTTTGATCGTACTTATAAAAAAGATAGCGTTTGATCAGAACTCCAATTGGCGTTCCTGCTCGAGCTAAAGAAACCAATACGGTTTGAAAGCCTCTTTCCGCTACGATTTGTTCAGCCACCACGCCTACGGCTACGGCGACTTTATGTTTTGTTTCCTCAAGTGAAGCGTAAAACAACTTCATGTATTCTTCGGTAGGCTTATATTCAATTGGTAGCATTTCTGAATAGTGAGTACCTTGTTGGATCGCTTGCTCTCTTTCATCGGTGCTTTTTTCCATCGTTATTTCTGATAAATCTTTTAAAAGAAAAGTGACATCTTGCTCAGGATAGCTTCCCATTCTAGTAATCTGTGCGGTCAATTCTTTCAATCCTTTCTTCACGAACACGTCACGATATAAACCGTTTTGATTTCTCGTTCTTTTAGTAGTGCAGCGATCTCCATCACATCTTCATCTGAGACATCCTTTTCGAAGAACACAAAGACCTGGTTATATTTTCCTATTGGTATATTATAGACATAATGTTGAACAGAGTGATCTTCAGGATTATGAAAAGTGAACCCTTTCGTAATCGCATAGTGGTCTAGATTAACCGGTTGGATTGGACTTCTCGTCGTTGAATGATAGGAGACGTCTCCATCCAAATAAGATGCGATTTTCATAGGAATGTACATAAACTCTCCCGTCCCAAGACATAACGTTTTTCCATGGAGTTGCTCTTTGTTCAAATGCTTCGATGCACTTCGACAGGACTCCTCTATCTTTGCTTTATCCGACTCATTAATGCCAAACCTACCACTATAAGAAAGATAGCCACTCTCAGGTAAAGACTGAAACTCAGATGCCAGGTTTATTCGATTGATAACCGTTTCCTTACTCGGATCATCATTAGCATGAAACTCATTGATCGGTCGTTCTAGAGGATTCCCTTTAAACGAAATTGTTCCTTTAAGAAGCGATTCAACACGTATCGTTATACCGAGCTCTTTTTCCAATGCCTGATATTGTTCCATGTTTTCTTCCGATCGCCAATCTAATAAAGAAAGAACCGCATAATGCTCGCGAGGATATTTAGCGTGAAGCTCACGGATAATGTTAAGACACGTTTTACCCGTCGTAATTTCATCATCCACTAATAAGATTGGATGTTGTTTCTCAAGAATTGAGCGATTGGCATAACAGCGTTGATCTACTGCATGAGAGTGTTCTTCTTTAAAGTTGAACTCTGGTGCAAGCTCGCCTACATTCTCACGTGTTGTGTGAATATAGTAGCCTTGTTGAAAGCAATCAAACACTGCATGGCCAAGCGCAGTGGCTGTTTCAGCAAATCCGATTACAATTGGAGGTTCTTGAAGGGTAAGAGGATTCATTTGCAAGAGCTCATATGCTTTCTCAATCTCTTCCCTTTGATTACTTAAAAACCCCTTTCGAATGTCTGAAAGATCATCAACAACATGACCTGTGACTCGTTCATAATAAGTAGAAGCAAGAAGTCCTGAAGCAAGCAATGGCTTATAGGGATTGACCGGAAGATGCTTCCCTAGTATCTTACTAACAAATAGAAAACCTCGTTTTTTATTAATGCGTGCTGCCATATTAAAAAATTCATTGATTGGTATGCTCAATGCATTTTGCTCAACTTCTAGATTAACGCTCATATCCGACAGGATCGGAAAATGGTATTGTTTCGGTGAGCATTTTGAAGAAATTATACTTGTCATGATACACCCCGTAGATCGTAGATTTCATAATAACTTTTACTGCCCATTTATGATGCGGCTTAATCTCATTCATTTTGTTTTGTGAGTCACTTTTAAGAACACCTATTTCACCATTTGCATTTTCAAGAATACTAAGTGCATCAAGGTACTCTTCTTTCGATACAACATTCACGCTTTGCACCACGGTAAGGTGCGAGGGATGAATAACCGTCTTGCCAACCAAACCATTGGTTAAATCAAGTAACGCCTCATTCAATAGCCCAGTATTATAATCAGAGACGTTCTGCTCTCCATGCTCTCTTAATTCCTGTCGATTATTGAAATACTCCCAAACAGGACCAGAAACGACAAAGCTTCTCCCAAAATAGTTGACCACATCTGCTATAAAATCTCTCATTACTGAAATATCATAAATCGTTGACTGTGCACTTCGACGTATTCCATAAAGTCCACAAAGATCTGTGGCCCCGATACGTACATTTAGTATGGAAGATTCATATTCTTGGAACAATAATGAAAGAGAATGAAACTCCGTGTAGCGTGTTTCCTTATAGAAAAGCTCTGGAGACTCTAATATTGGCATCCCGTATAATCGTGTTCCTGCGGTCATTTCCACATCTCGTAAAGTATGTAAGTAATCTCTACCATTACTTGTGGAGAACTTAGGAAACACAAATCCTGTTAAATAATGAATGGAAGTTTCTAATTTTCTTGCCACTTCTTTTAGCTGATTGGCAGAGCGAACGCGAATAAATAAGAGGGGTAAGCTCTCCCAATTTAATGTCCCGCAGATCATCGCTTCTTCAATGGCTGATAGATGTTCCACCGTTTGACCGATCGCCTCATCGACACGGTTGTCTCCAATCGCATCTTCAAGATCAAGAACAACTGTCACCACTTCTTTATACTTTTCTTGGATCACGATCGTTGCAATATCTTTTCGTATTGCAGGCATATATAAAGCAGCCCCAACCGCATAAGCAAGCTGTTCTCGTCCTACATGTTTACTCATTGGAGTTGGCTTCTTAAAGAAGATATGCTCTTTCTGTATTTCTGATAGGTATTGAAAATATTCCAGCTTCTTCACCCCCTGTAATCACTTCTTATTTACAAAAACGGTTTAACCGTATAAAAAAGAAGGAGAGCACCAGCGTCTCCTCCTTTTTTATGCTATTCGTTCTCTTTTGCTGAAGCTGTTTCTTCTGCGTAAGGACGATTTCGATTATTAATATAATGAACAACAAATGTTCCAAGGAACGCAAGCACGATGATACCAAAGAATGCTACGTGAGGAACTTCGATATGGAAGACACTTAAGAACATCTTCAAGGCAATAATTGCAATCAAAACAAATGCTGTATTTTCCATTTCAGGTACTCTTTCAATCAATTTAAGGAAAACGCCAGCTACTGTTCTCATAAGAAGAATACCAATCATTCCTCCAAGTAACAGTACCCATACCTGTTCTGAAATAGCTAGTGCAGCTAAGATGCTATCAGCAGAGAACGCGATATCCATTAGTTCTACTGAAATGACAGTAGCCCAGAACAACCCGAATGTACGAACAAGCCAGGTATCTTTTTTCATACCCTCTGTGCCTTCTTCTCCACCCTTATTTCTAAAGTGTTGAATCACAATCCAAGCAAGGTATGCGGCACCAAATACTTTGATCCACCAGAATTTAATAAGGAACATTCCGATACCAATAAATAGGAATCGGAAGAAATAAGCACCGATTAAACCATACGTTAACGCTTTTCTACGTTGCTCTGGCGGAAGGTGTTTAACCATAACGGCAAGAACGAGTGCGTTATCAGCTGATAACAAACCTTCCAGAAGAACCAACGTACCAATAAGCCCCCATGAAACAGGGTCTGTTAACACTTCTCCCCACATTTCCCAATCAAAGAAAGAGGCATATGTGTTTAGAATTTCTTGTAAAATTTCCACTTGATGTTTCCTCCTAATGTCAACTAGCTAAACCTTAAACCTCAAGGCCATAATTTTTGCAAAGCGAAGCAAGTCCACCTGAGAACCCACTCCCAATTGCATTGAATTTCCATTCGCTTCCGTGGCGATACAACTCACAAACGACAACCGCCGTTTCAATTGAGAAGTCTTCTCCTAGGTCAAAGCGCAATAGCTCTTCTCCAGTGGATTCATCCGCAAGCCGAACAAATGCGTTCGATACTTGTCCAAAGTTCTGATGCCGAGACTCACCATCATGAATCGTAACGGTAATCCCGATTTTATCAACATGAGCTGGGATTTTGGAAAAATCAACGATCAGCTGTTCATCGTCTCCATCACCTTCACCCGTACGGTTATCACCTGTATGAATCACGGATTTACTCGGATGTTCCAAATTGTTATAGAAAATGAAATCCAGGTCATTTTGACAACGATTATTTGCATCAACTAGAAAAGCTGATGCATCCAAATCAAAGTCCGAACCACCTTGATATTTATTCGTATCCCAACCAAGTCCAATAAGTCCTTTAACGAGTCCTGGATTCGTTTTTGTTAAATCAATTCTCTGTCCTTTAGATAGTTGAATTCCCAATGTGATCCCCCAATTCGCGTTTATATTGGAATGGCAAGAGGGAGTGTCCCTCTTGCCAAAAAGAAGAATTTATCCGACTTGTAAACCAAAATCAGTTGCAATTCTAGCAAGTCCACCTTGATAACCTGAACCAACTGCAGAGAATTTCCACTCGCCGCTATGACGGTATAATTCACCTACAATAATCGCCGTTTCAATTGAGAAATCTTCTCCTAGGTCGTAACGGATGAGCTCTTCATTTGATTCTTCATTTAGAATGCGTACAAATGCATTCGATACTTGACCGAAATTCTGGCTACGTGCTTCAGCATCATGAATCGTAATGACGAATGAAATTTTCTCAATTTCAGCCGGTACATCTTGAAGATGAACTTTTACTTGCTCGTCATCTCCTGCACCTTCACCAGTACGGTTATCACCAGTATGAACAACCGAACCGCCACCACCTTCAGTTTGATTATAGAAAACAAAATCTTTATCAGAAGAACACTTACCAGTGCTATCTAATAGGAAGATGCTTGCGTCCAGGTCAAAGTCATTTCCACCATCGTATTTGTTCGTGTCCCAACCAAGTCCTACGATAACTTTTGAAAGTCCAGGATTTGTTTTTGTTAAATCTACTTTTTGTCCTTTAGATAATGATACAGCCATGCTAGTCAGCCCCTTTAATATTTTAGTAGTTTAGTATTTTTTCGCAATATCGCTTAACCCTGCATCGTTCGTTCCATTTCCAATAGCAGCAAATTTCCATTCACTACCGTGGCGATAGATTTCTGCAACGAATAGGCTTGTCTTACCAGAGTAGTTATCTGTAAGATTAAATTTAAGCATCTCTTCTTGATTTGACTGATTGACCACGCGAATAAACGCGTTCTGAATCATACCAAAATCCTGTTTACGTTTTACGGCATCATAAATATTAACAACAAAAACGAGCTTCGTAATGCGTTGTGGAACTTGTCCGAGATCTATCATGATTTGTTCATCATCACCGTCTCCGGCACCCGTTAAGTTGTCACCTGTGTGATTAATACTTCCACATGCGCTTTTTAAATTACCAAAATAAATTAAATCTTTCTTAGAAGTTAACTTATCATCTTCAAGCATTAAGATTGAAGCATCACAGTCAACGTTAGCGCCGCCGCTTCCGCCTCCAAAAAGACCGCCTAGAAGGCCACCTTTCTTTTGCTCAACTGGATCCCAACCAAGACCAACCATAATTTTCGATAAGCCGGCATTTCCTTTTGTTAAGTCAATTCGTTGACCTTTCTGCAAAGAAATTGTCAAATCGTTTCACTCCTGTTAGTAGATTTAAATCGATTATGATATTGTGCGTGTTAAATTTAATCGTTAGCTGCCTATTCTGTAATACGTGCCTAACTTCGAAAAGTTTCAAGTTTCAACAAAAAAATTGTTTTAACAGCAAAAACAGATTCTTTCTATTTAAAACTAACATATTTTCAGCTAAAATGAATCCTTTAACCCTTGGTCAACTCTAATAAATTGAAAAGATTTTGTCGATTCTGTTAACGCTACTGTATCACATTCTTTTCTCTTGCTTCTTTCAACCAATCTGGAAATTCATTTAGAAGATTATTGTACAATACTTCATCACTTGTCCGGTCGATATCTTCTATATGGAAGAAGTTGGCGTTATCTATGAACCTCCCCGTCATGGTATCCAATTTCTCTAGCACATCAAAATTAGAATCTCCTATTCCAATAAACTGCCAAAAAAGAGGTTGGTCTGAGGATTCAACAATAGCTTTCTTAATTCCACGTTTACAGCCACCATCATTAATAAACACAATGAACACCGGCTCTTTAGATGGGTCTTCTTTAACGTATTTACTGATAACGTCTTCCATTACTTGAGGTTCATCGTTTCTACCAAATTTATGAACGAGGTCGTTCGAAAGTATTTGATGATCTACGTATCCTTCGAAATCAAATTCTGTTACAGGTTTTAACCGACTAAATTCATTATCATAGACCCACACATCTAATGAACCATCATCATCAAATTGACTCGCAACGGCCAGAACACGCTCAACTACTTTTTGAACGATCCCTTCTTTGTATAGTTTTCGCATTGATCCACTGATATCTAGAACAAGCCCTACTCTGGCTACAACCTGATCTAGATTCTTTTTCTTTAATACAATCCCAGCATTCTTTTTCATTAATGTAATACTCATCAGACTACCTCCTTTATTGTTAAGAAAGGACAACTTCTTTCTCGATATGACTAGCACGTATGCCCATTTCTGGCTTTAAATTAAGAGATGGATTGCCTCCATCTTGCAATAATTTTATCGCTTCGTAGGGAATGTTTACACCAGATAAGCAACTAATGTTCAAGCCCCCGGCCATCCTCGGGTTAATTTCAAGAAGCTTAGGAATTCCATTGCTGAACTTAACTTGAATGTTTGAGATGTAATCAATGCTATACTCCTTATGAATAGCACGTGCAATTTCTAGTAACTCTTCATTGTTCTCAAGTTCTCTTACTCTTCCCTCAACTTTCTTACGAGGAATGGCAAGATGCAACTCTCCATCATACGCAAGGCAGTCTATACTATATTCATACCCATCTAAGTACTCTAAGACCATTAAGTCTGGAAACGAATCTTGTTGCGCTAATATGGAACAGGCATGCTCAAATGAAATTCTTCTCGATACTCCTTCTGTAAGAAGCTCTTCAATCGTTTCCTGTCCTTCTTTGATCACTCGGAAACCATTTGCACCTTCCCCGATTACAGGCTTGAAACAAACCGTATGACCTTTCTCTCGAAGATAATGATACGCTTTTTTAAAGTCTTCCACTTTGTTTACAACCACATAGTCCGGAAGAGGCACAATTGATTTCTTTAGCTCTTTTTCCTTCGTAAGAATGGATTGGTACATGGCAGCTTTATTGTCCATAAGAGCCATCAGTTCTGCATCACTTACGAGGACTTTTACGCCAATGCTGTGGAATTTCGAAAGGTTCCTTGAGATGAGGACATTTTCTTTACGCGGAATAAACAAATCGATTTGCTTGTCGATACAAGTCTGCAGGCAATACTCAACGTACGCATGCCCACTTAGATCAGGTTCTACAAACGCTTGATCGCAATACTGTAAATACAAGGCATCTTCACTCGGGTGTGAACCATATACTTCGAACACCTTTCCGTCATGGTTCTGTCGAATCATTTCTATGTAATGTGCAACTGTTGTAAACCATCGATTAAACCATATTCTTGTCATGTTCTACTCCTTCTTTTGTATGAAAACTATTTAGATCCTGCAGTCCATTTCATCTTCCATTTGTAGGCCCGATCCATTTGTTGATGTCCACTGAAGTACTCTACAAGTCTTCTTACTTTAAATGTCTTATCATTAATATTTTCGATCATGGCAATAGCACACATATTTTGTCCGTTGCGATGCTCATCTAATTTCACAGTGATATCTTCTCCATCATCGTATGTTAACGTGACAACCCCATCAGCTTTGGACCAATTGGTAGCTCCTTCGTAGATAAACGAATAGATCAGCACTCGTTTAATTTCTGAAATACGATTTCCATTAATTCGCAAGTTCTCTCCACCAGTGACTGCACCCGTTCGATCATCTGCATCCAATTGCATGTAAGGGATTTGATCAAAAGATCCATAGGCGTTCCCTAGCGCTTGAACGCACCCCTTTTTTCCGTTCTTCAATTCAAAGAGGCAACCAAGATCGAGGTCTGTATGTTGATTTTGTGTTTTATTCTTAAACAAACTAGAGAAAAATCCAGATGACTGCTCATTGCTTCCTACACTCCAATTAAGATTGACGAGGATCTCGCCTAAAGGCATGCTTGTTTTTGAAAGATTAATGGAATCGCCTTTTTTCTTCAATTCAATCATTTCGCCACCCCAAAACCATAAAATTATATTCCAATTTTAAACATTCGACAGACTTCAAAATACTCCTTTATTCGTCAAAAAATAGTTATCTAACGTGTACGAAAGTAAATGAAAAAGAGTTAGACCAAGTAAAACCTTGATCCAACTCTTTTTTTCGACAAAATCTTCCCTTTATCGGGTGGTGACAGGCACTATCTCTACGTTGTCTATCACGATAGTTGATGGCGTAGCAACACCTTCAATTTTTCCAACTTCAAAGACAATTTTGCCATTTGCACTTGTTGCTTGATCCATCTGGAACATAAACGAATGCGTTTCTATTTCTTCTCCAATCGAAACCTTTTTTGTTTCCATGAACGGAATGAACCAAGGATCTGATGTTAATGGTTCACCGATGACAAGGTTAATATCTTTTACCACTGTGGCCTTAGCATCAAAGGAGACTTTATACGTTTCCCCTTCTTCTAAGAAAAGATTTTCCTGGAAAACTTGAGGACTGTATGACTGCTCACCCGTTTTTGAAACCACGATCTTCATCTGGCCATCTTCATGAGTGATCTCTCCTTCAGCTGTACCGCTCCACTGATCTCCCCACCATGAGTCCCAATTTGTTAATCCATCGGAAAAATCACCATTTCTTACTACTGTTTCAGCATCTGTTTGCTCTGGTGAAAAGAAGAGCCAATCTATGTTCAGGTTAGCCGCATTAACTTGAAGCGTTTGAAGACCCTTTTCTAAATAGATTGTGTCTGTAACAGTTTTCCAAGTTCCCCATCCACCTGTTTGGGGGACGTCTATCGAAGTTAGTTGATCGGCTTCTTCAACTAAAATTTCACCCATTTCTCGTGTGCCATCATACACATTCCCTGCTTTACTCAACAGTGTTACGTTAGCTCCATCTCGACCTGAAGCGACTTGATAGCGCACCGTATAATTGCCCTCTTTTTTTACATCTACGGCATACTGCATCCAATCTCCTTCATCAATCCAGCCAACACTTTTGCCATCTTCTCCAATCTGAACGCCAGACATCGATTGAAAATCTTCTGCCTCCACTTTCGTTACGCCTTCAATCGTAACGGGTGGTGCTACGCGTTTCATTTCTACATTATCAATCGTAACGCTCGAGCGACTGCTTCCGCCTAGCAAAAATTCAAATACGGTTTTAGAATCGGCTTCTTTCATATCAATCATAACTTGATAAGAGCTCATCTCTTCTGTAATGGAAATGTTCTCATCCCTAACATACTCCTGTGAACGAGCTTCATCTGTCAATCGTACTCCAATCGCTCTTGCTTCATCCGCTTTTGCATCGAAGGTCAGTACGTAAACACCTTCTTCTACATTCAACTTATCCTGACTGAGAAGTACATCCTCAAGTTCATTAGATTTTTTAACATCAATTGTAATCTCACGAGATGGAATTGCTTCACCTACAGAAGCACTAGCCTTTGCCTTTCCATCCTGATCAACATTCCAGAACACCATTCGATCATCTCCTTGATCGAATGTTCCATTGTAAATATAGTTTCCAGTAGGAAGAACTTTTTTCGACGCATTCGGATCCTTTGGCAGTTTAACGAGACTTACATTATCAATCCATACTGGTAAATCCGAACTCTGCCCCATGTTGAACTCGATGCGGGAATGCGGATCTGTCCCATTTTCCATCTCAAATTCGTATGAAAATGTCTCTTTCTTTGAAGACAGGGCTACGCTTTTATCAGAAAGATACCTAGCAAACCCCTGTTCAGGACCAGAAACATTCACAACCATTCCACGATCACCGCTTGAGCGTGCATCAAACGAAAGCTTATAACGTTCGCCATTCTCAAGTGGTACATTGGGCTGCACAAATTGAATCGCATATGGCTGGTCGCCTGGATCAGATATCGTCACGTTTGCTTCTCCATCGACTACAGTCACATCCCCTGCACCACCAAATAAATCGGATGGTTCAAAGGGTTGAAAATCCCAGTACTCGAGGTCTGTATCAAATTGACCGTTATAAACGTAGTCACCATCTACCGGCTCCCGTAAATCTTCAACGGTTTCTTCTGTTACAGGACGCTCACCAGCTTCACGATAGTCTCCATCAAGCTCGTACACTTTCACATAGTCCACGAGCATTTGGTTTGGGAAAATGGTTGAATCATCCGGGTAACCTGGCCAGTTTCCTCCAACAGCTAAGTTAAGCTGTAAGAAAAAATCGCGATCGAAAGGTGCTGGATACGTATAAGGCGCCGCTTCATTTTCATTTTTAGTAAACCAGTCATTTTGCTTCGCATAAAGGATACCATCTACATACCAGCGAAATTCGCCTGGCTCCCAGTCTAATGTAAACGTATGATACTCATCTGAAAAATCGCCTACAGGAAGATCATAGGATTCACCTGTATTCTTCCACGGATTTCCGTAATGTAGAGTTCCATATACGGTATCAGGATCATGGCCGAGAAGCTCCATAATATCGATTTCACCAGTTGCTGGCCAACCTGAATAAAGCTCATAATCTGTCGGCATCATCCAGATAGCTGGCCACATCCCCTGTCCTTTTGGAAGTTTCGCTTTAATTTCATAACGTCCATACGTCCAATCACCTTTATTCTGGGTTGTTAATTTTGCAGATGTATAATCGTTACCTCCAAAATTCTCTTTATGAGCCTCAATTACTAAAGATCCATCTTCCACACGAGCGTTTTTTTCTCGATTGGTGTAATTTTGCCACTCGTTGTTCCCATAACCACCGCCACCCTGGACAAAATTCCACTTTTCTTCGTTAATTGACTCACCATTAAATTCATCTTCCCATACAAGGTTCCATTCTTCTTTTTGAATGTCGCTTTTCTTTAGCTCAATTTGCTTAAAGTCCACAATTTCATTATCTTCATCAAGGACATAAACCATCACGAACTTGTTAATTTCTTCATCCACACCAGATAAATCTGTTCCAGAGACATAAGGATTCGTTACAGTCCGATCACTCGGCACAGCTTCTCCTACTTTAGCTTTGATTGCTTCATTTGAGATCTTCACAGCAAGATGCAGGTCATCTTGAACAGAAGCTCTCAATTTTGTTGTTCCGTGGACTTTCCCTTTCATCACAGCAGGATGAAAGGGTTTCGCAACAACCTGTTCACTATCGTTTTTTTCTTTTCCTTTATCGTGACTAGAGGCAGCGGTTGGAATCGCAGGACTTAAAGCAAGAACACCGGCAAGTAGAACGGGTATAACACTTCGCATAAAAAATGGTCCTCCTCAATTTTTAAAAGATGTCTTTATATGAGAATTGTAGAGATCGAATGACCAGGCATCTGAACAGCTACATTCTGTTTCTCGAGCTCCAGATTAACAGCATGTTCTTCATCATTTTCATTCATAAGGATAACGACTATTTCACCAGACGGATTTTGAAAAGCAGTTAGTTGAATATCATTGTTAGAAGCAGTACATGATATCCGAACGGCACCAGGCTTCACATACTTACTAAAGTGACCTATATAATAAAAAGAAGTATTGTAATGAACTTCACCTGTTTTCGTATCAACAATGACCGGTGCATCACAATAATTACCTACGTGATTCGGACCGCCTTCTTCATTTAATACGATATTCCAATCAATCCATGCTTCTAAGTAGTTGTTCAAGTCTCCAATTATGTTCCTGGCGTATCGCTCACCAGTATGCCACGCACCGAGTTGCACACCTCCTTCAATACAACCTTCTGTGAAGATAAGGTGCTTATCAGGGAAAGCATCGTGAACTTTTGAAAGATTTTCGAACTCCTCAGAAACGTACCAATGAAGTCCAGTTCCCCAAACATATTGAGCTGCTTCTGGGTCAGACAACACTTTACTTGCCCGCTCATAAACAACGTCCCGATTGTGATCCCAGATAATCACCTTAAGATCGTCTCTACCGCTCTTCCGTATTTCGGGTCCAAGGTGGTTTTTAATGAAATCTCGTTCTTCTTCTGCTGTATAAAGACAAGAGTCCCATACTTGCTTTGCTTCAGGTTCATTCTGGATCGTTAATCCCCAAATCGGGATTCCCTCCGCTTCCATTGCGTCAACATACTTCATGTAATAGTTCGCCCAAGTTGATTGAAACTCTGGAAGAAGCTTTCCACCATGATTCATTTCATTATTGCTTTTCATCCAATGCGGAGGACTCCATGGCGAAGAAACGATAGACAAGCTGTCCCCAGCTACCTTAGTCGCATCTTTTATCAATGGAATGACAAGTTCCTTTTCCCTCTCAATTGAAAAGGTTGATAAAGATGTATCATTTTCTTCAACATACGTATAGTTGCCTAACGAAAAATCACAGCTATTCATATGAGTACGACCGAAACGATAGCCAAGTCCTTCTTCTGGATGAAAATAGCGATGAATAACTTCATTCCTTTTCTCTTCGCTAATAAGAGAAAGGGTATGAGCAGATGCCTCTGTAAAGGCACCACCAAACCCTAGTATTGTTTGATATGTTTCATTTGGATTAAGCTCAATCTGAGTAGCACCTTCATTTGGAAGAGATGAGACTTCTAGTGGTTCTTTAACGTTAAGAAGGTCTCCATTATCTCTAGCCGATTGAATATGAGTAATTGTTTTTGTTTTCACAGAATGCCCCTTCCTTCTATGCATTAAGTGGCAGAACGGATCCTCTATTCTTCACGATGTCCGCATACCACAATGCACTGTCCTTCCAGATTCGTTCCTGCGTTTCATAATTCACGTGGATTATGCCAAAACGCTTATCATACCCAAAGCTCCATTCGAAGTTATCAAGCAACGACCACAAATAGTAGCCCTGGATGTTCATGCCTTCTTCATTTAAATCTGAAACAGCTTGAAGATGCTTTTCAACGTAATCGATTCGCTTTTGATCGTGAACTCGTCCGTCTTCCACCTTATCATCGTAAGCTGCGCCATTTTCCGTAATATAAATTGGGAGATCTGTATATTCATTTCTTAATCTTCTAATTAGGTCCTTAAATTCATTTGGTGCAATATCCCATCCCATTCCGGTTTTCTCATAATCAGAATGTGCCCCCTGTGTCAGAAAATCATTTGCTGCATTAAATTCAACTAAACCACGGCTATAGAAATTAATGCCGAAGAAATCGCATTGTGTTGAGATTTTCTGCAAATCGCCTTCTTGAATAAAATCAAAGTTATGAACATATTTAGAGAACAAGTTCATCATGTCTACCGGATAGCTTCCTTTAAAAACTGGATCTAAGAACCAGCGATTCGAGTAACCATCTGAGTTATTTGCTGCAAGGCGATCGTTAACTGAATCCGTTTTCGGATAAACAGGCGATAAATTTAACGTAACCCCAATGGATGTCGTCGAAGCAAATTCGTTTTTCAACAGATTCACCGCTTCTCCATGAGATAAAAGCATATGGTGAACAGCACGAACAGCTTCATCTAAGTTCGTATGTCCTGGAGCATGAACGCCCATATGGTACCCAAGGAAGCCAGCACACCATGGTTCGTTGTGCGTAATCCATGAATCTACTAATCCATCAAGCTCACGGAAGCAAACTTTTGCATAATCCAAGAACCACTCGACTGAATCTCGGTTTACCCAACCGCCTTCTTCATGTGCCCACATTGGAAGGTCCCAGTGGTAGAGAGTAACAGCTGGCTTAATGCCTTCTTCACGCAATCGTTTTGCTAATGTTTTGTAGAAGGCCATCCCCTCTGGATTGTAATCCCCCTTCGCTGGGAATATTCGTGGCCAAGCGATGGAGAAACGGTAACTGTCTACCCCAAGTTCTTTAATAATTTGGATGTCTTCTTCATAGCGATGGTAGTGATCACAAGCTACATTACCATTGTGCTGTTGATGCACTTTACCTGGGATATCACAGAACATGTCCCAGATGGAAGGAGTTCTTCCTCCCTCATTGTGGGCTCCTTCAATTTGATACGAAGATGTTGCCGTTCCAAACGTAAAGTCTTTATTGAAATTCA
>ENA-ORXC01000554-ORXC01000554.1-marine-metagenome-genome-assembly--contig:-NODE-554-length-25548-cov-3.689726_pt1 | contig 25548 bp, 22 predicted proteins | sample MGYA00237865_ERZ511478 | MGnify/ENA metagenome assembly ERZ511478
AAGAGCAAAAACCGCTCTAGAAAACACGCATATTTGTCGTTCGTTTGAGGAAGGTTACCAATACAATCCTAAATGGATCGAGGTGGCTTCCGTGTACAAAATGACAATGGTCTTGATCGTGCTCGTCGTCATCACCTTGCTAATAGGGGCTTTCATGACGTACAGGCTTGGACAAAATCAAAAAGGCGAATATGATAATCAAGGGAACGCCCGGGTCAAATCTTCTTTCTTTAGTAATCCGATTTTTCTTGTTTATATTATCGCAACAGCATTAGCCATTGGCTATGTAATCTATTTTACGTTAATTTGATGAAAAAGATCAGGAAGATAATTCCTGGTCTTTTTTGTTTGGTCTTAACAATTCCTTAAGATTTCTTTAATAGTGGCATTAAAATTCTGCTATATGCTTGAGGTAACACATAGGTTGAAGGGGGATTCTTTTTGAGTAAAATGGTTGGATGGCTTTATGAGCGTGAGTGTACCGTATTTCGATTTGTGAATTTAACGTGTCATTCAAAATATCTCACATCTCTTTTTGGTTTTGTTACTCATGCTGGTGGTGCGAAAACAACGATTTTAAGCACACTTTTGTTACTGGCTTTGTTACCTGCTCCTATAAAAATATGGGGGTTACAAGCCGCCTGTGCTCTTGCTGCAAGTCATATACCTGTTCATTTAATTAAAAAGCATTATCCAAGGCACCGGCCATACCTGGCAATGCCAGAAACTAAGATGCTCGTCTACCCTCTTAAAGACCATTCTTTTCCTTCTGGACATACGACAGCTATATTTTCTGTTCTTACACCGTTTGTCTTTCATCTTCCTTCACTAGCTCTTCCCCTTATTGCTCTTGGGAGTCTAGTTGCCTTATCGCGGATCTACTTAGGTCATCATTATCCTTCTGATGTTCTCGTTGGTGTCTTACTTGGTGGTGGATCAGGTATTCTTTCAACACTCATATTAGGCTAGAAGAGGAGGACCAGCCATGAAACTTGCACTCTTTACTGACACGTATTATCCACAGGTCAATGGGGTTTCTCGCACACTCGGTAAGTTAACCACATATATGGATCGTCAGCATGTCGATTATATGCTTTTCGCACCCGACTGTCAGGCTGATGAAGACCTGTTCACAAGTAATGTTCATCGGTTTACAAGTATGAAGTTTTTCCTATACCCCGAATGCCGCATTGCTCTTCCTAAATTAAGTCTTATCCGCAATCAGCTCCAGGGGTTCAACCCGGACCTCCTTCATGTTGCAACACCGTTTAATATCGGAATGTGCGGGTTGCACTACGGAAAAAAGAACAATGTGCCCATGGTTGCTTCCTATCATACGAATTTTGATGACTATCTAAAACATTATTACCTTGAATGGTTTTCCCCTGTCATGTGGAAATATTTAACGTGGTTTCACCAGCAATTCACTAGCACCTTTGTTCCGTCTAACGAAACACGGCACCGGCTAAATGAAAAAGGTTTTGAGAACCTGAAACTTTGGAGAAGAGGCGTTAACTGTGAACACTTTTCTCCGCTTTAAAAAAATCAGTCACTACGAGAACGATACAATTTTCAGGAAAAGTATATTCTATTATTTGTTAGTCGACTAGCTCCAGAAAAAAATCTTGAAACGTTACAAAAAATCATGTGGAAACTACCTGATGAATTAAAACGACAAACACGATGGATGGTAGTAGGAGACGGACCAGCCATACCCCATTTCAAAGAAAATGCACCTAGAAATGTGACATTCACTGGATACAAAGAAGGAGAAGAATTAGCTGAGCTATACGCAACTTCGGATCTTTTCATATTCCCATCTGCTACTGAAACATTTGGAAATGTCGCATTGGAGTCTCTCGCCTCAGGAACCCCTGTTGTAGCTGCAAATGCTGGAGGCTTAGCTGACGTTGTGTCAGAAGAACGAAACGGACTTTTCTGCTCGCCTAATAAGGAGGAGGAATACATTAGCGCGATCAGACGCCTTTTATCAGATCATACTGAACGGAGAATGATGGGGTATGAGGGTCGACGATATGCACTTTCTCAATCTTGGGATGCCATTTTCGGTCGATTATTAGAGGACTACGAAAAAACAATTGGAGTAAAGAAGATTGCTCAATACGCTTAGAAAGGAGAAAAATAATGAAGCTTGCTGTATTTGGCACCAATGAAATTGGTTTAACCGCATCGGCTATCTTCGCTTCACATGGTCATCATGTCGTTTGTACCGATGAGGAGCGAAGTCAAATTGTTGCACTCAATTCAGGCGAAGTTCATGTGGACGAAGAAGGATTAACAGAAATGATGACAGAAGCGAAACAGGCTGGTCAATTAAGCTTCTCTGTTAATCGATTAACAGCCGCTTCTGAAGCAGACATTCTTCTATTCACTGAACCGATTCCAGTTGATGAGAATAAACATCCTGATCTTACTTGTTTCTTTCGTTTCATAAGAAAAATTGCTCTTACAATTAAACAACATAAAACCTTCATTATTAAAAGTAATGTTCCCCCAGGAACAGCATCAAAAGTAGAAGACATTCTCATAGAACAGGGTGTGTCTGATCGCTCCTTCGATGTTGTGAGTAATCCGGATTTTATTCAAAAAGGCTCAGCAGTAAAAGATTTTACGTATCCTTCTCAAATCATTATCGGCACTTCTTCGCTTCGAGCTTGCCGTACGATGGAAGCGTTCTATGAGCCTATTACGTCGTCTCTTCAATATATGGACCATACTAGTGCAGAATTAATGAGATACGCTTATCATACGTATCAATCATTACAAGTCTCGTGTCTAACGATGATCGCTGGAGTTGCAGAAAAATACGGGGGTGACGTTGAATTAATTCAAGGCGCATTACCAAAGACACCAAAATTTAGTGAGCACTCTCTTCACCCCGGTTCTTCTTTTCTAGGTACTGACACGTTAGACGAACTTGCTTCATTTCGTTCAATGATCAAAGCATCTTCTTCTGCAAATCAAATGTTTAGGGCACTAGATGAAATTGATCAATATCAGCCTGAATTATTGATTCAGAAACTGAACGATTTCCTAGGAACTCTCCAGGGAGCCAAAATTGCTATTTTCACTTCATCTACAGTAAAACCCATCCCAGCACTTCCACCTTATAAGTTAGTCATTAAAAAATTGAAAGAGGAAGGTGCTATTGTTCAACAGTTTGATACTGAAAAAACGAAAGGCAAAAAAGAAAACGAGATGAACACGATTTACGAATCAGTGCAAGATTGCGATGCTCTTTTATTGATGAGTGAATTAGTGTCTATTAAACAACTAAACTGGGGTAAAATCATTAAAGGACTCAATCTTCCATTAGTCGTAGACGGTCACAACTTATTCCCCCTGGATGAAATGCGAATCATTGCTAACACCTATGATTTAATTTACTGTTCAATTGGTCGACCAAACATCTATAAAGGATTAGGCTCCATTTCAGTACAATCAATTCAGTAAAGACGGTTTGTATAACTGTCCCTTAACGATTCCGCAACGTTTTCTTCCCCGATCTTCGTATGATCTGAAAGCATTCTAGTAGCCGGTGCAAGCCCTTCTATGTTTGGCCAACGCTCCGGTTCCCAGAGATGGGATCGTTTTAGTGCTTTTCCACAGTGAATGAAACATTCTTTTACTTCAACGCCAATTCCAAACAATGGCGTTTTCCCCTTGTACTCACATCGTGCAAGGAGGCTTTTATCTTTCACAATCGTCGCAAGCCCATTAATGCGCAACGTTTCATCTCGTCCTGGAATCATGAAAAGCAAACCAACCATTGGGTTTTCTACTATGTTCCTCATCGAGTCCATTCGTTTGTTTCCTGGTCTTTCTGGTATTAATAGATGATAGTCATCTAACGCTTGAATAAAGCCTGGCTTATCCCCTCTTGGAGAAACATCACTACCCGTACTTGAATGGGTTGCTATCGTGATAAAAGGTGTAAAGCGAATAAACTCTCTACAATGTTCATCAAGAAAAGAAATAACCTTATGTACAGCAAGCTGACTCGGATTCCCGGCCATCTCTTCAAGTTCTTGCAGCGTTATAATTTCTTCACCAAAAATTCCCTTCATTCCTTTTCTCCCCCTACATTTTCTTCCATTTTATCACACCCTATTTACTTATAAAGACTTTATATTCACTAAATGAAAACAAAAAAAAGAGACCAACGGCCTCTTTTCATCATTTATTAAATGCCTGCACCCTGTTTAAGGGATTCTGAGCGATCCGTTTGTTCCCAAGGAAGTTCAATGTCCGTACGTCCAAAATGACCATACGCAGCCGTTTGCTTATAAATAGGACGGCGAAGATCAAGCATCTTAATAATGCCTGCAGGACGAAGGTCAAAGTTCTCTCTTACTAGCTCAACAAGTCGTTCCTCTGACACTTTTCCAGTACCAAATGTATCAATCGCAATCGATACCGGCTGAGCAACACCAATCGCGTAGGCAAGTTGAACTTCACAACGATCGGCAAGACCTGCAGCGACGAGGTTCTTAGCTACATAACGAGCAGCATATGCAGCAGAACGGTCTACTTTCGTAGCATCCTTACCAGAGAATGCACCACCACCGTGACGCGCATAACCACCATAAGTATCAACAATGATTTTTCTTCCTGTTAAACCTGCATCACCTTGTGGCCCACCAATCACAAAACGGCCAGTTGGGTTAATGAAGTATTTTGTTTCATCATCAATCAATTCAGCAGGAACAACTGGCTTCACAACGTGTTCCTTAATGTTACGCTGAATTTGTTCAAGTGAAATTTCAGGGTGGTGTTGTGTTGAAACAACGATCGTATCAACGCGAACTGGCTTTCCAGATTCATCATATTCAACCGTAACCTGAGTCTTTCCGTCAGGACGAAGATAAGGAAGAATTTCTTCTTTTCTTACTTCACTCAATCGACGAGCTAGCTTATGCGCAAGAGAAATTGGTAGCGGCATTAATTCAGCAGTTTCATTACATGCGTAACCAAACATAAGACCCTGATCACCTGCACCAATTGAATCAATTTCACTTTCTGACATTGTGCCTTCACGTGCTTCAAGAGCAACGTTTACACCTGCTGCTATATCGGCAGACTGCTCATCAATAGATGAAAGCACCGCACATGTTTCAGCATCAAATCCGTATTTTGCACGTGTATAACCGATTGCTTGAATCGTTTCACGAACGACTTTTGGAATATCCACATAGTGCGAAGTTGTAATTTCACCCGAAACTAATACAAGCCCAGTTGTTACTGTAGTTTCACAGGCAACGCGCGCATTTGGGTCATGCGCAAGAATATCATCCAGAATGGCATCGGAAATCTGATCTGAAATTTTATCAGGATGCCCCTCTGTTACTGACTCAGAAGTAAACAAACGACGATTACTCACTCAAGTACCTCCTTAAGGATTGGATCCTATCTAGTTATAGTGTAATGGATACGGTACTCATTTCCCTATTATCCTGTGCCGAAACGAGAGAACGAATTCAGAATCTTATCGTCTTACCTTTTTTTATAGTGTCATCAACTTCAACGACATTAAAAAAGCCCTTTCCTTCTATTTAGAGGGAAAAGGAGCTGGTATCTCATGCCTTTCGCCTCTTATCTTCCAAGACTATTGTCTTGCAGGTTAGCACCTTAATCCTGTTGTATAGGAGTTGGTTGCTGAGCTTCATCGGGCCTGTCCCTCCGCCTGCTCGGGATAAGAGTATCCATTCTCGACATATAATAACGTAGATAAAAGGAAGTGTCAATAATGAAAAGCGGAGTGGGCCTGCTTAAATCCGTAGAATGTTGGAGCCCATGAGATTGAGACGCTTTTTGTCTCATTCGATTGGGCGAAACAGCCGGAGGATTTGGCCCGCGCAGCTAGACACGAAAAGCGGAGACGAGCGGTTAGAAACGGAGATATTGGAACTCCTGAACTGGAACACGCTTTTTGTGTTCCTGTGAAGGAGTGAAATATCGTAGTTTCTGCGAGTCGCAGCTAGACACGAAAAGCGGAGTGGGCCTGCTTAAATCCGCAGGATATTGGAGCCCATGAGATTGAGACGCTTTTTGTCTCATTCGATTGGTGGAAACAACCCCATTTATTACGCTACCTTAAACAACTATTAAACCCAAATGAATCATTTAAAAACATCATTTTAATCCCCTCATATTTTTCTTCATAAAAAAAGCCTTCTTATATTAAAGAAGGGACCCCTCAAACCTAACCAAATCGTTATTTGTTCTTTTTTCACTCTTCAAGCAAAAAATACATAGATTAGTATAGAATAATCACGCAAATGTGTTATACTATTTTTGAGTTAAACGAGTCAGTCAACGAAATCTTTAATAAAGGATGGGTTTAACGTATGAAAACAGCTTCCTTCTCCTCACCGTTATTGGATGCTATCTTAAATAAGAACAATCCACATGTGAATTTATCAGTTTCTGAACTGGTTGAACATTCCTTATTTAAAAACGAAGGGACACTTTCTTCAACGGGCGCTCTTCGAGTTGAAACCGGAAAATACACGGGTCGTTCTCCCGGGGACAAGTTTATTGTAAACGAAGACTCCGTAAAGAACAAAGTAAATTGGGAAACTAATCAACCAATTTCCGAAAAAAGTTTTGAAAACCTTTACACGAAAGTGCTGAACTATCTTGGTGAGAAAAAGGATCTTTATGTATTTAAAGGATTTGCTGGTGCTGACCAGTCATCAAGACTACCCATCCAGGTTATTAACGAATATGCCTGGCATAACCTTTTTGCCCACCAACTTTTTATACGTCCAAATGAATCAGAGCTTCAAGATCATGAAGCAGGATTTACTGTTATTTCTGCTCCTGGTTTTCAAGCTGATCCTGACGTTGACGGGACAAATTCCGAAACGTTCATTATTATTTCCTTTGAAAAGCGCACCGTTTTAATTGGCGGTACAGAATATGCTGGCGAAATCAAAAAGTCAATTTTCACCGTAATGAACTACTTATTACCTGAGAGTAATGTTCTTTCCATGCACTGCTCTGCAAACGTTGGTAAAGAAGGCGATGTTGCTCTATTTTTCGGTTTATCTGGAACAGGTAAAACGACGCTTTCTGCTGATGCACACCGTTCGCTTATAGGGGATGATGAACATGGCTGGTCCATGAACGGCGTCTTTAACATCGAAGGCGGTTGCTACGCTAAATGCATCAACTTATCAAGAGAAAAAGAACCTGAAATCTGGGATGCGATCCGTTTTGGAACAGTTCTTGAGAACGTCATTATGGAGACCGATTCACGTAAGCCTGATTACGATAACACGAGTCTAACTGAAAATACTCGAGCTGCTTATCCAATCGATGCCATCCCTAATATCGCTATTCCAAGCGTAGCGGGTCATCCTAATACGATTATCTTCTTAACCGCTGATGCCTTTGGAGTCCTTCCGCCGATCAGTAAGCTTACGAAAGAACAAGCGATGTTCCATTTTCTATCTGGCTATACAAGTAAACTAGCCGGAACCGAAAGAGGCGTAACTTCACCTGAAGCTACTTTCTCTACTTGCTTCGGCGCACCGTTCTTACCGTTACCTGCTCACCGCTATGCCGAAATGCTTGGTGAGAAAATCATGGAGCATGATGTTCAAGTTTTCCTTGTGAACACAGGTTGGTCTGGTGGCGGATATGGTGTTGGAAAGCGAATGAAGCTATCCTACACAAGAGCGATGATTCAAGCTGCTTTGAACGGAGAGCTTGATCGTATAGAAACAATAACAGATCCCATTTTCGGATTGCATATCCCTTCTCACTGTCCTGGCGTACCAGCAGATGTGCTGCAACCAAAACAAACATGGGAAAACAAAGAAAACTATGACATAAAAGCAAAAGAACTTGCTACTCAATTTGTTAAGAATTTTGATAAATTTTCAAACGTAGCTGAAGAGATCAAAAAAGCTGGACCTAACGTTTAAAAACTTTCAAAAAGCACCTAAATGGTGCTTTTTGTTTTGTAACACCGCTTCTTTTGGACTAACCGCCTCGAAATGGACAATTTCTAAAAACCTCTTACCGCTAACCAACTAAAAGACCCCCCCCATAGCATCATCCTTTTTTATCTGCCAAACACAAAATGTTACGAAATTCATAGGCTATAGTATCTTAAACATGAGCCTATCTCATGTGACAATGGTGGGGGCTAACTAATGAAAAAAAGTTGGGTATTTAAAAGCAGTATTTTTATAGGTGTATTTCTTCTTATTCTTTCAGCATGTGGTACGAATAATGGAAATGACCAGGTGCGCGTAGCTGAGGTAACACGTTCTATTTTTTATGCACCACAATATGTGGCTCTCTCGGAAGGTATATTTGAAAAGCATGGAATTGATGTCGAGTTAACCACCACTTGGGGTGGCGACAAAACAATGACCACGTTGCTTTCAAATGGAGCAGATATCGCCCTAGTCGGTTCTGAGACATCTATTTATGTTTATGCGCAAGGCACAGATGATCCCGTCATTAATTTTGCTCAGCTCACACAAACCGATGGAACATTTCTTGTATCAAGAGAAAAAGTCGATCATTTTGCATGGGAAGATTTGAAAGGAAGCACTTTTCTTGGGCAGCGTAAAGGTGGAATGCCACAAATGGCAGGGGAATATGTTCTGAAACAAAAAGGCATTGATCCACAAAATGATTTAAACCTTATTCAAAATATTGATTTTGCAAATATCTCAAGTGCGTTTGCATCGGGTACTGGAGATTATGTTCAACTTTTCGAACCGACCGCAAGTGTTTTTGAAGAACAAGGTGTCGGATATATCGTGGCCTCGTTCGGTAAAGAATCAGGAAAGATTCCATACACAAGCTATATGGCAAAAGACAGTTATTTAACTAAAAATGCGGATGTAGCAGAACGATTTACAGCGGCACTTTATGAAGCACAATTATGGGTAGACACCCACTCTTCTGAAGAAATCGCTAAATCAATTGAGCCATTTTTTCAGGACACTGATCTGGAGCTGATTACTACGGTAGTTGATCGTTATAAGAGTCAACATTCATTCGCTACAAATCCTACTCTTGATCAGGAAGAATGGGATAACTTACAAAATATTATGGATGAAGCTGGCGAACTTCCCAAACGTGTTGATTATAGCAAACTAGTGGATAACAGCTATGCAGAAGAAGCACAACAATAGGAGGAAATAGAATGTCTTTCCTTCAACTGAATGCCATCTCACATGTTTATTTAACAGAAAGTGCAGCAAAGGAAGCCCTATCTGACCTTTCGTTTTCCATTGCGGAAGGTGAATTCGTATCGCTACTTGGTCCAAGTGGTTGCGGAAAATCCACATTGTTATCAATTATATCAGGGCTCTTACAGCCAACTGAAGGAAGCGTCTCTCTTCAGAACAAGATGATTCAATCACCGGGTGAGCGAATGGGCTATATGCTTCAACAAGACTATTTATTCCCCTGGAAGACCATTGAAGACAATTGTTATATCGGGTTAAAGCTCTTAAACAAATTAACTCCGGAGAAAAAAGAAATCACACTTGCATTACTTGATAGTATGGGGCTTTTGGACGTTCGTCACGCCTATCCTGATCAGCTTTCAGGGGGTATGAGACAGCGAGTTGCGCTCGTTCGAACGCTTGCAACTGATCCTGATCTTCTTTTATTAGATGAACCTTTTTCAGCTCTTGATTATCAAACAAAACTAAAGCTTGAAGATCTTGTCTTCCAAACGTTAAAAGCACATCAGAAAACAGCGATACTCGTAACGCATGATATCGGAGAAGCGATAGCGATGTCAGACCGAATCATTCTTTTATCACCGCGACCAGGTAAAATCGCAAAAATTTTTCAAGTTCCATCTCAACTTCAAACATTACTGCCTTTTGAAGCTAGAAATGATCCAGTTTTCCCCGAAAACTTCCAAATGATATGGAAGGAGCTTGATTCTCTTGAGCAATCTCCAACTTGATAAACAGCATCAGCAGTATGTAAAGAAGTTGAAAAGAGAAAAGTATGAGATCGTAACCTGGCAAATCTTTATTCTATTAGCATTTCTCTCCCTATGGGAGCTTGCAGGGCGACTTACGTGGATTGACCCTTTATTATTTAGTTACCCAACTAAGATCGCTTCGCTCTTTCTCACAAAACTTTATGATGGTTCTTTGTTGCTGCATTCAAGCGTAACCCTACTTGAAACCATTGCAGGTTTTATGATCGGTACAGTACTTGGCACAGCTTTCGCTGCGGTCCTTTGGTGGTCCCGAAAAGCGTCAAAAATTTCCGATCCTTATCTGGTCGTATTAAATTCAATGCCCAAAGTAGCGCTTGGCCCGATTATCATCGTGGCACTAGGACCAGGCTACCTTTCAATTATTACAATGGGAGCATCTATTTCGATCATCATCACAACACTTGTGATCTATCACGCTTTTCATACGGTAGAGCCAAATTATATTAAAGTAATTCGTTCCTTTGGCGGAAATAAGAAGCAGATTTTTCGTGAGGTTATCCTACCCGCTTCTTTTCCAGCTATCATCTCGACACTTAAAGTAAATGTAGGGTTGTCTTGGGTAGGCGTCATTGTTGGAGAATTTCTTGTTTCGAAACAAGGTCTCGGTTATATGATCATTTATGGTTTTCAAGTATTTAATTTCACACTCGTTTTACTAAGCTTATTTATGATTGCGATTTTTTCGTCCATAATGTATCTTGGCGTTGAATGGCTTGAGCGGAAATTAATCAAACATTAGCTCCTCTTTCAGGGGGCTTTTTTTGTTGTAAGTGGGCAAACTAGTTAGCCAGAGGTTACAAACGTGATCGAACCCTACACGTCTTACCGCTGGCAAAATGATTGCTATAGACCCACCCAAATGCCATCTGCTAGCATATAGAAGAACATATTTCTAATTTAAAAGACAGGTGAAGAAAATGAATGCTTTGAAAGGCGTATGGCTTAGCATTGCCGCATACCTAATACTTTCAATCATAAAATTATGTGCTGGATACCTGTTAGGTTCCGAGGCTCTGTTAGCAGATGGTTGGAACAATGCATCGGACATTGTAGCATCAGTTGCTGTCTTAATTGGAATGAGGATTTCTCTCAAACCACCAGATCTTAATCATCCATACGGACATTCTCGAGCAGAAACGGTATCTTCCTTATTTGCCTCTTTCGTAATGTTTGCAATTGGTATTCAGGTCCTCTTCCATACAGCGACCGTTTTAATAAACGGAACCGTTTCATCTCCTCCATTAACATCCGCATGGGTCGCTCTTCTAGGAATGCTTGTTATGGGGAGTGTCTATCTTTTTAATTCCAGACTCGCTAAAAAAACAGGCAGTCATGGACTAATGGCTGCAGCAAAAGATAACTTATCAGACGCACTTGTAAGCCTTGGAGCCTTTGTTGGAATTATCGGCGCACAATTTAACATGCACTGGTTGGATCCTTTAACAGGATTTATCGTAGGCCTTATCATCTGTAAAACCGCTTACGATATTTTTAAGGATTCTTCTCTCATGCTTACTGATGGTTTTGACAAAGAGAAACTAAATGATATCGAAGCAACGATTCAAGAGATTGAAGGCGTTGAAACGCTTGTAGATATTAAAGCGAGGATGGCTGGAAATAAGATCATTGTTGATGCTGTCGTAGAAGTAGCGCCTTATTTAAACATTAAAGAAGGGCATAGTATTACAGATGAAATTGAAGCACAGCTCGAGAAAGAGCACGATATTCGGAATGCAATCATTCATGTAGAGCCAGGAAAAGAAACCATCTAACTAACAACAAAAAGTCCAGTTTAACGAACTGGACTTTTTGTTTTAGCTACTATCGTTAGATTTTTCCCTACAAATAATTAAGATGTTTTAAACTATATGTAAGGACTTGATCCTTCATCATAAAACTATAATGCTCATTTAAGTGAAGGTCTTTCGGAAGTGTTTTTAGCTTGACGGGTCCTTTCGTTTCCATATAATCATCTTTTTTCACGAGATGATCAATGTCAGCATAGTAGACGTTTTTAATGATTGTACCGCCTTTTCCTTCTACCCGATACTGCCCTACGTACTTAAGACGCTTTACAACGCCTCCTGTTTCTTCGTAAACTTCACGAACAGCAGCTTCTTCCGCATTTTCTCCCTCTTCCACCTTGCCACCAGGAAACTCAATGCCTCTTCTTGAATGTTCCGTCAACAACCAGTGATTTTGGAGGCGACAAATAACCCAAACATGCTTCGGATCTGAGGAGTACGGGTGGTCCTGGAAGGAAAATGTTACCTGATTATGATAGTAATCTGTAAACATAAATTCGCTCATTTGATAACCTCGTCCTTTAGTTTCTTACTTTATTGTAAAAGAGTAGCCTGTCCTTGTCCAATCCCCCTATATAAAAAGTGAAAACAAGATCTTCCATTTCTGAAATCAATAATAAAACGCACGGCATTTAACCGTGCGTTTGTCTTATTTAATCTCAAAGTTTTTAATGATCCAGTGATTGTTTTCATAAATAAAATCAATATCAATTGTATAAGTACCATAAAGATCCGATTGGTTTGATTGGGTTAGCTTGTATTCAAATTCACTTATTTGATCTAACTCATACGGCTTATCTGTATTCACCCATGGAAAGAGTTCAGTAGGAACAAGGTAAAGACCGCCTTCACGTTCCTCAAAGTAAACATCAGCGATTTGAGAAGAAAGCTCTTTTGACGCTACCTTCTGTAAATGCTGCTCAACTTCCTCGATTGACTGAAACTGTTTCACTTTGTAATTAGCATCGGTTTCTTGAACAATACGGTCAATAAGGTCTGTTGATAGTTGTTCAACATTAGGTTTTTCTACTGCCATTGTCTTTGCTTCAGCTTTGTTTTCAATGGAAGACATCACCATTTGTGAATGCTCTTCCGCAACTTTTGATATTTCCGCACCACAGCCTGAAGTGAATGTAAGGGCACCTACCAACATGGCTATACTTATGTATTTTTTCAAGTTACTCATCCTTTTAATTATTTTAGTATTTCATCGTTATTAATCACTTTCCTCATGAAGTCAAGTGTCAAACAAACTAGCCGATAATTAAGTCTTTTTTACTATAATTTTTAGAAGAAAGATGCAAATTTAATAAAATCGATTACAATAATAATACGAATAAAGATAACGAAATGTTTCGATTTTTTTAGAATGCATTTCAGATAGGAGAACCTTCATTGACAGAGCTATGGAAAAAAAGATTCGACCATTATATACGCTATCGCTTAAGCTATTTAAGTTATATTTTTCAAGGTGGATTTCTCATAGCAGTACTTCTTGCAGCTGGCTTCGGGGCTGTCTACTATCGACGCTTACTTGATGCGATGCCACAAAATTTTCCAACACTGATTGTCACGATCTTAATAATTAGTACTGTAATCAGTTCACTCAAAGTAAAGTTCTTTCTCTTGCCAGCTGACCGGGTTTTTCTATTAGCATATGAAGGGCGGATGGAGAAGTATATCCGATATAGCTCCTTTTATTCATACGTTCGCTCTCTTCCTATCATTATACTCACTGGTTTACTGACGACTCCTGTATTCATTCGATTAGGCTTTGAAGAGAACGACCTTATTGTCGGATGCATTACGCTATTCACGCTTAATTTCCTATCTTTCTTTGTTATTATCCGATCCTACATAGTAAAGATAAAATGGGTTCGCTTTTATTTATTGGTTATGAATAGTGCGGTTCTTTACTTGACGATAAAAGGAACTGTTTGGATCGGCGTACTCCTTTCGATTGCGCTCATCACTCTTCCTTTTCTTTTACGCAGGAAAAAAATGCTACAGTGGGAAAGATTGATCGAACTTGAAGCTTCACAAAAAAACCGCTTTGAGCAATTTGCTAACCTCTTCGTTGACGTTCCTTCATTACAAAATCAAGTACGGGCGCGAAGATACTTTGAATTTGTTCTTTCATTAATTCATGTTAATGATCCACGTCTTTATCTTTCATTTCGAACTTTTTTACGTAAAGGCTCATATGTTTGGATGTACCTCAGGTTACTTGTGTTAGGAGCACTCATTCTTTCCTATTCGTCTAGTGAGATCATCACTTTTCTATTCGTTCCTCTTTGTCTGTGGGTAACTTACCAACAACTTATTGCACTAATAAAAGAACAGTACCGGGATACATTTCTCGTCATTCTTCAAGACAACTTGACATGTCATTCGATCGTTAAGATGATTTTCGGTTTATTGATCCTGCAGTCTTTCATCTATAGTTTTATTCAGCTTCCTGGATTACATGAAGCTTTCATTGTTCTTTTGGAAGGTTTACTATTTTCTTATGTACTCACGATGAAAAAAGAGACGAACGATAAAAAGAGGAACTGACTTAAATGAGTCAGTTCCTCTTTCTTTTTAACTAACAATAAGGATTGTAGTTTGCTCCGCCGACGCCTGGTCCGTGACCGTAGCCGCCGCCAAATGCGCCAGCTCCTACAATAATTAATAAGATAAACAAGACAACAATTAACGCAAATCCTTTACCATATCCTCCGCTCATCTTTATCCCCCTCATTAAGATTCATTCACTACATTATTACTTTATGTCACTGAGATCATTTAGGAAGGGCAGGAGCGGAGTTCTTATAGAAAAACAATCTTTTTCTTTATAACTCTTCATTGCGGCTTAGGCAACACCGCATTATGTATTGATAAACAAAAAAAAAGAGGCCTATGCCCCTAATTTCTTGTGTTATGGTTAAGTGCAGATAAAACACCCATTTGATTAATTTGCGCTTTTGTCTTATCTGTTCCTAATCGATAAATCATTTCATAAAGCTCATAAATCGCTTCATCTGTCCAGTCACGATGGCTGTCTACTTCATCTTCATTAAAATGGTTTAATGAAAAGAAATCATTTTGCTGCACATATTTCTGTGAGCGCAATTTCTCAATCGTGCGCTCGAGTTCCATTTTTTCTTCTTTTGTGGCTCTAATTTCAAATGCATTCATTTGCGTACCAACATTTGTTTCATGAAGCTCGCCTTTTGGTGTTACAAAATACGTCTCACGTACCATTGCTTCTCACCTCCATGAAGATTTAAACAGGACTAACTTCTGAGTGGCTATATCCTTTATATTCATGCTGAGCTGCATCAATTGTTTTTTCAACAGTGTCAAGTCTTGAATGAAAAGATCCAACGTCGCGTCCCTGTTTCTTCGCTTCCTCGACGCGCTCATCATAATTTTTTTCCTTCGTTGCTTCTGCTTCAACATGAAATTGTTTCTTATCATGATCGACAATAACTTGAATAAATTTCTCCATTGCTCTTTCCTCCTCTTTATCTTATCGTGTTTGTCACTTTACCCGTTTCAGATGAAGATTAATCTTTTCATTAAAAACGAATACGCTCAAATTTGTGTTAAAATGAAGGGATGAATCCATAAGAACTCAGGTGATGATCATGAATTTTACAACAACACCGCATCAAGCAGTGACTGAATTGGACCTTTCTGCTCCTTTAACACCCCATTTGTCTATTAGGCCATTGGAAGATGAAGCAGAACAGGCTTTTTTTCATGAATTAGAAAAAAAAGGCATTTACCTTAATGAACCCCAAACAAAAGCAGTCAAACATACAGAAGGTCCTCTTTTAACAATTGCAGGAGCTGGTAGTGGGAAAACATCCGTTTTAACAACACGAACCGCGTTTCTAATTACAGTTAAGGAGAAAGACCCTTCTAGCATTCTACTTATTACTTTCACTAGAAAAGCATCTGAGGAAATGCGACAGCGTATTAGTCGCTTACCAGGCGTTTCTCCACAAGACTCAGGGAGATTAACAGCAGGAACCTTTCACTCGATATTTCTGAAATTATTAAGAAGTCTCGGCTATAATCAAAAAATATTGAATAGCGATCGTCACAAACAAATTATTATGAAAAACATTTTAAAAAAGATGAAAAGTCCAGAAGCTTCTTTACCAGAAATTATGCTTTCATCCATTTCGTCTTGTAAAGTAAAGATGATGGAACCGTGCGATGTTCCCGATCATAAAGAAACGGAAGAACTGAAAAAAGCTTACACAGAATACGAAGAGTGGAAAACAGCTAATCACTATATGGACTTTGATGACATTCTTGTGTTTATGTATCGAGAATTTAATCAAAACCCAGCCCTTCTTCAAAAAATGCAAAATCGGTTTCAGTACATCTTAGTTGATGAATTTCAAGATACAAACCCAATTCAATACGAGTTGATAAAACAAATTGCTGCCCCGCAAAACAATCTATTTGTCGTCGGGGATGATGATCAGGTAATCTATTCCTTTAACGGAGCAAATAGTTCGATTATTTTAGAATTCGATCGCACTTATCCAGATGCGGCAGTTGTTACGCTCGACACAAATTATCGATCAGCACCTCCCATCGTAGGGCTAGGTAATCACGTGATTAAACATAACACGTATCGAAGGGCGAAGACGATGAATGCAACAAACAAAGATGGAAAGCAACCTTTCTATCTTAGACCTGCAACAACAGAAGATGAAGCAGGATATGTTCTTCGTCATATTCGCGAGCAAAAAAGAGAATGGAAAGATATCGCCATTCTGACAAGAACTTATACAAATGCTCGAGCTCTTTTCGAACAATTGATTGAGCAGGATATCCCTTTTAATGCACAAGGAATGAAACAGGTCTTTTATGAACAATCCATCATCAAAGGTATGATGGAACATCTTCGTCTTGCGTATGAACATCAAAACCTTGACGCTACGGCCGCTATTCTTCCCTCTTTATTTATTAATCAAGAAGCTGGTATGCGTCATATCGAGATGGAAAATTTTGTTGACCCTGTTGATTTTCCTTTAGTTCATTTAAAATCATGGAAAACGCTTCGTGATTTCCAAAAGAAGTCGATTGATCGACGTATTCGTCTCATTCAGGAAGCAAAGCGTCACCAACCACAAAAGGCAATCCAATTATTGCGTGACGATTATATGAAACACCTTGATAGTGCGAATGATGAAGCTTTAACGGTTCACAAAACTACCCTTAAAGAAATGATGGACGAGCTAGAGTTCTCAAGCTCACGCTTTGAAACAATTCCTGAATTTCTAGCTTATGTTGATCGCATCATCCAACGCTTTAATGAGCACAAAAAAAAGGCAAGCGCTGCGAACGGACTATCCCTGTTATCCATTCATCAGTCAAAAGGACTGGAGTTCCCTGTCGTTTACGTGATTGGCGCTTCAGAAACAATATTGCCACACGTCTCAGCACTTAACTCTATGAAAGATAAAGAAGCTTCTCAGAAGGAGTTATATATAAAAAACCCAACTGCTGACCTTGAAGAGGAACGTCGGCTTTGTTACGTTGCGATTACACGGGCAAAAGAAGAGCTTTATATTTGTTCACCTGAAAAGCACCTTGGAAAACAAACGCCAGTCTCCCGTTTTTTAACAGACGCTTTTAAAAAGAAAATAAAGCAAGAAGGAAAATCAGTGAAAGCCTGGGTTTGTAGCAGTGAATTCTGCAAAGGATGGATGAAGGTTGAAGGGAATGAGCAACCTGATCAAAAGTCATGTCCTCTCTGTGAAAAGCCGATGGTTATATCACAAAAGTTCGTTAAATAAGTCGTAATGATGTCATGGTATTAAGCATTGTTGCGCTTTGATTACAAATTATTTAAGAGACGTTTAACTTACGGATTTCCCCCTTCAAACGTGCTATAGTAGAAAAAAAACGCGCAACAGGAGGGCTCCGATGAGCAGCATTCGTTACGAAACCATCTTTCAGAAACAGCTTGGCAACGGTACGATTATCGGAATAATGGATTACCTTGAAGGCAAGCTGATCAGACTGAACTTAAATGATAAGGAGCCGGAGTACCTTAACCCGGAGTTAAAGGAATTCTTTCAACAAGAGCGTATGAAAGTGAACCTTCATCAATAATAGTTACAATAAATCAAACGGCCTCCCGTGAATTATTTTGGGAGGCCGTTTTTTGTATAGAGATGAAGGTGGATGACATCTTAATAACTAAGCTAACGTTTCATCACTTCCCTATAAATACTAGTCTTTTTTACCTATTCTTCACAAAAAAAGGTTTGATATAAAAAGTGAAAGGGGTATAACAATAGTAGCAAAGAACATTGCTATATTGAAGGAGGAAGTCATAATGTTAAAACAAGTTCTAGTAATTGTCGGTATTGTTGTAGTCGTTGCATTTGTTGTCAGTGCTTTATTCTAGAAGACAACATAATTAAAGCTATGGATGAACTAAATTGACTTTATCAAGGAGGAATAGCAATGGTACGCACAATTCTTATGATTATTGGCGCAGTCGCTGTTATCGCAGCAATCATTTCATTTATTTAAAATCATACATTTTATGATTCATAAAGCAATTGAAATTTTACTATTACTTATAATTAAAAAGAAGTCGAGCCCACAAGAGGCTCGACTTCTTTTTAAGTTATCTATTAATCATTCTTTTTCATGTTTTTTTTGGCTTCATCAACTTTGGACTTTGGAATGTATATAAAGATCGCTTTTTTATTATTATTCATATAAATCTCCTTCAGAGTTGATTTAGTTTACCCTCATTCATTCTACTCGATAATGACGTCTATAAGCAATGATCCCTTCCAAAAGAAGTGAAAACACTGCGTTAGTACTAAATGTTCTGACAATCGTGATGCCTTTTATCGAAACTTGTGACTAAAACTGTCAACAAATCGAGATAACTTCGACTTCTATTCTTGGACGAGGATTGATATACTGATTGTAAATTGTGTGATTCTGATCAATTAAAATGGGTCACAATAGCTTATTTAAAGGAGTGAACTCCATTTGTTGAAACAACCATTAAAACTATTCAGAGGGGTCGGCTATGCGGAAGGAATTTCGTTTCTATTGCTACTAGGAATTGCGATGCCTCTTAAATACTTGATGGACATTCCGATGGCCGTCACGATTGTTGGAGCCTTACACGGCGGATTATTTGTTCTCTATCTTGCCGTCATCCTTTACGTGACCATTGTCAAACGCTGGTCTTTTATTAAGGCGACGCTAGCCGTTGTCTCTTCCGTCATTCCATTCGGACCATTTATCTTTGATGCACGTATTGTGAAAGATTCAGAAGCGTAAATGATAGGCAGGACCTTTAACAGGTTCTGCCTTTTTGTATGAGCTCAATAAACCTCTTTCACGACTGTCACCCGTGATAGTTCTTTTCGGTTTAACTCGTACCCAATACCATTACCTTCTGGCACGTTAATGTATCCTTCCTCTACGATCACTTCAGGATGAATGATATCCCGCTCCCAATATCGTGTAGAAGCCGAAATATCTCCTGGGATGACAAAGTTAGATAAGCTAGAAAGAGCTATATTATGCGCCCTTCCAATTCCTGATTCAAGCATACCACCGCACCAGACAGGGACACCGCGCTCATCGCATAAATCATGTATCATTTTACTAGCAGTTAACCCCCCTACGCGACCAGGCTTAATATTTATCACCTGACAGCTATTTAAATCAAGCGCTCGGCGCGCATCATCGAAAGAAGAAATACTTTCATCCAAACAAATCGGTGTCTTTAATTTCCTTTGTAGCGTAGCATGATCAACGATATCATCTGCAGCTAACGGTTGTTCAATCATCAGGAGATTGAAGGCATCCAACGCTTTCAGTTGATCGACATCTCGAAGCGTATAGGCGGAATTAGCATCTGCCATTAAAGATAAGTTTGGATAGCGTTCTCTTATTGCTTTTAGAATGGATATATCTTGAGACGGCTTTATCTTTACCTTAATCCGCTCATATCCTTCCAAAATTCTGTTACTTATTTCTTCTAGCATCGTCTCCTGATCAGAAGCACCCACCGCAACGCCTGCTTTAATTTTCTTTAAAGTTCCTCCTAATGCTTTCGATAAACTAATGCCTTCTTGTTTGGCGTATAAATCCCATATCGCCCCTTCTATCGCATACTTCGCCATTGGGTTTCTTCTAATTCCTGACAACATGCCATCAACCTCAGACGGGTGTGCAATGAAACGTTTTTTTACTAAGGGTATCATGATATCTCTTAACATATGCCAGGATGTTTGGAGCGTTTCTTCGGTGTACCACGGGGTTGTAAATGCCACCCCTTCTCCAAAACCAACATTACCCACAGCATCGTTCACCTCTACGATAATCAAGTCTCGATCAGACACCGTTTCAAGGCTATTACCAAAAGGCGTTATAAGGTTCATTTTAATATGATGGAGCGTTACCGACTCGATGATCATTCTGTTTCACTCGCTAACAAATTTCGCTGGAGTTTATTGGCTCCATTCCTTGGAAGACCCTCAACAAAGGTAATTGACTTGGGCAATTTATATCGAGCCAGTCGATCTGAGAGATAATCGAGTAACTGCTGATCGGTTAACATTGGGTTCTTACTTACCACGAAAGCCGCGGGTACTTCTCCCCAATGCGCATCTTGGACACCTGTCACGCCAGCATCTTCAACATCCATATGTTCAAGAATGGCGGCTTCAATTTCTGCCGGATACACATTTTCGCCTCCAGAAAGAATCAGGTCTTTTCGTCGATCTAATACAAAGAGAAAACCATCTTCATCAACAAAACCGATGTCACCCGTATGTAGCCATCCATCTTCAAATGCCTCACTAGTCGCTCCTTCACGTTTCCAGTATCCTTTCGTCACCGTGGGTCCTTTCACAAGAATTTCGCCATGCTCTCGTGGTGAAAGGTCTTTATGATTATGGCTAATCTTTACTTCCGAAGGAAAAAGAGCTTTCCCAGCGGACCCCTGTTTATCAAGCATATACTCAGGTGAAAGCGTCACGATTTGCGATGCCGTTTCCGTCATTCCAAATGTTTGGAAGACTGGAATTTGCTTTTCTTCACAAATCGTTAGGAGCGGATATGGAGCTGGACCTCCGCCAAGCAGCATGCAGCGCAACGTAGCCGGATACTGATCGGCTCCAAGGTCATCAAGCATTTTCTTTAGCATAGCGCTTACTACCGATACAATTGTAATGTCTTCTTTTTGAATCGATTGATTAACGACATGCGGATCGAATCGTTTTTGTATAACCATCGTAATCCCATAGATGACACTGCGTAATAAAATTGAAAGACCACTCATATGAAATAACGGTACGGCACATAACCAACGATCTTGCATTTCTAAACCTATATTAAGGCTCGAGCTAATCGCACTCCACCAGTGGTTTCCATACGTTAACATCACGCCTTTTGGTTTACCCGTCGTACCAGAAGTGTACATAATCGTATGAAGCTGGTTTAACTCAATTGAGGTTTGTAGCCCCTCCAAACGATATGCTTCTGGACGAATATCCTCCCAAATAAAAAGTTCGATAGTTAGTAAACTTTCACGAGCTTTATTCGCAAGAGATCGGTCCGTTATTACGTAAGAAAGCTCAGCATCATTCAATTGGAACGCTAACTCAGGGCCTGTTAATCGATGGTTCAGCGGTACAATAACGACCCCAATATACATGAGCGCATGCAAACAGACTGCGGACTCTATTCCGTTCTCCATAAAAAAACCAACATGCTTTCCTTTAACAATGCCCTTTGTTTTTAGAGCATTCGCCATTTCAACTGCTTGCTCTTGCAGTTGCTTATAAGTTAACTGCTTATTCTTTTCAATCAGCGCCACTCGGTCCGGCGTCATGAAAGCGCGTTTGTGTAACCAATTTGGCATCGTGTCCATCTTTACCATCCTTTCTTTATCCTGAAAAAACAGCTTGATGGATATCCATCAAGCTGTTCTCGTGCAATCGATTTATGGAAAACGTGGGAACTGTTTAAAGTCAGGTTTGCGTTTCTCTTTGAACGAATCGCGTCCTTCTTTCGCTTCTTCAGTTGTGTAATAAAGAAGCGTTGCATCTCCACCCATTTGTTGAAGTCCTGCAAGACCATCTGTGTCAGCATTAAGTGAAGCTTTAAGGAAACGTAAAGCAGTTGGTGACTTATCAAGCATTTCCTGCGCCCACTGAACGGTTTCAGCTTCAAGCTGCTCAAGAGGGACCACCGTGTTAACAAGACCCATATCAAGGGCTTCTTGAGCGTTATATTGGCGGCAAAGGTACCAGATCTCACGAGCTTTCTTATGCCCTACGATACGAGCAAGGTATCCAGCGCCGTATCCAGCATCAAAACTCCCTACTTTAGGACCAGTTTGTCCAAAGATTGCATTATCAGCAGCAATTGTAAGGTCACACACAACGTGTAGAACATGTCCTCCGCCAATCGCATAACCAGATACCATTGCAATAACCGGTTTAGGGATTACGCGAATAAGACGTTGAAGATCTAATACGTTGAGACGAGGAATTTCATCGTCGCCGACGTATCCACCATGCCCTCGAACACTTTGATCTCCGCCAGAACAAAATGCTTTGTCTCCAGCACCTGCAAGAACAATAACTCCAATATTAGAATCATCTCTTGCAAATGAAAAAGCGGTGATTAATTCATTAACGGTTCTTGGTGTAAATGCATTCCGCACCTCTGGACGGTTAATTGTAATCTTAGCAATCCCATCATACGTTTCATAAAGAATATCTTCAAATTCACGTTCAGTCTTCCATTGAATCATTTAGAAATTCTCCTTTCCTATGTACCTAAATTTACAGATTAGAATCTGCATGCTTTTTTAGAAAAGCTACTACCATTTTAACAAAGATTTCAGGTTGTTCTACATGAATTGTATGCCCTGCGTCATTTATTTGCACAAAATCAGCTCGAGGGAGTAATTTTTCCATCTTCTTTCCAATAGAAACGAACTTTTGATCATGCTCACCTACTAAAAGAAGGACTGGAATTGACAAATCATCTAGCATTTCCCAATATGAACGCTGTGCCCCTGTCCCCATTCCAATAAGACTGTTAGCTAGTCCTCTTTCAGTATTGCTCAAACGCTGTTTTCTTATTTCCTCTTTCTTGCGTAAAGGAAGTTTTTTCTGAGTAGAAAACAAAGGAACGCTTTCCCAAAAATCTACAAAAGATGCCATGCCTTCCTGTTCAATCCGTCTAGCAAGCCGATGATCATTTTGTATTCGTTCATCTCTTTCCTCTTTCGTGATAAGTCCTGGTGAACTACTCTCGAGGATGAGTGTTTTAACACAATCAGGATATTGTACAGTAAACGATAAGGCAAAACGACCACCCATTGAATAGCCAAGTAAATGGATGTAATCAATTCGAAGAATCTGTAAGAGCTTTTTTAAATAACTTCCCATTGCTTCCATCGTATAGAGCTCAGGATCATCTGGTTTTCCACTTGCACCATGCCCAATTAAATCTATGGCAATTACTTTATAGAAATTTGATAGTTTTTCCATTAACGGCGTCCAACTTGCGCTTGACCCTGTAAAGCCGTGCAATAAAAGAAGAGGTTCCCCCTCACCTTCTATTTTAACGTGAAACGGTTGTCCTTCAATTGTGTAAATCATGGTTTTAGAACCTTTGCTGTTTCGTGTGAAATCTTTGAGAATAACTTCCGATGGAGCATAAGATTTTCATCACGATTGGTCGGGACTTCAATAATGCTAAGTCCTTTATGCTTCTTGCTTTTCTCAAAAGCTAAGCTAAACTCTTCCCAATTCCTTATGCGATCAAAACTTCCACCGTAGAGCGCTGCGGCATGCTCGTAATCTAGTCCAAGCGGTGTTCCAAACAGTTGCTCGAAATGTTTCTCCTCCTGACGCTGCGGTAAAAAGGAGAAAATCCCACCCCCATCATTGTTCACAACAACAATGGTTAAATTGATTTCATATAACTTTGCTAGAAGGAGACCGTTCATATCATGATAAAAAGAGAGATCACCGATAACCAAAACGCCGGAAGAATAATCAGTACTAGCACCAAGAGCAGTTGAAATAATCCCATCAATTCCGTTCGCCCCGCGATTTCCCATTATCGTCGGTCGAGCTCCTTCAGGTAAAAAGAAGTTTTCCAAATCGCGTATCGGCATACTATTGCCTACAAACAAAAGATCTTCCTTATCCATTAATTGACCCAATTCTCTAAACACATATCCTTCAAAGAGTCCCTCTACTTCCAAATCCTCACGAAGAAGCAGGTTAAGAGTGACCTCATTTAACTCTTTCCACGCTTCTAGCCACTTGTTCTCACAATGTTCAAGCTGCTGTGAAGCAGGGAGAAGGCTCTTCACAAACTCTACTGGTGAAACATTTGGCATGTCAGAGCTTGAAAGAGTTGGATCTCTCCATCCATTCTCATCTATTACGAGATGGAGAGGACTTTCCACTTTATTAACAAAAAGCGTATAAGCTTTTGATACGGGCATTGCCCCAAAACGAATAATCACATCAGGATAAAGGGATGAATCAACTTCACCTCTTAAAAAAGCATCATATCCTTCAATTAAATTGGGAGAATTCACATGTCGACACATGGACAGAGAATCAGCAAGAACAGGATATCCTAGTGCTTCCGCAAGAGCATACAATGGCTCGGCTAATTCTTCATTTTCCTGTGGACCTACAACGATAATTCCCTTCTTATTAGCCAACTTTTCGACATAACGCTTTACTGCTTTATCGTCTAAAACGCGTGCATAATCAGTAGATTGTACCCATGGCTCGTGATCATCTCTGCCGTCAGAAAAAAGACCTGAATATGAAAGATCAGGCGTTAAAGGATCTCTAAACGGAAAATTAAGATGAACAGGTCCAGCTGGTATTCTCGAAGAAACAGCAACGGCTCTTGAAGCAGCTGTCCTGATGTATCGCGTCAGAGAGGAGGATGGGAGCGCCATTTCCATAAACCACTTTGCATAGTCTCCATATAGCTTAATTTGGTCAATCGCCTGTGGCGCGCCATTGTCACGAAGCTCATGAGGACGATCGGCCGTTAATACAATCAACGGAACATTGGATTGAGCAGCTTCGATGACTGCAGGATAGTAATTCGCTACCGCTGTGCCTGATGAACAAAGAAGCGCGACCGGTTCATGATGTGACTTGGCCATGCCAAGTGCAAAAAAACCAGCAGATCGCTCATCGATATGCATCCAGACTTTCATTAAAGGGTGTTCGGCCATCATCATAGCAAGCGGGGTAGACCGCGATCCTGGACTAACGACAGCATGGTTTACGCCTGATCGCACAAGTTCATCTACAAACGAACCAACGTAGCTTGATAATATTTCTTGATCAGTCATATTTTTTACCCCCAAGCGCCGTTAACATCGGTTTAAACTTCATTTTGGTTTCTTCGTATTCACTATCGGGATCTGAATCTCCTACAATTCCGCACCCTGCATAGAGCGTTGCTTGATCGCCATTTAATAAACCTGAGCGAATCGCAACCGCAAATTCACCATTCCCCTGGAAATCAACCCAGCCAACAGGTCCAGCATACCAGCCGCGATCCAAATTTTCGATTCGCTTGATCTCATTAACCGCCTCTACTTGAGGATACCCACCGAGTGCTGGGGTAGGGTGTAACCGCTCAACCATCCGTAAAAGACTTGTTCTTTTGCTAGCTCTCGCTACA
>ENA-ORXC01000557-ORXC01000557.1-marine-metagenome-genome-assembly--contig:-NODE-557-length-25515-cov-4.191800_pt1 | contig 25515 bp, 20 predicted proteins | sample MGYA00237865_ERZ511478 | MGnify/ENA metagenome assembly ERZ511478
TATGCCCTATGCAGACACGAAAGCTTTTACTTATCTTGTAGGTGCATCCATCACAAGATACATGATTACAAACCTAATAGATGAAGAGCTTGATTTTGGCATCAACTGGAATACGGCATTTTTTAGTGGTTCACATGAAGGCGACATTGACCATGATGAATTCTTGAAAAGATCTCAAGAGGCAAAAAGGGCATATATTCAAGATACTATTAGGACTCTATATAAATTGAAAAAACATGTACCCTTATTAAAAAACCTTCCGAATAGTGCATGGATCAATCATGATCTAAAAACTCTTGAAGAATTAAAGAGTAATCAAGGGAATTCTAAAAAAGCTAATGAGATACATCAGGTAATTAATATCTGGAACATGGTGAAGGAGATTGTGTTTCTCAAAAATAAATAGAGCACCCCTTTTACTTCCTTCGACATGCCTCACTGCAATATTTCACCTCGCTCCATTGGCCGCGGGATTTCCAGCGCTTGCGATTTCCGAATGCCTTTTGGCATGTTGCGCAAATTTTACTTTCTCCAGAGTGATTTACAGAATGTTTCAAAGACTGTTGAGTATTCTTTCTTTTTCTCATTACTAAAGGATAACACACGCGAGGCAATCATTCCCATGCGATGATTCTTTGAAAGTTTCTCATGATGCTTGATCATAAAATGCCAATATAATGCGTCCCATATTTCACACCAATCGTCTTTTCCGTAATCGCTCATTTTGCGAATATAATTGGATCCTGACATGTACGGCTTGGTGGTCATGAGATTCCCGGCAGCATGTTGACTCATGCCATAGACATTCGGGACCATCACCCAATCGAATCTATCAATGGATAATGACATGAACCATTCATAAACTGAATCAGGATGAATCTCTAGGAGAAAAAATGCATTACCAGTAATCATAAGGCGCTCGATATGGTGGAGATAGCCTGTCTTTGTAATCTTTTCTACTGCATTATCGAGTGGATCTAGTCCTGTCGTTCCATCCCAGAAATTTTTAGAAAGCACGCGTGTATGATTCCAAAAGTTGCTTTTCCTCATTTGCGTGCCATGCAATTCATATTGCAATCGGACATATTCACGCCAGCCGATAATTTGTCGTATGAATCCTTCGAGGGAATTGAGTGGAATGTCGTGCTTGCTCGCATAGGCGAGACTCTGTTCAACGACATAGCGCACATCGAGTAATCCTATATTGAGCAAGGGTGACAACACAGAATGATACAGAACATGATGATCTCGTGTAATCGCATCCTCATAATCGCCAAAGAGAGCAAGGCGCTCTTTCAAAAATTCCTTGAACCACGCACGCGCCTCCTCATGCGTTACAGGATACCAGAAAGCATCTGATGAGCCTGGGTTATTGGGGAAGTGTTCTGCGACCCACTTTTTCGCATCGATGACATGAGGATTTTCTGAAATGGCAGGTTCTGCTGGTATTTCAGCATAGTGCTTTTTAGGGATCTTTTTTCTATTATCATGATCAAAACTCCACTGGCCCCCAACGGGCTTATCATCAGTATCCATGAGAATACCGAGTCGCTTGCGTTGGTACATATAGAAGCTATGCATGAGGTAATTCTTTTTACCTTTGCAAAAATCAGCGTTGTCTTTTTTAGTATTAAGGAAAAGAGGGGATTCAATGAATTCAATACCAGGAAGTATACGGCGAATCCTTTTTTCGAGGAGGTAATCAGTCGGGTCTATAATGGTAAAGGTATGATCCAGTCCAATATTTTTGATATGCGACTCAATAGTCTCGCCATTGTATTGATGGTAGTTAATCTTTTTATGAGGAAAAGATTGGATGAGTAGATCGCGATATGCTTGCATGCTCGCTCTGTGTAATACGAGCTTGGCTGTATGAAAAGGAATCTGTACATGCGGATCGCCAAAGAATAGAGAATCTTCGATCATGTGAATTTCATCGACACTTGCGAAAATATTCTTGTGAATCTTGGGATCAAAGAGTTGGTGGGGGAAAATGAGAAGGATAGATTGCATAAGCGCGATTGGCGATGACTTTTAGATTGAATTTTTCTTAGCGATCTTCGCTTTCTTTTTTTCGGCCTTGGTCATTTTAGGTGCTTTTTTAGTTGATTTTTGTTGTGATTTTCCTTTTGCCATAAATATAATTATTATTAGTGGTAAGACTTGTTCGTTACCTTAAGCCTACTCTATATAGAAAGTAGTGCAAGTTTTACTATCCGTATTCATTACATTTTTCTGAAAAGACGTTAGATAAACTTGCTGAGAAGCGCCATACGATCAAGATTGAGGTGAGTCGTGATATCAAAGAAGCCACCCGCATTCGCATGAAGGTGATGAAAGATTTTTTGGTTGTAGATTAGGATTGGATATCTAATGTTGTATTTAGTTTATGTATTTACTATATATAAACTAAATGCTACTATAGTTTATATGTTCCTCTGAATATAAACTAAAATATGACAAAAATACAAATTTGCACAAAAAAGACTCACGAAAACGGATACATCGCCAATGTACCCGTAGTTTTCCCTGTTGCTGGCATGTTCGATATGTCGCATACGCTTTTGATGAAGGCGATCACGGCAGAACGCTTGGTTGGAAAATTAGATGGTATTACTCAGACACTTCCGGCAATTGATTTTTTTCTTAAAATGTTTGCCTTCAAGGATGCTGCCTCATCTTCTCAGATAGAGGGAACACGAGCAACTATGAGTGACGCATTAAAACTGTCAGCAGATTTGGGTTCACATCAACCAGATGCCTCTGATATTATTCATTATATCAAGGCTTTGAATTATGGAATAGAGCGACTAGCTGAATTCCCGCTGTCATTGCGGTTCATTCGAGAGACTCACGGCGTATTAATGGATGGTGCGCGAGCTACTCATTTTTCAGATCCAGGAAATTTTCGAACAGCCCAGAACTGGATTGGAGGGACACGGCCTGGTAACGCCTCGTTTGTCCCTGTGCCACCAGAAGATATGCAAAAATCTCTTGATGACTTGGAGTCATTTCTGCACAATCAAGACACCTTGCCTATTGTTTCCATCGGCTACGCGCATGCACAGTTCGAAACTATCCACCCATTTTTAGATGGAAATGGTCGTGTAGGTCGATTATTGATTACCTTTATGTTGTCCGAAAAAAAAGTACTTGATAAGCCAGTATTATTTTTGTCTGCATATTTTAAAAAACATCAAAAAACCTATTATCAAAAACTCAGCGATTATCACAATGGAGATGTGTTTTCATGGTTAGAATTTTACCTTGGTGGGGTAATTGAAACAGCACAAGAAGCCATACAGATAGCAGAGAGAATCCAGTTAATCAGAGATCATGACATGCAAAAAATACAGATACTTTCAAAAAGAGAGTCAGAAAGTACCCTGAATGCTTTGAATTATTTATTAGAAAATCCTATTGTTTCGGTGAAAAATATCATGGAGGCAACAGGATTTACTCGTCCAGGCGCTGAGAAAGTTGTTGATCGTTTGATTGATATGGGTATTTTGGAGGCAGAGAAAAAGGACGTGAACTATGATGTGAAATATCATTACCAGAAATATCTGACTGCGTTTTTGTAATATAACCAATCAAATTTCTTTATACGATCAAGATTGAGGTGAAGCGCGATATGAGAGAGGCCACCCGCATTCGCGAGAAGGTGAGGAAAGATTTTTTGGTGTAGGTATTGACAAATATAATATATTTATCTATTGTAATTTCCAGAGCACCCCCCCAAATTCATTTATAAAATTAAATAATTAAAAAGATTAATTCTGCTCGGATTAGTCTCAACTTTTATATCATGAATTCAGTTAAATACCGTTATTTTTTTATACCAGCGCTATTATTATTGTTTGGAAGTCTATTTACTAAAAAAACAAATATTTCTGATAAAAATTCAAATGATAATAGCTTCATGCCTGTAATAATTGCAGGAGGCAACGTAACAGATTTCCAAGTTACGTCTGTCAAGAGGGTCCTCAAAATTCTTATAGAAGAGTATGTGGACTACCCTCACGATACAATTTTCCTCTGTAGTGAAAAAATAGGAAATATGGAAAGACATGAAGGGGTGGTGGAGACTGCTTTTGCAAGAGCAAGTTCAGGCGAAATAACTTTTAGTAGCCATAGGAAATTCAGCAAAATTGAGACTCTACAAACTGTTTGTCATGAATTAGTTCATACGCTACCGATTGATCAAAAAGGCCACATGGTTTCTGATGATTTTAGATCAATGAAGATTGAGTATAAAGATAAGCTGTGTGAAGTGGTTAGCTCTTGTGGCTTTAGTTATTTTATCGGTTGCGCTGAAGTTACATCAGATTTAATGTACAAATTTAGGCAAGGTAATTTGGAAAGGGGTTTTTTGCCAGACGACTTAGAATACATAGACCTTTTTTTCTTTGAAGAAGGCTTTGCAGAGGCTGTAGCAATTGAATTGTGGTCTCATTTGTCAGAATCAAGGCAGAAAAGATATTATCCAACTAATCTTTTGTATTTTATTTCAGCTCAAATAGTTAGGGGTACTATTGATGATGGCGAAGATATGAAAGAGATAATCAATTTATATATAATTGGTGACATTGAAAGTTTCTGGAAGAAGCTACTTAGTGTTGATGAATTGTCAGATGATGACTTGCAATATCTTGCTAATTTGGCAGCGACAGAATATCCGATTAACAAAATAAGTAGGAATGAAGCAGATTTATTTGTAGATAATATTTTAAAACAATTCATTAACTACAGAAAAAGCAGAAGGTAATATCAGTTTGCTAAAATCTAAAAGGCGACATGCGTTGAGTGTGTTGTCTTTTTTTATCCCCCAATTTCAACTTCCACCATCACTTCATTCCTGAGAAACAGTGGCATGGAGAAGGGTTGGTTGTAATAGGCATTAGTCGTTTCTCCTACTGGATCGATCCCATCGCGTTCTAGATTAGCTAGGAGAGATTCACGTTGTTTTGCATTGCGTGCTGGGTATGCGTACCAGCCGAATTTTCGTACGGCCACGGTGCGCTCTGGAATCTCGATCAATTGTACGCGATCATCATTCGGGATCGGAAGAGTATCAAGCGTGTATTTGCTCGGCATGACGAATGCAATCGATCGTGTTTGATTATCGTTGCTACTCGCGCCCTCGAGGACTGGTGCGGTCATAGCGATTTTCTCAGGAGTTTGTTCTGTGACGGGGGCGGTCATAGCGAGCTTTTCCTGTGATGTATTCCCGCCGAAGATGTAGCCGGCAATAATACGGAAGCCTTCTGACAATCCTTCACTATAATTGCCTGCGACTTGTGTTGTTGCAGTAATATATGTTTTGTACTGACGAATCTCATACCCGTTCTTCTTCTCGAGTACGGTGTAGTTGGGCTCTTCGATATTGCGCAAAGGAATGAATGAATAGAGTGACCAGATAATTAGTACAGCGATTATTATTATTGAAACAGTGATGATTTTCATAGGTGTATAGTATAACATGAGCTATTTCAAAGGGAGAGACTCAACCAATTCATTGAGGTGCGCTTCATCCGTGCTTTCTCCATAAATACGTAAAATAGGTTCTGTATTAGAAGGGCGTACATGAATCCATGACTCTGTATTTTCTGACTCATTGGCAAAGCGAATATAGAATCCATCATCGGTACTGATGTCTCCGCGTCCAGTAAAGTGTCCGATGAGGCGCTTTTTAATGTCTGCGAAATCTATTCCCTGGATGGGTAGGGATGATTTGTGGCGATAGAGCTGGGGAAGAGTTGCTACGTGTTCACTCAGGCTCATATCAGAACTCCGCAGAAGGTTGATGATATGCATGAGGCCCGTGAGAGCATCACGTCCGTATACAATCCTCGGATCAATGACACCGCCTGATCCCTCGCCACCCCACAGCGCATCAACTTCTCGCATTTTTTCAATAACATTACGTTCTCCTACTGCACTCCTTTGTACTGATATAGGCGTATCTTTGAGGATGATTTCTGTTGTCATGCTCGTTGAATAATTCAGGACAATTGATGTGTCGTCGCCGTGATATCTTTCGCGATATGCAGCTGCAATGAGTGGTAGTGTGAATTCTTCTGAAAGGAAGTCACCTTTTTCATCGATCAGTACTAATCGATCGGCATCTGGATCGATAACTGCACAGAAATCATAGGGCGTATCGAGTCTATGTAATTGCTCGCGGGTCCAATCGAGGTTCTCTGGCTTGGGTTCTGGCATGTGTGGGAAGGGTTCACCTAGATTGGTTGCAATAGGAATGAGGGCCACATTCACTTTTTCAAAATATCTCGGAACCGTATTCGAACCTACAGAATTGAGTGCGTCCACCGCAATGGTGAGGTGCCGCCCTTCGTGTGTCAGTGGTGTGATTTTGCTTATATGTATATCAATAGCTTTTTTTTCGGTGTCGGTGATATTTTTTGCATACATTTCTTCGCGGTCTTTTTTTGTATCATAGGCAATTTCATCAGCAGTAAAAAGCTCAAGAGCTGAATCTTTGTCAATGAGCACGCCGTCACTCATCATCATTTTCAATCCATTATACTCTGGGGGATTATGGCTCGCGGTGAGGTGGATGCCGCCATCAATATCTACATGCTCATTGAGATAGATTTGAAGACTTGGCAGGGGAACATATCGACAATTATCGATTCGACATCCCGCATCAATGAGTCCATCAATGAGTGCTTTGTAGAGATCGTCACTATTAGGTCGTGCGTCGCGGCCAATTGCAATGCGCTGGATCCCGTGCTTTTTTGCATAATAATAACTGAGGTGATACACACGCTCAGGCGTAATGTCTGTGCCGATAATTCCTCGGATGCCCGAGAGTGAAATACGTAAGGTCGGTGATGAAATATTGATCATATGGTATCTATCATACCTATAGAAATCTATAGATTCAAGGATTGGCCTATCTCGATAGTAGGATCAGATCTATAAAATGATCCACACTGTTAATAACTCAAGTCTTTGACAGGTATTACTGTAGTAAAATTATATATATGAAATCTATGGCAAGATTTTTTTACGAAATTTTACACGTTTACTTTTTAATTATAATAAAATATTAATCAAATACTGATCGTTGCATGGTGCGATGGTAGATGTTTGCTTATATTAATTGTCACATTATGAGGAGAGAAATAAAAAAATATTACCAGAGCACCTATGTGAGATATGCAGCTATGCTGTGTCTTGTCATGGCGGTCTTTTTTGGTAGTTACTCAGATATTTATGCAATAGAAACTCCCGACGCGGTAGATGATTCAATAATTCTTATCGAAGGGGCTACTGATGTGATTATTACATGGTCAACCAATGACTCATTAGTGGATTTTGCTGCACTTGATAGCTTTGATGTAACTTCTGTGAATGGGGGTGCTGTAATAGATAATGGGAATGGCTCATTTAATTATACACCGCCAGTTGGATTCGTCGGTACGGATTCTTTCACCTATACAATTTGTGATAATGATATTCCTGAGCCGACATGTGACACTGCGCAGTCTTCTATAGAAATTATTGCAAAGAATCAGTGCGAAACAGGGTTTTATCAGACTACAAGCGGAATTATTAAAACGCTCGATACGAGCTCTAGCCCTGCGGGATATGTACCGCTGAGTACATCAATCGATAATTTTAATGCCGCAGGATATAACCCAATGGACGGGTTAATTTATGGATATGCCAAAGATGACCAAACAGTAAAATCATTCGATCCTGCAACGGGTATTTTTACTACGGTATTTTCACATACTGAGAATGATCCCATCACTGGTGACTTTGATGCTAGTGGTAATCTGTACTATACATTGCCTGTTCCTGGGGCTCCTTTCGAATCTACTATGTGGATTCTAGATACCACGGTAGCTCCTCCTGTCCGGACATCAATGCCTGTCGTTGACTTATCAGGTAATCCTACTATTGTGCCTACTGCTGATTTCGCATTCTTTCCACCATTAGGTAAATTTTATGGTGTCCATACTGGGGGAACAGGAGTTGTAGAATTTGATCCTGCAACAGGTATAATTATGATCTATTCATTTCCTGTAGGGGATACTATTATAGGTGACGACGTCGATCCTGTCTCAGGCAACCCTAAAGGTTTTGGCGCCGCATGGGTTACTGGAGGAACTACGTTGTATTCATTTAGTAATATGACAGGGAATATTTTTAGAATTGATTTATCTGGTATTGCTAATGGATTAGTGTCATCTGTGTTTACTAGTGAGAGTGAACCTAATATCAATAATGATGGGATGAGTTGCCCTCAGGCAGCCGACCCATTTATTGAAAGTACTGTTGATTATGGAGATGCTCCTGACTCATATAGCACGCTCATAGTAAACCAGGGCGCTGGAGCTTTATATAGTCAATCATACCGTATAGGAAACTACGTTGACACTGACGACGATGGAATGCCTTCTGTTGGCGCGAATGGCGAAGATGTTGATGGGGGAGCTGATGATGACGGGGTCTTTATTGAAGGGGTACTTATTCAGAATCAGACAGTAGTTATGGGTAAAAAAATTAATGTAACCATTAGTGTCCCAGCGGGAAATGGATATGTAAACGGGTGGATTGATTGGAACAGTAATGGTGTTTTTGATACGAGCGAGCATATTATTATTGATGCACAGCCTTTAGGGGGAGTAATAACTCAAAGCATTACAGTTCCTGTAGGTATTACGCCAGGAGATACTTATGCTCGATTCAGACTAGCAGCTCGTAGTGGAGCAAGTCATTCCGAGGTCTACTCCCTCGGTGAGGTTGAAGATTACCTTTTAAAAATAGAAGAGCCAACGTCTAAACTATCTGTTCAGAAAAATGCTGATGCATCGGAACTATCAAGTCCAATAGAAGAGGGCCAATTTGTACAGTATAGTATTGCAATACAAAATACAGGCAATCAAGATATATCGAATGTAACAGTTATTGATACTCTCTTTGAATTAGAATATACAGATGGTGATATTACGACTGAGTGTACATTCCCAGTAGATGCGATAACGGGATTAGCTGTAGGGGAAATTGCTACATGTGAAATTGCGTATGCATTATCAGACGCTGATGCTACTAATGAGAATGGAGAACTCTTGAACACCGTAGTTGTTTCAGGGATTGATTCTGATGGTGAGGCAGTAGAAGGGCAGGGTGATGTCATAGTAGTATTCCCTGTAACTACAACTTCTGGAGGTAGTGGGCGCCCACGGTCTACAAGTAGGCCAGATGTAGTTGTAAATGTACCTGAACCAATAAATCGGAATATTCCTACAATAGAAATACCAATTATTCAACCAGCGCCAGTACTGGCAAAAACTGGTCAGGGTGTGGGTCTGGTCACTGTCCTATTGGTAGCAATGGCAACACTCGTTGGGAGTATTCGATTCCATTGGGCTAATGAGCAATTTGTTCACAATCGACGTTTCCGGAATAGGCCTTAACTCCTGTGGTATAATGAAAATGTATTATCAAGTATTAATATATTATTTATACAGAATAATTTAATTTATATAATTATGGGAATCTTATCATTTATGAAGAATGTCGGTACGAAGATTTTTCGTCCAGACCAAGCAAAAGAAGAAAAAGAGGCTGCATTGTCAGAGTATCTTATGAAATTCAATCTCCGATCAGCAGGAGTTACCTCGAGTGTTAATGATGGAGTCGTAACACTTACAGGTACGGTGGACAGTGAGCTCGAAAAGCAACGTATCATAGCAACAGTAGGAAACATTGATGATGTAGAATCTGTTGACGATCAGATTGTCGTTGACGCAGGAGAGGTGGTTTCGGGATCAGTTCGTATGTATGAAGTAAAGTCGGGTGACACGCTTTCAAAGATATCTGAAGAAATGTACGGAGACGCGAGTCTCTATGGTATGATCTTTGAAGCGAACAAGCCAATGCTTGATGATGTAGACAAAATTTATCCAGGCCAACGTTTGGTAATCCCTGCAAAGGGATAGAAAAAAGAGGTGGTTTGTAAAAAAGCCCGCGATTCTATATTTTTGATTTCTGAATCAATCAGTATCGCGGGCTTTTTCGTGCTCAATTATTTGTTACTCTGTTGAAAAGTTTCCTACAAATTTTTTGATTGTACCCTATAATGAAAGTACATCTCAAGCGATACCTATGGCAAGGAATCTAAGGCTCTTTATAAAATTAGATAGCCCTTTTTTCTATTAGTTCATATGTAATAGGCTTGCGCTAATCTTATGACATCACAACGCACTAATTTAGTTGTTTCTCTCGGGAAGATTTTTTCTTGTGTATCTTTTCTAATACTTATACTTGCCGCTCCTAAGGCGTATGCCAACGACGGCATTGATCCCGCAGCAGTAGACGACTCAACATCGATCATTCAGGGGACCGGAACAGTCCTCATTAATTGGATGTCAAATGACACGGTTATTGACTTCGCTACTATCAACGGATTCGATGCCATGACCCTACAAGGCGGGTCAGTCACATTGGGTCAAACCGGTTTTTTTAACTATACACCTGACCCCAATTTCACAGGTAATGATGGATTCACCTATACGATATGTGATGATGATAAACCAACGCCAACGTGTAGTAGTGCCAACGTTAATATCACTATTATCCCAAAATCAACCTGTGATTCCGGTTTCTACCAAGGAGTGAGTGGACAGGTGAAACTACTTGATGTTACATCGAGCCCAGCGAGCTATGTTGATATTAGCGATGCTTCGTGGGCAACTAATTTTAATGCTACCGGATACAATGACGAAGACGGTCTTATTTATGGATTTCTTCAGCCTGCTAACGGAAATGGAAGCGGAAATGGTATTTATTCATTCAATCCTGCAACAGGAGTATTTACCTTCATGACTTCATCCCCTCCTGCTTATATTGGTGACTTTGATGGTCAGGGTAATCTATATATGGCTGGTGGAGGCACGACAATAACGGTGTACAATGTAGCTACAAATTCTACGAGCACCCTTATAGCTACTCAATCACTCGGTGTTGCTGACATGGGATTTGTCCCGTCGAGTCCTCAGGGGTATTTCTATGGGGTTCGTGGTGGTGGGACCGCACTAACGCAACTTCACCCTGATGGAACTGTCACGGTGATTAGTTTAGATACGAGCGGAATAACGAATGCGAGTTTTCCAACGGCGCCACAAGGAAACTTCGGCGCAGTATGGGTTTCGAGTGATGGTAATGGGGGATATAACTTGTATGCTTTTAATAATGCAAACGGTGTTGTGTACGCTATTGACCTCATGAATAATACTATTACGCCAACGACTCTGAGTGAGCCCAATGGGCGCAATGATGGCATGAGCTGTGCTGCCGCGATCGACCCATTTGATCTCGATAACCTGAGCGAGTACGGCGATGCGCCTGATTCCTATGGGACTCTACAATCGAGTAATGGCGCAGCAGCAGTTACGAATATCTCGTACCGATTGGGGAATATTGCTGATATTGATAGGGATGGGAATCCATCAGCTGATGCAACTAACGAGAATAGCGAGGAACTCGCCGACGATGACGGAGTATTTTGGAACGGAGTATCGCTACAGGATCAATCGCTGGCAGTTGGAGTCCCGGCTAATGTGCAGATTCTCGTTCCAGCTAATAATGGTGTGGTGAGTGCATGGTTCGATTGGGATCAGAGCGGTACATTTGATGCAGGAGAAAAAGTAGTGAGCGACCAGGCACCGGTTGGTGGATTGGTAACGATAAGTACTGCCGTTCCGGCAAATGCAGTATTGGGCCAGACTTTTGCACGTGTGCGCCTCTCGGCACGTCCTGGTGGAGATCAAACGGGGCGCTATTCATTCGGCGAGATCGAGGATTATCGTATTTCTATAGAAAACCCTACACCAGAACTCACCTCATCAAAGTCAGTCGATATTTCAGAACTTTCAGAACCACCGCGCGCAGGTGATACCGTGACTTATTTTATAAGTGTACAAAACACCGGAAACGTTACAATCGATGGCATTACGGTAACTGATGATTTGTTAGGTGGTGATATTACTGAGCAATGTATATTCCCAATTGCCGGTATGCCAACTTTGAATCCTAATGAGGTTGCGCTGTGTGAAGTTGAATATGAAATCACGCAAGAGAATATTGACGCTGGAAGTCTCGAGAATCAGGCACAGATCACAGGGGTTGATCCAGATGGTGGAGACGTATCAACGGACTCTGATGACGATACAACTACAGAAGTTGAAGAGCCAACCTCATTCCCACTTTCCCAAGAGCCATCACTAGAATTGATTAAGATTGCCCTTGATTTTGATGAAGATAATGTAATTAGTGGAGCTGGTGAGATCATAACGTATTACCTTACGCTAACAAATACTGGAAATGTGAGTATTGATAATCTTGCTATTACAGACCCTCTTTTTACGGGTGATCCTGATACGCCTATTGCTTGTGACGCATTAACCGGCCTTACACTTCTTCCTAATGAAAACGTCATTTGTGAAATAACGTATGAGGTAACGCAAACAGATATGGATAATGGTGGTGTGATTACGAATCAGGCAACAGGTACGGGCGACGATCCAAATGGAGAAGTGGTGGTTGATATTTCAGATAATGGGGAGGAAGGTGATAGTGATCCTACTGTGGTCCCAGGGAATCTTTTCACAGGTATGGAAACGGTTAAGCAAATTACAGGGCGTGATTATTCTGACCCCTTCCCTCAAGAGGGCGACACGATCGAGTACACTATTACACTTACTAACACAGGTAACGTAACATTGAATAATGTTACGTTAGAGGATCCGTTATTTGATCCATCTGATATTACCTCATCGTGTACATTTGACCCAGATGGACTGACAGGATTTCTTTATATAGGAAAGCCTATTGAATGCGTTATTGAATATACTCTCACGCAAGATGATCTCGATAATGGTGGTGTAGAAAATACTGCCACAGGATCAGCGATAGGTCCGAGTCAAGATGGTGAACCAGGCGAACCTGTTTCAGATGTTTCAGATTCAGGTGATGCGCAGACTGATGAAGATGACGATGGTGATGCAGGGAATGATCCGACAGAAGAATTCTTTGATCAAAATCCAGCAATAGAAATAGAAAAAACTGGAGAACTCGATGGTGCAGTATCGGTAGATGAGACGATCACCTATACGTTTACCGTGGCTAACACAGGAAACGTTACGATTAATAATATAACGGTAACAGATGATTTGTTAGGGGGTGATATTACTGAGCAGTGCGTGTTTCCTGATGATGTAGGAGTACTCGCACCAGGTGAGGATGCGACATGTACTGCGCAGCACACGATAACGCAGGGTAATATTGATGTAGGCGTTATTGAAAATAGCGCCACAACAACAGGTGATGATCCAAGCGGTGAATCTGTAGACGATGCCTCAGATGACCCAAATGATGGCGAAAATGAAGATCCAGATAATGATGGCAATCCAGATGATCCCACAGAAACATTACTACCGCCAAGTCCTGAATTAACATTGATTAAAACTGTTGAGGATCAAAATGGTGATGGGGAAATGCAGGTAGGTGAAGAGCTCATGTATACATTCACTATTACTAACACGGGGAATATAACCGTCAACGATATTAATTTAGAGGATTCATTTTTCACTGAAGAAGGCGAGATAGTGTGCAACCAAGAAATGCCAGGTGTATTGAGTCCAACTGATGATGCAATTGTGTGTACTGCCTCGTATACGATTACACAAGAGGATTTTGATGCAGGATTTATCGAGAATACTGCTACGGCATCTGGAGTTGATCCACAAGACAATAAAACTTCTGATGTTTCAGATTATGATGGAGAAGGTGCGGGTGATGACCCAACAGTATTCCCAAGCGTGCGAGAGGGACTACTCAATGTTATAAAAACAGCCGATTATAGTGATATTGGAAGCCCAGCTGGAGAAGGTGATGAGATTATCTATACAATAGTTGCTGAAAATATTGGAAACGTAACGATTACTGATGTGGTGATTATTGACCCGCTCTTTGATTCGGCTGAGTATCCTGATGGTGATATTACAGCTGTGTGTATTTTTGAGAACCAGGAGGAAATCCTTCTCCCAGGCGAGCTCGCAACCTGCGAGGTGGTGTATGAACTTACTCCAGATGATCTTGTAGCAAGCGAGGTAGTAAATAGCGCGAGTGCAGTAGGAATAGATCCAGAGGGAAATGATGTTGTAGATACATCTGATTCAGGCGATGAGTTAGTTGATGAAGATGGCGACGGGTCACCAACTAATGATCCAACGGTTGTGAGCTGGGAAGATCCACAGGAGCCAGGACGTCCACGCGGAGGCCCACGGGGTGGCCCTGATGGAGACAATTCAGATCCGAGTAATCCAGTAAATCCAACAGATGGGCCTAATAGCCCGAACGAGTTCAATGATTCGCCGGTGATTGATACTTTGGGGGGTATTGCAATAACAACGGTTGCTGGCCCAGTAGTAAGCGCATCAATAGGCGCAACCCAGAGCGTGCTTGCTCGCACAGGGCAACGATCATCAACGGTAAGTCTTCTTTTGATGGTGAGTGTAATTGTTGGATTAGGAAGTATGCGTTTCGTCTATCTCCATGAAGGCGGAAATGGAAACTCAAAGCGCTTGTCTAGGCGCGAAGCACGGACATGGGCACGCAAGCGCTCTTCAAAAAAGAAGAGTAAGAATAAAAAGTTTTGGAAGATCTGGTAATCTATAATTTCCTCAAAATACTATATACCTTCGGCGAAGATCGTTCGCCTGACGTCGTAATAGCTAGTAAAATAGATGCAAGACTGCTACGCTAGGGATCATATGGCACAATTGAATGATTCACAAATATATGACGTCATCGTAATTGGTGGCGGTGCATCAGGTATGATGGCAGCTGGCCGAGCAGCAGAGCTCGGGTCATCGGTTCTTCTTCTTGAGAAAAATAAAAAGCTAGGAAACAAGCTCGGTATTACAGGTGGCGGTAGATGTAATATAACAAATGCAACGTTCGATATACATGAATTCCTTGCCCAATATGGGGATGTCGCAAAATACCTCTATTCACCTTTTGTGCAATTCGGAGTACAGGATACTTTTGATTTTTTTGAAAAGAAAGGATTGCCGTTGGTTGTCCAGGCGCGCAAGCGTGCATTTCCTCATACAGAGAAAGCGACTGATGTTGTGCGTGTGATGCGAGACTATGTTGCAACTACGGGTAATGTGACCGTGATGTGTGATACGTCAGTCAAAGAAATAATCCCAGAAGATAATTGTGTGAGAGTTATTGTTAAAAATAGCAAAGAATTTTCAGCAGCTTCATGCATTATTGCAACAGGCGGGACATCTCGTCCAAAAACGGGTTCAACGGGTGATGGATTCTCGTGGATGCGGGAGTTCGGTCATGTGGTGCAGGATTCGACACCAGATATTGTTCCCATTGCAACCGATGAGTCTTGGCAGCATGAACTCGCGGGCGTCTCGTTATCATTTATGAGGATTACTTTTTTGCTCGATAACAAGAAAGCTTTTTCAAAAAAGGGAAAGATTCTCTTTACGCATTTTGGCCTCTCGTCACCGCTGATACTCAATAGTGCGCGACAGGTTGCTGATTTGCTTCATGCGGGTGAGGTTACCGCGGTGATTGATTGCTACCCTGATACTGATCACGATAAGCTCGATGCGCATATCGTACAGACCTTTGAAAAATATAAAAATAAAGACATCAAGAATTGCATCAAAGAGATCACTCCCGAAGGCTTATCAGATACCGTAATGAATAAATGTACTATTGATCCCAACATGAAAGTACACAGCATACCGCGCGAGACTCGGAGATCCATGGTGCATTTTATGAAAGCGATGCCGTTAACGATCACGGGATTAATGGGAATGGATCGTGCGGTGATTGCTGATGGGGGAGTATCACTCGATGAGATTGATACGCGCACTATGGCATCGCGCATATATCCGAATATTTTTGTAACAGGGGACATGCTCCATGTGAATCGACCATCGGGCGGATATTCATTGCAGCTCGCTTGGACGACCGGATGGGTGGCGGGCATGAGTGCTGCTGAATCAGTATCTTCCCAATGATGTATACTGTTCTTTGATTATATATGCAGATAGTTAATTTTTTTAATACTATTATTATCGTAATGATTGTCATGGGATTTCTGGCATCTTTCTTGTGTGTGTATCTTTTTATAAAAAAGAGAAAAGAAGATAAAACCTTATCAATCTTGGTATATAAGATATTTGCAGGTATTTTTTTCTTGGGCACACTATTTATTCTCTATGGGTCGTACACTGAGCCATATAGAATTGTCGTTAAGGAAGAGGAAATTAATCTGTGCAGAACTGATGTGTGTTCACTGATTAGAGTGGGCTTGATTGCCGATACACATGTGGGTCCCTACACGCACATTGCGCACTTGGATCGTATCGCTGCACGTATCAACTCGCTTGATCCTGATGTGACCGTATTCCCGGGAGATCTCGTTGCATTTAATTCCGAGCAACTAAGCCTTCTCGAGCCCCTAAGTGCTATAGTGAGTCCATTGTATGTAACTCTTGGGAATCATGATCACGATCATACGGAACAACATGGATCGATTCCCGCGAGTGATAGAACGCGCAGCTCAGAGATAACAGAGTTATTCCCAAGTATTTTACCTGAGGCTCAATTGTTGCGTGATGAAATTACGTATATACAAACTCCTGGAGGCACGATGCGCATTCTCGGTCAGAATGATTGGTGGTATACGTATAAAAAGAATTTAGTAGATTTTGATGATAGAAGATTTCCTCAGGCTCATGATTTGAGCATGCTCATCCAACATAATCCTGATGGGGCATTTGACCAAGACATATCTGGCGTTGATGTTGTTGTGTCGGGGCATACTCACGGCGGGCAGATACGTCTACCAATCGTAGGATCTGCGTGGCCATTGCCTACCGAAGCCGGAAGGCAATATGATCAAGGCCTTTTTAAAATTAACAAAGACGGCAATCCCGTGCAATATCTCATGATTACCAGTGGAATTGGTATGGTTGGTCCACGTGCGCGAACATTTAATCCTCCGGAAATTGTTATTTTGGATATTTATGTAGATGAAGAGCGTTAAGACTAGAGGGGGAATTAGATATGTCAGATAAAAAATATTACGTATACATAGTGAAATGCTCAGACGAGACTTTCTATACAGGCATTACGACTGATGTGAGTCGCCGGATTGATGAGCATAATGGAGAAATAAAAGATGCATCAGGAAAAGAAAAGAAGCTGGGAGCGAAATACACCAACGCACGCCGACCAGTAGAATTGGTCTATACCGCACAATTTCCCGATCGATCATCCGCGAGTAAAGAGGAAGCAAGGATTAAAAAGATGACGAGGGGAGGGAAGATGGGGTTGCTAGATCACGATTCAGTCTAAGACGCTCTTTACTGTTGTCCATACTTGATGTAAACTCATGTTTTATGTCTGATAAGAAAAGCTTGCTTAAATTCAACAATGTAGATTTCTACTACGAACATGCGCGCCCGATTCTCACGGAGGCGAGTTTTTCGCTGCGTCGTGGTTCCAAAATGACGCTCATGGGGCAAAATGGTGCTGGAAAAAGTACCCTTTTTAAACTCATTACGGGAGATATCGAACCGGAGGGCGGTAGAATTATTCGTGATGGTAAGTTGTCTATCGCTATTTCGCGGCAAGTAATTCCACGTGATCAGCTGGATGGTTCTGTGCGGGATTTCTTTGAATCAGTTTTCTCTGAGAAAATATATGATATTGATAAGCGTATCAAGAATATTCTGGAAGTCGTGAATCTCCCACTCGATGAGAAGGATTACGGAAAGGTACTCCGTTCATTTTCTGGTGGGCAGCAAGCACGATTGCTCCTCGCGTCAGCTCTAATTCAAGAACCTGATATTTTGTTACTCGATGAGCCAACGAATAACCTCGATCATGCGGGGATTGAACACCTCACTGATTTTCTCGTTGCGTACCCCAAGACGGTTATTGTGATTTCCCATGATGCGGATTTCCTTAATGCATTCACCGAAGGCGTTCTATATCTAGATGTCTTCACCAAGACTATCGAGCAGTATGTGGGTGACTATTATGATGTTGTCGAACAGGTAAAGGCCCGAGTTGAGAAAGAAAAACGTAAAAATGCCAGATTAGAGAAAAGTATCCAGGAGAAGAAAGACAAATCGAATTTCTTTGCGAATAAAGGAGGGAGACTCCGTGCTGTTGCAAAGCAGATGCGTGAAGATGCAGCTGATGCTGAGGCAAACAAAGTTGATGTGCGTCGCGAAGACAAAACCATTAACAAATTTACTATTCCTTTTCAGAAAGATCTCACAGGTGATATTTTTAAACTCACTTCATTCACGCGGATCATCAAGGGGGAAGTTTCATCGCGCGATGTAGATATTACACTACGCAAAAATATGCGCCTGCAGCTCGTGGGCCCAAATGGAATCGGGAAAAGTACCTTACTCGAGGCTCTCGCGTCTGGCGAGGCACCCGGTGCATCAATTGGGAAAGGGGTTGAGGTTGGATATTATCGGCAGGATTTCTCGACGCTTAATTTCGATGACACGGTATTTGCATCGCTCTCACAAGTGATGGATCGTGTTGATCAGCAGGAATTGCGTAAAACAGCTGCGGGGTTCCTCATTTCTTCTGAGTTGATTAATAACGAAATTGGCACCTTGTCAGAAGGGCAAAAGGGGCTCGTTGCCTTTGCGCGTCTGGTATTGCAAAAGCCAGGCCTCCTCATTCTCGATGAGCCAACGAACCACATTAACTTCCGTCACTTGCCGATTATTGCCCAGGCACTCGATCAATACGAAGGGGCGATGATTATAGTTTCTCATGTACAGGAATTCATTGACCAGATCCGTATAGATGAAGTGCTGGATCTCGCAAAATAGTGATGACATAATTAGAAATGGCACGATTTAATAAAAAACAACCAAAAAGTGAGTATAGCGAACAAGAAAAAAGTATTCATCAGGGTGACCAGCATAGTTCAACCAATGGCAATGTTGTTGATGCGTTTGGAAATGTGCTCGTACATGGCGACGCGGTGCAGCTTACCCGTGAATTGAAAGTTAAAGGAACAAATGTTGCCTTGAAAAAGGGCACGCAAGTCAAGCGTATTCGGCTCACTGATAACCCAGAGGAAGTAGAGTGCAGTATAGTAGGAATCAAAGGGACAACTGTTCTGCGTACAGAATTCCTCAAGAAGAAATAAAATACACGAGATTCATTCCATGAAGAAGAATGTGTAGTATAATAATACTCAGTACATCATTTGGTGTTTATTAGTTAATAGTAAAGATAAAATTATTATGTTTTCAGCAGTTCAAAAGCGCCTACAAACCGTAGCGCTATCAGAAGAGCGGCGCACCTTCATGCGACGCACCTACGGGCATCTACTCGGTGCTGTGTTGGTATTCGTTGTGTTAGAAGTACTCCTTTTTAGAACAGGAATCGCAGCACGCATTGTCGCGCCGCTACAGAATTATTGGTGGGCCGTATTGGGCGCATTCATGATTCTCGGATGGTTGGCGAGTCGTGTTGCGCATACCGCAAAAACACAAGCTGCACAGTATGCCGCATTAATTGGCTTCGTAGTTCTCGAGGCGATTATTTTCGTGCCGCTCTTGTACTTCCTCACGGTTGTCAGTGACACGGGATTACTGGCAACTGTTGGGTACGTAACCGCAGCGGCATTCGCAGGTCTCACCGCAGTAGTATTGTTATCACGTAAAGATTTCTCTTTCTTGAGGAGCTTCCTCATGTACGGAGGTATTGTGGCAATTATCTTGATCGCGATAAGCTTTATATTCCCGTTGACGCTCGGGGTGTGGTTCTCGGTCGCTATGATTCTTTTCTCTGGTGCAGCGGTACTGTATGACACTTCGAACATTCTGCATCACTATCCATCAGATCGTTATGCTGGCGCAGCACTCGGTCTCTTTGCCTCAGTGGCAATGATGTTCTGGTATATTGCGCGTCTGTTTATGAGTTTTGGTGAATAATTTAGGGGGGGAACTATTAAAAAACCTTCATGAATCATGAAGGTTTTTTCTTTTTAAAAAAAATAAAAATAGCAATGAGCTTAGGGTGAGGGCCACTATGGCCCGCGTTAAGATTACTTGGTGTTCTATGGCTATAAAATCTCCTATAGCAAGAAAATTAGTACTAATTGCTATGAATGCATACAACAAGAAACCTCCGAGAGTTATTATTTTTTCACGAGAGGTTGATTTTTGTGAATTTTCAAAATAAATTGTAAACAGCGTCATGAGTCCACCCTCAATACATATGGACGGCAGGCTATAGATACATACTGTGTACCAAAAGTGATTAGTGATATTTTTTGAGATTATAAAAAAATCTGAAAAAAAATAAAAAACATAACCTCCGGTCAGCAATAAGATTATTGATAGACATAGTAAGAGTTTATAATTGTATTTTTTAAAAAGTTTTAATAAACTTACCACCAGTAATATGCTAATAAAGAAACACAGTGCTATTGTTAGGGGTTGAATCTCTGGGGGTATCTCTTTGGGAAAGGAGAACATCGCAATTATTACTAATAGCAATACGAATGACCCTGTTAGTTCAAAAAAAGTAATATTATTTTTCATGTAAAGTAATTTATTTTCTAGAATAGCTTCTTTTTGATTTTATTACAATGTTTAGTTGTGCTAAATCATCACTCATCCTTCTTTTCAATACTCTCCTCGATTACCTCGGCAATGTCCTCAGCGATATCTTCGATATCGTCACCGAGGGTCTTTTCATCGATATTATCTTGCATGTCCTCTTGGAGGTCAATCAGTTCTTCTTCTGTTTTTGTATCGAGGTCATCTTTACTCGGTGTTTCTTCAATTACTTCTGATTCATTGGTGAAGTCTTCTGCGCGCTCTTTGTTTTCTAATTTGATCTCTTCTTTAGATTTTTCTTTTATTTCTTCGGGGTCTTTTTCTTTACTTACGCCATCAATATCCTCGATGACATCATCGTCATCTGTTGTCTTTTCTTTAGTGTCATCATCTCGTGAAGATTCTTTCCCTGTTTCTTCTTTTTGTGTCTGCTTATCTTCGCTAGTAGCATCTTTTGCATCTTCAGCTTTTTTTGAATGTACTAGATCTGCATCGATAATTGGCTTGCCAGCGAAGCCCAAGATTTGCCTCACATGATGCATGATCTTTTTGCGTGCCTGTTTAATAAGGAAATGATAAAGGATCAATCCGAGCAGAGCAACGAGTAGGAGGGGAAGTCCAATCGCAGGTTGATACAAGGTCCATGCGAGGGTAATAATTCCGAATCCGAATATTGCCGTGGTGATAGTGATCAGTAATGCTGTTGCATCTCGGGTTACGCGCCCAAGTATAGGAATCAGCGCAGCAAGGGATGTGATCGGCCCGAACATCAGCCAGAGCCCTGCGAACATAATAAGGATTCCCAAGAAACGCATGATCCATGAGACCGCATGATTCGTACGCTCCACATCAACGAACATACTTTCGCGCGATACTTCGCCCGGTTCGATAAGCGAGAGGGTGCGATTATTGCCAACATATGGGTAGAGCGTTCCTTGTTCGTACTCACCTACAATAGTATAGGTTTGATCAGGGATGACTTCGAAGCGTACACGGAGGTCTCCGATCTGTGGGTTCTCGTAGTCCTGCCCTTTATAGAGTGTTGTTGATTGCTCAACGACTGTGTAGTCGTCATTGGATGCACCAATCTGGCCGATAGTCATTGCTTCATAATTGGTGAGGTCGTTTATTAGGCCATGAGAGAGATTGAGTCCTCCGAGCTTGATAATATCTGCTGGCAATTCATAGGCTTTGAGTGAAAAGATATTAGGGTTAGTGTAATTCTCTACGTCATTGAATTCGGTGCTGTTAATAATAGTATCTGACCATATTTTACTGTACACGAATGATGCATTCTCTTTGTCGTCTTCGTTTGTTTTTTTGTCTTCAATGAGGTTGCTCACCTCTTCCCATTGGAGCATCTCGACGATACGTTTAATTTTCAGTCCATCGTATTCAATTCGAAATTCCTGATCAATAATACTACCTGGTGCAGTTGCAGGTCCAGATATGTGCACAATTGCATTTTCTAAATATTCATTAACGACAGGTTCTGCGGTCTTTACATTACGAAGTCCTTTTTGCACATCGCTGTGCTTTTGTGCAATAGTACTTTCATTAAGAAAAAGAATCGGAAGTGAAATAATAAAGAGGGCAATTCCCGTAAGAACACCACGTAGGCTTTTCGCAAAGCGCGTCAATTGATCACGTGTCGAGATAACACGCGGGGATGACATGGGTGTGCTTTTTTTCTCTGTCTTCTTTTTCTTATCTTCTTTTGTAAAGTGCTCTGGGGCTGGTTTCATATTTTTTCTAACTAGGATATATTAAATAGTAAGCATGTGCTGGTGCAAATAGTATACCATGATAGCGTATCTGCAAGTATGTCTGTGTGATATACTTACAATGATATGGTGCGCGTACACAATGATGATCTCTCATCAGAACAAAAGCATATTCTCGATAAAAAAGGAACAGAGCAGCCCGGTTCTGCGTGGTGCATCGATCACACAGAATCTGGGGTGTACACATGCGCAGGATGTGGCGCAGACCTATTCGGCAGCAGTTCGAAGTTCGCGAGCGGTTGCGGGTGGCCAGCATTCGATGACGTGATTAATAACGAGAATGTTACGGTTCATGATGATAATTCTCATGGTATGTATCGCCAGGAAGTTCGCTGTGCATCATGCGATGGTCACCTAGGGCATGTATTTCCAGATGGCCCCAAAGAGACTACGGGACTTCGCTATTGTATCAACGGTGCAATATTAGGATTCCGGGGAAAAGAAGATGATGCGGATTTGAGTGTTGGGGTATAATGCTCCTATGAAAAATATATCTAAAAAATATCTTGCTTTTTTACTAGCTCCATTCTTATTTGTACTTGGGGTTGTTCATATTGCTTCTGCTGACCACGGGCACAATCACACTGCATATGCAGAAAATCTCGAGCGATTTACTATCCGAGAATCGATTCTACCAACAATGTCATTGCCATCAGAATCATATGAAATGGCATATCTCGATACGGGGGTCGCTCGCGAAGGTACATACCTCATGCTCCATGGAATCCCGACATCATCATGGATGTATCGTGAATTAGTTCCTGAGGTTGCAGGGCGTGGATATCGCGTTGTTGCTCCAGACCTGCTCGGATTCGGTGCCAGTAGTACGCCTGAAATCTATGAATATTATGGCCCTGACCAGCAAGCGCAGTATGTTTCGGAACTTCTTGAAAACCTTGGGATTAAAAAAGTAAACCTTGTTGTGCATGATATGGGAAGTCTCGTCGGGTGGGAAATGCTCATTGTAAATGAAATTGAGATAGAGAGCATTGTCGTGCTTGATAGTATCATTGATGAGTTTAAAGCCCCGCGCGCCAAGAAAGGCAGCATCATTTCATGGTTCATGAAGAAGGCATATATGAACCCTGGCTTAGCAAAGCGTCTTATCAAGGCAACGTTGAAGAAAGGTGGCGCGCTTGCTGAATTGAATAATGGTGAGATAGAGGAATATATTCGACCGTATAGTAAAGACGCAGGTGATGGTGTCGGCTATGCAACATGGCATTTCTTCACTGACTTTGATCGGATCTTTACTGATCGCATGCCGATGTACCATGATGCACTATTAAATTTTAATGGCAAGATTACAACAATATGGGGGAGCGATGATGCATTCCTCAAGCCTGATATTCATTTAGAAAAATTAAAAGCTCTGCGTTCAGATAATAAGCTTGATCGCTATACAGAAATAGCCGATGCGCCACATTATATTCTCGAGACACATCGTGATGAAGTAATTAATCATATGTTTAAATAATTTTAATATATGTCAGAGCTCATTCAATTTTTACCTAGTGCATTTTTGTACTCTAGCATTTTCGCAGGCGCACTATGGCTTTTGGCAATGTTCATGCGACGTAATGATATTGTTGATATTGCATGGGGATTAGGTATTGCTGGATTGGGATGGCTCGCATGGGCAATGTACGGCACACCGTCTTCTCTTCTCATTATTATTCCCCTCGTTCTTGTTTCGATTTGGGCTCTACGCTTATCATTGCATATAGCCTTACGCTGCGGTGATCAAGAGGATCCCAGATATCATGCATGGCGACTCGGGTGGCTCGAGCACGGCGGGTTGTACTTTGTCATACGGAGCTTCTTTCAGATATTTCTCTTGCAGGCGCTTCTGATGATTCTGGTTTCTTTACCCGTTATTATTTCTATATTATCTGCATATACGAGTGGCTGGGAGATGCAGTATTGGTGGCAATGGATTGGGGTGCTCGTATGGCTCGAGGGAATGTTCTTTGAAAGTGTAGGGGATTGGCAGCTCGCGCATTTTATCAAAATGAAGAAAAATGGCGCAGTTCCAGCTGATTCGGTGCTCGATCGGGGTATGTGGGCATGGACACGACATCCGAATTATTTTGGGGAGATAGAAATCTGGTGGGGAATGTTCATCATGGTGCTTTCTCCAGTGTTGCCGGTGTGGGGGATTATCGCCATACTTTCGCCGCTTTTTATAACAATGACGTTGCGGTACCTTTCTGGGGTTCCCATGACAGAAGCGCTAATGCTCAAATATTTCCCAGAAAAGTATCCTCAATATATAAAAGAGGTCCCCATGTTATTTCCACAATTTCCCGATCGCGATTGGCGTTATAGATATAAAAAATAAAACACGCAGCCAAGGGTGCTTTCGTGCACCATTTTTTTGGGTTATGATGAATGTATGAATAAAAAAAGTGAACAGAAAAAAGAAAAGCCCAGCGGTCTAAGTGTTAAGATGTTCAAGCGTGTTGATGATTTTGGTGATGAGATGCGTCACGAGATTCATGAAATGTTCATTGGTAAGCACACTATTTTTTCACTCATCGGGCTCACGGTGGGCGGATCTCTTATGGCTAAAAGTCTTTGGACGTGGCTTACGCAGCGCATTGGGCTTGGTGGGACGCTCCTCGTGGGATTTTTGCTCTTTGTGACTAGTGCCTTTATCATGCGTGCATTTGATGATCACCCGATGAATCCTATTAAAAGATTTTTTGATGAAAAAAACACGAAATAAAAAAGAGAAAAGCCTAAAGACAGACGCTCAGGTAACCATAGTATTGACCAGTAAAGAGATACAGGAATTCCAATTATTGATCATGGATTGGTACAGTGACCATGCCCGTGAAGGATTGCCATGGCGCGCGACTGATCGTACTGCGTATCAGGTACTCATATCAGAAGTCATGCTCCAGCAAACACAGGTAGATCGCACGATTCCTTTTTTTCAAAAATGGATTAAGAGATTTCCAGATTTCCAATCACTTTCAAGTGCACCTCAGCGCGATCTCTTGGGTTATTGGAAAGGTCTGGGGTACAATAGTCGCGCATTGCGCTTAAAGAAACTT
>ENA-ORXC01000558-ORXC01000558.1-marine-metagenome-genome-assembly--contig:-NODE-558-length-25458-cov-6.306686_pt1 | contig 25458 bp, 1 predicted proteins | sample MGYA00237865_ERZ511478 | MGnify/ENA metagenome assembly ERZ511478
AAATCTGTGAGAATTTCTAAGGTCTTCAACTAGTACTGTTCCCTCAGGAGTCTTGCCATAAATACTACGTATTTATATGTAATTTTTATTAAAATACTTATAGATAATGAAAAAGGCAATTTCTATATTATTTCAATAGAAATTACCTTTTTTAATTTGTCTTAGAATTTTATATTCCGTACACCTTTATTTTGAAGAATTAGGATAAATTTATTGAGTTTTATTTTTTACGTTTTGAAGGTTTTTTATTATTCTTTTTCTTCTTTTTTGAGTTTGTGACTTTCTTGTTATTAGATGTTGATTTACCTTTTGCTTTATTTTCATTATCTTTACGATTTTGTTTCTTTTTAGCAATTAATATAGGCGCATCTTTATCATTACCTTTTAGCTTTTTCTCTTTTGAAGAATTTGAAGTTTGTTTGTTAGTTTCTGTTTCATCTTTTTTCTGTTTAGCTAATAACAATGGTTCATGATCGTTATCACTCAATAAATGTTTTTTATCATCTTTAATAGTATCTTTATGATTCAACATTTCCTCTTCTTCTTCTTTTCTACGGCGTTTTGCCATTACAAACCAGAAACTAGCTAATAATCCAGAAATGCCTACAAATCCTAGTGTCTTTTTAAGTACATTAGCAATTGAATCTGTCACACTATGTGTATTTTGATGATTGTTATTTTTATCTTTGCTTTGTTTAGATTTATCGCTAGGGACGCTGCCATTTAATTTTTCTTTAGATCCATTTCCGAAGATAGTAGTAGCATTAGTTTGATTAGCTCTAACTACTCTAGTTAAATCGAAAGGTCTATTTAAAGTATTGTTGAATTGATTTCTGTTTCTGCCAATATTTGTATTGATTTGAACAGCTAAGATACGATTAATACCATCTCTCAATGCATCATCCACTTCTTGTGGTGTGTGTGCATTTTTAATTCTTCTAATCGTGTCATTAACTATGCTATTAATTCGATTTAAAGCATCTTGTTTTTGACTTGCAGTACCAAATCTACTGTTTCTTATGTCTTTAGCTTTTTGTGTAGATATTTTATTGATATTTTTAATAGCATCGTCTTTACGTTTCACTAAATCTTTAATTGGATTTACAGAAATAATCTGAGATATAAACTTATGTTGTTGTTTAGTTATATCTTCAAGTGATTTTGAATTATCAATATCTTTAAGCGCTTGATCTTTTAGGCGATTGACTTCGTCTTTAGCGGCAGCTTTTTGTTCTGGCGTTAAGTCAGGATTATTATCAATTTCTTTAAGTTTGTTGTTAGCTGCGTCTTCGATAGCTTGTTTCGCTTTGTCTTTCGCTTGATCAATCGTAAATTGATTTGGATCAAATTGGTTGATTGTATCTTGTGCTTTAGACTTAGCTTCATCAATGCCGTTTAAATCTTTCGCATTATCGATATCTTTCAATGCCTGTTCTTTAAGGCGATTGACTTCGTCTTTAGCGGCAGCTTTTTGTTCCGGAGTTAAATCAGGATTATTATCAATTTCTTTAAGTTTATTGTTAGCTGCGTCTTCGATAGCTTGTTTCGCTTTGTCTTTGGCTTGATCAATCGTAAATTGATTTGGATCAAATTGGTTGATTGTATCTTGTGCTTTTGACTTAGCTTCCTCAATGCCGTTTAAATCCTTCGCATTATCGATATCTTTAAGCGCTTGTTCTTTAAGGCGGTTTACTTCGTCTTTAGCAGCAGCTTTTTGTTCTGGCGTTAAGTCAGGGTTATTATCAATTTCTTTGAGTTTGTTGTTAGCTGCTTCTTCAATAGCTTGTTTCGCTTTGTCTTTGGCTTGATCAATCGTGAATTGATTTGGATCAAATTTGCTGATAGTATCTCGTGCTTGAGATTTCGCTTCATCAATACCGTTTAAGTCTTTCGCGTTGTCAATATCTTTCAATGCTTGTTCTTTTAGACGATTGACTTCGTCTTTAGCAGCAGCTTTTTGTTCTGGCGTTAAGTCAGGATTATTATCAATTTCTTTGATTTTAGCTGCAGCAGCATCTTTGATTTCGTTTTTAGCATCAACTTTAGCTGTGACATAGTTAGAAATATTATTAACAGCATCTTCTAGTTTTTGCTTAATTCGATCAATATCTTCTTTAGTCGTTGCATTATCAATATCATTATTACTTTGTTGTTTTAACTGATTCAATTGATTAATTAACTGTTGTTTTTCTGTATCCGTTAAATCAGGGTTATTTGTAATCTTAGTAATAAGGTCATTGATTTTTTGTTCAATATCATTTTTAGCATCTATTTTAGCTTTAGGTATTTCATTTGCATGAATCTCATCGATTGCTTTGTTGCCTGATTGTTGAACTTTATTGACTTGATCGTTACTAGTCGCATTATTAATATCATTAATAATTTGGTTAGCAAGTTCTTTGGCTTTATTAATAGCGTCAGTCTTATCTTGCTCAGTAGCGTTTGATGCATTAATTTCTTTCAATTTATCTGCTAAAGCTTTATTAACTTCTTGGATGGCATCATTTTTCGCTTCTTGTAATCTTTCTTCACCATTTAATTGGTTAATTGCTTCTTTAATTGATTCTATCATTCCACGAACATCGTTAACATCTGTATCATTATTGTTGTTTCCATCTAGCATTTGTTGTGCATTTGATTTAACTTCATTTAAATTATCTTTTGCACTTTGATCGGCATTTTGGAAGTCGATGCTATTTTCACTGTTTGGAATAGTATTTTCAACGAGATCTCTAAGTTCAGCCATTGCATCATTTAATTCTATTTGATCATTGATAATGTCATTTATAGTATCTAAATCATTAGCTTTCTTGATTGCTTCATGTGCTGCCACTTTTTGTGGTTGGTTAAGTTGATCTAAACTATCTATAAATTTATCAGCTTTTGATTTAGCATTTGAAACTTTAAGATCACCATTTAATGCATTTTCTGCATCTATGATAGCTTGTTTTAATGCTCCCACTTCAGTATTTGTTAATGCATTTCCACTATCTTTATTTAATACATTTTGTGCATTAGAGATAGCTTTATTGAATTGGGCTTTTAAATCATCATCGGCATTAATAAAGTTTGAGCTAGATTTTATTGGTAGTTCATTATTTTGAACGTATTGTTTTAAAGCATTCATCGCTTGATCTACTGCTATTGCTTTATTAATAGCTCGAGTCACTTTATTTAATGTATCAGCATTATTGATTTGTAATGTAGCTAATTGCTTTTGAGCGTTATTAATGTTAGTTAATTGGTCTAATGTTTCTAACGCTTTAGTTTTGGCATCACTAAGTCTTTGATCACCATTTAATGCATCTTTTGTAGTTGAAATAGCATCAATTAATTGTTGAATTTGCTCTTTAGGTAAGTTTAGACCATTTGCTTTATCAACTGCATCTTGAGCGTTAGTAATTGCTTGGTCGAAGTCTCGTTTCAATTGAGCTTCAGCGTTAATGTAATTACCACTATTTTTAGTTGATGCTTCATTATCATTGATAGTCTGTTGAAGTTGATTCATGACTGTATTTAATGATGTAGCTTCATCAACAATTTGTTGAATTTCATTTAAGTCATTTGATTGATTAACTCTTTCAACTAAAGATTGATGTTGTGAATCATTAATAGCATTGAGTTGATCGATAGCTTGGTTAGCTTGAGTTTTCGCTTCAGCTACTCTTTCATCACCGTTTAATGCTTGTTTAGTTTGTTGTATGTCCTGATAAGCTTGTTCAACTTGTTGTTGCGATGCATTTTCTGTAAGTAATTGTTGAGCATGTGTTATTGCTTGTTGATATGCTTGTTGTTTATCGTTATCTGCTTGGCTGTAATCAACTGAATTTTCAACATTAGTATGATCATTAACTGCATCTTGTAATTGTTGCATTGCTGTATTTAATTGAGTTGCTTGTTCAACTATTTGAGCAATTGGTTGAAGTTGAGTAGCATTATCAATATTTTGTTTAATAGCAGTTTGTTGTTCGTTATTAAGATGTGTTAATTGATCGATGTCTGTTTTAGCTTGTGCTTTAGCATCTGCAACACGTTGATCACCATTTAAATCATTTGCAGTTTGTTGAAGTTGTGTTAAAGCTTGTTCAACTTCAGTTTGATTAGCATTTGTACCTTGTGCTGGGTTAACGATATTTTCAGCATTACTTATTGCTTGATTTAATGCATCTTGTTTATCTATTGAAGCTTCAGTGTAATTAGGCTCAGCTTTATCAGTATTAATTTGATTCAATTGATCTTTTAATGATTTCATCGCTTGATCAAGTTGAGTTGCTGTTTGAACCAATTGTGCTACTTCTGTTCTTGTTGTAGCACCAGCAATTGCATCTTTAGTAGCTTGTTGTTGCGCATGATTTAAATGATCTAAACTATCAACAGTAGTTGTTGCTTGCTGTTGGTCTTGTTCAAGTTTTTGATCACCATGAAGATTGTCTTTAGCATTGATAACCTCTTGGATTTTTTGTTCAATTTGGTTTGTATCCATTGTTGGATTTGAAGTTTGATTGATTAAATCTTTGGCATTAGTTACTGCTTCAGTATATGCATCTTTTTGTGCAGGATCTTCATTAATAAATTTACTACTTGCTTCAACTTGTGCTTGGTCATTAATGCTTGCTTTTAAATTGCCCATTGCTGTATTAAGGTCAGCAGCATTTACTAAGATTTGATTAATGTCATCTCTAGTTGTTGCTTGATTGATTTGTGTTTCAAGCGTTTGGCGTTGTGGTTGGTTAAGATCAGTTGAGTTATTTAAGCTCTCTAAAGCTCGTTGTTTCGCTTGCTCAAGTTTTTGGTCACCATGTAAATTATCTTTGGCATTATTCACTGCTTGAGTTAGTTGGTCAACTTGAGTGATATCTAATGTAGGATTAGACGTTTGGTCAATCAAGTCTTGAGCATGTTGTACTGCTTGTGTATATGCGTCTTTTTGTGCAGGATCTTCATTAATAAATTTGCTACTCGCTTCAGTTTGAGCTTGGTCTTTAATACTTACTTTTAGATTTTCCATTGCTAAATCAAGTGCTTGAGCATGATTGATAATTTGTGCAACTTCATCTCTAGTTGATGCACCATTAATTTGATTTTGTAGCGTATCACGTTGAGCAGTATTAAGATTATTTAATTGATTTAGAGTTTCATTAGCATGTTGTTTATCATCAGCTAATTTTTGATCACCGTGTAAATCATCTTTAGCATTATTTACTGCTTGAGTTGCATGTTCAATCGCAGACTTATCTAGTATTGGATTTGAATCATTATTTATAATGTCTAAAGCATGGTTAACTGCATCAGTATAAGCACCTTTTTGAGTAGGATCTTCGTTAATAAATTTACTGCTCGCTTCAACTTGTGCATGATCTTGAATACTATCTTTTAAAGCTTGCATTGCATTATTAAGTGCTTGTGCTTCTTCAAGTTTTTGTGCAACTTCATCACGAGTGGAAGCGTTGTTGATAGCATTTTCTATAGCTTGCTGTTGAGCAGGTGTTAAATGATCAAATTGATTTAATGATGTACCTGCATTTTGTTTATCTTCTTCTAATCTTTGAACTCCGTCTAATGCTTGTTTCGTATTATCGACAGCTTGAGTTGCTTGAGATACATCACCTTTATTAATTGTTGGGTTATTAGTTCCAGCAATGATATTTTCAGCATTTTGTAAAGCAGTGTCATAATCTTGTTGTTTGTTAGGTTCAGCATTAATATATTGACTGTTTGCATGAATATCATTTTTGTCAGCAATGCTTTGACGTAACGTATCCATTAATTGATCAAGTGCTTGTGCTTCTGTTAAGTCATTATTAACAGCTGTTCTTGTATTTTCACTATCTATTAATGCATCTTCCATATGTTTTTGAGCATCATTTAAATGAGATAACTGACTAACTATTTGTTTGGCATGGTCTTTGTCGTTTTGTAATTTCACATCACCATGTAACGATTGCTTAGCATTGTTAACTGCTTCAGTAGCTTGATTAATAGTATTTTCATCTAACGTAGCAGTTTGTTCGTTGATGATATGTTGCGCATGTTGAACTGCTTGATCATAGTTTTGTTGTTCTGTTGGATCTTCATTAATGTAAATACTATTAGTTTTGACTGTTGCGTTATCTTTTATGCTTTCTCGTAAACCATGCATAGCTTGATTTAGTGTATTAGCATTTTGTTCAATTTGGTGAACATCAGTCACTAATGGTGCACCATTCACTTGTTGTATTAAAGCTTGTTTTTGTGGATCGTTTAAATCAACTAGTGCATTAATTGCTTGTTCAGCATTGACTTTTGCATCTTGTAAGTTTTGATCACCATTTAATGCTTGTAACGCATCTTGAACACGAGTAATTGCTTGCTCTACTTCTGTTTGTGATGCATTTTGACCCGTTTGTGGGTTAATGATACTTTCTGCATTCGCAATTGCATCAGTGTATGCTGTCTGTTTATCATTATCCGCATTTGTAAAGTTACCTTGTTGTTCAATGTCATTATGGTTAGCAATAGCTTGAATTAAATTACCCATTGCACTGTTTAAATCTTGTGCAGTTTGTAAGTGTTGATTCACTGTAGCAATGTCTGACGATTGAGTAATTTGAGCTTCTAAAGCTTGGACTTGAGTTTGATTTAAATGGCTCAATTGTCTAAGCGTTTCAGTAGCTTGTTGTTTAGTATTTGCAAGATTTTCATCACCATCAAGTGCTACTTTAGTTGTGTTCACTTGAGATGTAGCTGAATTGATATCATTTGGATCCATGATTGGTGAAGAAGCTTCGTTAATGATATTATTTGCTGCATTTACTGCATTGTTATAGTCATTTTGACGTTCAGTTGTTGCATCATGATAGTCTTCAGAAGCTAATGTATCTTGGTTATCTGCAATACTATTTCTCAATTGTTCCATAGCTTGGTCAAGCGCTTGAGCGTTTTGTTTTATTGTTGAAACATCTGTAACTAATGGTGCTTGGTTAATTTGAGAATTGTAATTTTGCTTTTGAGCATCGTTAAGATGTTGTAATTGATTAACAAACTGAGTAGCTTCTTGTTGAGCTTGAGCTAAGTTTGTATTACCATTCAACGCTTGTTTCGCATTATTAACTGTATTTGTTAAACGTTCAACTGCATCTTGAAGTTCATTTGTGCCAGCATGTTGGTTTAATACATTTTCAGCATTAGCAACTGCTTGGTTATACGCTTCTTGATTTTGTTGATCAGCATTTAAATAATTACCATCAGTTAATGTTTGTGCATTGTCATTAATTGATTGAGCTAATTGATTCATTGCTTGATCAAGATTTTGAGCAGTTTGCTTAACTTGATTTACTGTTGCAATATCTGGTGCTTGTTCAATTTGAGTTGTGAGTGCTTGTTTTTGAGCATCGTTTAAATGAGACATTGCATTAATTTCTGTATTGCCATTTTGCTTTTCAGTAGCAAGTTTTGCATCACCGTTTAACTCGTTATGTGTGTTATTAACTTGGTTCATCGTGTTCTCGATGTCACTAGCATTTAACGTCGGATTAGATGATTGATTAATAATAGCTTCTGCTTGGTTCACTGCGTTCGTGTATGCTGTTTGTTTGTCTGCATCAGCATCGTGATAATTTTCACTACCTAATACTTGATCTTTATTAGCAATGCTTTGTTTTAATTGATTCATTGCATTGTTAACTTCTTGTGCAGTTTGTTTAATTTGGTTAACAGCATCAATTGATTGTGCTTGGTTAATTTGTTCAGCAAGAGCATCATGTTGTGGTTGATTTAAATCTTGTAAAGTACCAAGTTGAGTTGTTGCTTCTTGCTTAGCTTGAGCTAAGTTTTCATTACCGTTAAGGTCATCTTTAGTTTGATTAACACTTGTTAGTGCTTGATTAACTTCTTCAACGTTTAATACAGCTGTTGATGTGCCATCTACGATTTGTTGAGCTAGATTTGTAGCGTTGTCATAAGCAACTTGCTTACTGTTATCTGCTTGAGTGTAATCGATTGATTGCGGCACTTGACTGTTAGCTTGAAGTTGTTGTTTCAAATTACCCATTGCAGTATTTAAATCATTAGCAGTTTGTTTTACACGATCAACATCTGGAACTAAACCTGCTTGAGTTACTTGTTGTTTAAGCGCCTCTTTTTGAGGTGTGTTTAAATTAGATAATTGATCAATCATTGTTGTCGCATTTTGTTGTGCGGTTTGAAGATTTTGATCACCATTTAATTCGCCTTTAGTTTGAGTCACTTGTTGTAATGCTTGAGTTACTTCTTGTGGATTAACTATAGCATTTGGAGTTCCATTGATAATTTGTTGAGCATGATTTACTGCATCAGAATATGCTGATTGTTTATCTTGATCTGCATTTAAGTAATTACCATTTGTAATCACTTGGTCATGATTTGCAATACCTTGTTTTAAATCAGCCATTGCTTGATTTAAATCTTGCGTTGTTTGTTTAATACCATTGACTTTATCAACTGTAGTAGCTAAATCTACTTGTTGTTTTAACGCTTCTTTTTGAGCTTGGTTTAACTCACTTGCATTTTCAATAGCTTGAATTGCTTCATTTTTGGCATTTTGAACATTGTTATTACCATTTAATGCTTGTTTCGCATCAGTTAATTGTTGTAATGCTTGTTCAACTTCAGTTTGAGGTACATTGCCACCATTAGCTTTATCTAAGATATTTTCAGCATGTGCAATAGCAGCATTATATGCATCTTTCTTATCTTGATCAGCATCTGTGTAATTGATGTTGCCTAATATTTCTGTCTTATCTTGTAATCCATTAGATAAGGCTGTCATAGCATTATTTAAGTTTTCCGCTACTTGTTTGATTTGGTTAACATGTTCGATATCTGGTGCTTGATCAATTTGATCAGTTAGAGCATGTTGTTGTGCACTATTTAAATAATCAAGTGTAGTTATCGTTACTTTTGCATTTTGCTTTTCAGTTTCAAGTTTTTCATTACCATTTAATGCTTGAGTCGTTTCTTGAACTTTCGTTAAAGCGTTAGTCACTTGAGTTGGATCCATTGTTGGACTAGCTGTTTGATTTAATAAATCTTGTGCAGCAGAAGAGATAGCATCGTTAAATGCTGCTTGTTTGTCTTGATCTGCATCGTGATAGTCTTCGCCTGCTAAAATATCGTCTTTGTTAGCGATACCTTGTTTCAAGTTTGTCATAGCTTCGTTAAGCTTTTCAGCAGCTGTTTGAATCGCATTTACATCTGGAACTGCTGTAGCTTGTGTGATTTGTTTATTATATTCATCACGTTGAGCTTGATTTAAGTTTGGTAATTGATCAATTGCATTTGTAACTGTTTGTTTAGCATTAGCTAAGTTTGTATTACCGTTTAATTCGTCTTTAGTTTGATTAACATGGTTAAGCGCATCAGTAATTTCACTTGGTATTACAACTACATTTGGAGCTCCGTCAATTAACTGTTGAGCTTGAGTGACAGCATTGTTGTATGCAGTTTGTTTTTCAGTATCAGCATTTGTAAAGTTACCATCAGCTTTAGTTTGATCTTTATCTGCAATACTTTGTTTCAATTGTGTCATTACATTATTTAAGTCTTGAGCAGTTTGTTTAATACCATTTGTTTCAGCAACAGTTGTAGCATTATTCACTTGACCTTTTAATGCATCTTTTTGAGCTTGGTTTAAGTCACTCGCATTATTGATGTATTCAGTTGCTTCGTCTTTAGCTTGTTGAACGTTTGCATCACCGTTTAATGCTTGTTTAGCATTGTTGACTTGTTGAATGGCTTGTTCAACTTCAGTTTGAGATACGTTACCGCCACTAGCTTTATCTAATATATTTTCAGCATTTGTAATAGCTTGATTGTAAGCAGCTTGCTTTTCAGGATCAGCATCAGTAAAGTTGACTTTTGATGTTGTTAAATCTTTGTCGGCAATTGCTTGTTTTAAACCAGCCATAGCATTGTTTAGATTTTGAGCATTGTTTTTAATTTGATTTACTTCATCAACTGATGTTGCATGATTAATTTGCTCATTTAAAGCATGTTGTTGTGCATTATTTAAGTTATCAAGTCCACCTACTGTTTGATTAGCCTCTTGTTTTGCTTGGTTCAGATTATCATTACCATTCAATTCATTTTTAGCGTTTGTCACGTTAGTTGCGGCTTGATTAATAACAGTCGGATCTAATGATGGATTAGATGTGTTATCAATAATATCTTTTGCACTATTAACGGCATTGTTATATGCCTCTTGTTTATTTGGTGACGCATCTAAGTAGTTTTGATCATTCTTAGTCACTGTATTATCTGCAATACTTTGTTTTAAATGATTCATCGCTTGGTCAACGTCTTGTGCTTTTTGTAAATTAGCTTGAACTTCTGCTACATTCGATGAATTTCCAACTAATTGTTTAAGTGCTTCTTTTTGAGCATCAGTAACATTAGTTAATCTATCGATATTTGTTGTAGCTTGTTGTTTAGCGTTATTTAAGTTTTGATTACCATTTAAATCATTCTTAGCTGAATTAACTTGGTTAGTTGCAGCTTCAACTTGCTCTTTAGTTAGATTTGTACCTTGTGTAGGGTTTAAAATATTTTCAGCATTTGTCACTGCATTTGTATAATCAGTTTTCTTATTATTATCAGCATCTAAATAATTTTGACTATCTGACGTATTGTCTTTGTCAGCCAAGCTTTCTTTTAATTTAGTCATAGCTGTGTTTAAATCTTGAGCATCTTGTTTAATTTTTTCTACTTCAGCAACTGTTTGAGCTTGATTAATTTTTTGAGCTACATTTTCTCTTTGAGCATTATTTAAATTATCTAAACCATTTAATTCTTGCGATGCATTATTTTTAGCTTCGTTGACTTTTTGCGTACCATTTAAAGCTTGTTTAGCAGTATTAATTGCTGACAAAGCTGTTTCAACTTGTGCTTGGTTTGCATTAGAACCAGTAGTTGGGTTTGTAATACTTTCAGCACTTGTTATTGCGTTATTATAATCCTGTTGTTTAGATGGTTCTGCATCAGTGTAATTGACGCTTTGTTTAACATCTGTTTGGTCATTAACAGCATCAATCAATTGTCCCATTGCTTGATTAAGTGATGATGCAATAGAAGTAACTTGATTTACTGTTGCAATATTTTGAGCATCATTAATTTGGTTAGTAAAGTCTGTACGTTGTGCTTGATTTAAATGAGTAAGTTGATTTAAATCTTGTAATGCATTTTCTTTAGCACGTGTTAAGTTAGCGGCACCATTTAAACCAGTTTCTGCTGTTTTAATTTGTTGCATTGCTTGTGAAACGTTTGAAGGATTAAGTTCTGGTTGAGTAGTTTCACTAACAATACTTTCAGCATGGTTAATCGCATCGTTGTAAGCAGTTTGTCTATCGTTATCAGCATCGGCAAATGGTTGACTTGATTTAACTGCTTGTTGATGACTTATTTCTTGTCTTAAATCAGTCATCGCATTGTTAAGTGCATTTGCATTTGACTTGATATTAGCAACTTCATCAAGTTGTGTAGCACCGTTAATTTGGTTTGTAATACTTTGACGTTGTGCATCAGTGAGATCTGTTAGATGATTTAATGCTTCTGTTGCTTCTTGTTTCGCATTTGAAAGATTAGTATTACCATTTAATTCATTTTCAGCGCTGTTTACATTTTGTGTAGCAGTATTGATGTCTGCTGGATTTGTAACAACATCTGGCGAACCGTTAATTAAGTTTTGTGCGTGTTGGTAAGCATCAGTATAGTTACCTTGTTTCTCAGCACTTGCATTAGTGTAATTACCATCAGTAATTATTGCATTGTGGTCAGCTACAGTTTGTTGTAATTGATCCATTGCAGTGTCTAATGCATTAGCATTATTTTGAAGGTCAGTAACAGCTGCTACATTTTGAGCTTGGTTAACTTGCTCTTTTAGTGCATTTTTCTGTGGTGTATTCAAATGTGCTAAGTTTTCAATTGCTTGTGTTGCATCATTTTTAGCTGTTTGTAAGTTTTGAATACCATTTAATTCACTAGCAGTTTGAGTAACGTTTTGAATTGCTTGTTCAATTGCGTTTTGATCAGCATTTGTGCCACTCGTTTTGTCTAAAATACTTTCGGCATTTGCTACTGCTCCAGTATATGCATTTTTCTTATCTGTATTAGCATCTAAGTAGTTTTGATTGTTTAAAGTTTCATCTTTATTCGCGATAGCTTGTTGTAATTGTTGCATAGCTGAATTTAAGTTTTGTGCAGTTGTTTTAACTTGGTTAACGCCATCAACTGTAGAGGCACTATTAATTTCGTTAGTTAAATGTGCCTTTTGTGCATCGTTTAATTGATTTAGTGTACCTAAGTTATTCAGTGCATCAGCTTTCGCTTCACGAACTTTAGCATCACCATTTAAATTGTCTTTAGCTGTAGACACTTTATTAGTTACCGCTTCAACTTGTTCTTTATTTAAGTTACCACCGTGTGCATTATCTAAAATACTTTGCGCTTCAGTAACTGCATTTGTATAAGCATCTTGCTTAGTTTGATCAGCATCAGTAAAGTTAACACTATTTTTCACTGTAGTTTGATCATTAATACTATTTTGTAATTCGCCCATCGCAGTATTTAATTCATGAGCTGTATTTTGTGCTTGAGCGACTTGTGCAAGTGTAGTTGCATTAGTAATTTGTTCAGTTGCTACATTTGTTTGTGCAGTGTTCAAGTGATTATATGTTGCTAATGCTTGTTTAGCAGCTTCTTTAGCTTGAGCAACTTTTTCTTCACCGTTTAATGCATTTTTAGCAGTTGTAACTTGATTTAATGCTGCTTGAACTTGAGTAATATCTGCATTTGTACCTTGATCTTTACTTAAAATTGCATTAGCTTGAGTAACTGCATTTGTATACGCTTGTTGGTTAGTTGGGTCAGCATCAGTATAATCAACGCTTTGTAATACATCATTATTATCGTTAATACCTTGCTGTAACTCAGCCATAGCTTGGTTTAAATGTGTTGCAGTATTAGATACTTGCTCGACGTTAGCAACTGTTGGTGCATTGTCGATTTGAGTCGTTAACGCTGCTTTTTGAGCATTGTTAAGTGATGTAAGTTGTTCTAATGCATTTTTAGCATTTGTCTTAGCTATTTCAACATTTCGGTCACCATTTAATGCTTGTTTAGTACTTTGAACATTTTGAATTGCTGTTTGAACATCAGCATGTGATGTATTCGCGCCATGTTCTTTATCTAAAATACGTTCTGCTTCAGCTACTGCATTATTGTATGCTTCTTGATTAGCTTGGTCAGCATTAGTGTAGTTAACCTGTTGTTTAGTAGATTCTTGATCTTGAATCGATTGAGCTAATTCATTCATAGCATTATTCAGTTGAGTCGCATCATTTTGAATAGTAGTTACATCATTCACATGAGTTGCACTATTAATTTGATTAGTAATACTTTCTTTTTGCTCATTTGTTAAATGAGATAATGTATTTAAGTTTGCTTTCGCATTGTTTTGGGCATTAACAAGATTTTGAGCACCATTTAATGCACCTTCTGCAGTTGTCACTTGTGTTGTTGCTTGAGTAATTGTATTTGGATTCATTGTTGGCGTGCCAGTTTCATTAATAATGTTATTCGCATTATTAACTTGAGCATCGTATGCCTGTTGCAAGTCTTGGTTTGCATCAGTATAGTTTTGACTTGATTTTACTGTTTGTTCATTAGCAACACTATCTCTTAATGTTCTCATTGCATCATTCAGTGTTTGTGCATTAGTTTTAACTGTTTGAACGTCAGGTAATGTTTGAGCATTTTGAACTTGTTCTTTTAGATTTGCTTTTTGAACGTTATTCAATTGTGCTAATCCGTCAATCGTGTTGTTAGCATTTTCTTTTGCAACACGTAAATTATTATCACCATTTAACGCATTATAAGCACTTGTTACTGAAGTTGTAGCATTATCGATATCTGTTGGTACAAGAACAACATTATTTGTACCATTGATAATAGATTCTGCATTAGCAACTTGAATGTCATATGCATTACGTTTATCGTTATCTGCATTGATATAATTTCGGTTTGTTAAAGTTTCTGCTTTGTTAGCAATCGATTGTCTTAAGTTACCCATTGATGTATTAAGTGTTGTTGCTAATTGCTTAACGCCATTTACATCAGCAACACGATTACCACTAGTAACTTGAGCTTTTAAAGCGTCTTTTTGAGCAGTATTTAAGTTAGTGCTTTGATCAATTGTATTGATTGCACTTTGTTTAGCTTGATCTAAGTTTTGTTGACCATTTAATGCTTGTTGTGCTTGGTTAATTTGGTTAACTAAAGTATCTACATCTGATTTAGAAGTATTAGGTCCAGTCGCTTTGTTTACAGTTGATTCAGCAGTTACAAGATACATATCATAATTTGATTGATTTTGTGAATCTGCATCTAAATAGTTTTGACTATTTTGCACATTATTTTTATCATCAACTAATGTTTGTAATTGTCCCATTGATGTATTTAATGCATCAGCATTTTGTTTTACTTGTTCAACGCCAGCAAGATTAGTTGCTTGGTTGATATCATTTTCTAATGCGTTATGTTGAGCAGTAGTTAAATGATTTAATGTACCTAAATGTTGAATAGCTGCTGTTTTAGCATCATTAATTTTATGATCACCATTCAATTCATTTTGTGCATTAGTAATTCTTTGTAATGCTGTTTCTACATCATTTTGTGGTGTGTTAGGACCTGCATCTTTATTTAAAATCGCTTTGGCAGCTGCAATCGCTTCATCGTATGCTGTTTGTTTATTAGTATCTGCATCAGTGTAATTTTCTGTTGCTTTTACTTGATTTTCATTATTAACAGCATCTTGTAAGTTATTCATTGTAGTGTCTAAACTTTGAGCAACTTGTTTTGCTTGTTCAACTTGGCTAATATTTTGAGCATTAGTGATTTGAGTATTTAAGTTATCTTTTTGTTGGTTAGTAATATGAGATAACGTATCTAAATACTGTTGTGCATTTTGTTTAGCAGCTGATAAGTTTTCGTCACCGTTTAAATCGCCTTTAGCATGAAGCACTTGTTGAGCTTTCGCATTAATTGTATCAGCACTCATCTCTGGATTAGTTGAAGCATTGATGATGTCTTCAGCTGAAGTTACTGCGTTATTATATGAATTTTGATTATCAGGTGATGCATCGTTATAATCTTCACTATTTCTTACAGTATTTTGGTCAGCAATGCTTTGTCTTAATGTATCCATCGCGTGGTCTAACGTATTCGCATTACCTTGGATACTTTGAACATCTGCCACTGTTGTACTGTTATTAATTTGAGTTGTTAAATGATCTTTTTGAGCATCAGTTAAATGCGTTAATTGTGATAATGCTTGTTTAGCAGTTTGTTGTGCTTGTTCTAAATTACGGTTACCGTTTAATTCGCTCTTAGCTGTATTCACTTTAGCAATAGCTGCGTTAACTTGGTCTTGAGTTTTATTAGGACCGTTTTGAGCTAGGATTGCTTTAGCTTCATTAACTGCTGTTGTGTAGTTAGTTTGTTTATCAGATGATGCATCTTGATAATTTTGACTATTTAACGTGTCATTTTCGCTGTTAATTGCATCTTGTAAGTTACTCATTGCAGTATTTAAATCATTGGCAGATTGTTTCACTGAATTAACGTTAGCAATATTAGTTGCATCATTAATTTTAGAAGTGATGTCTGCTTTTTGAGCATTATTTAAATGAGATAGTGTATTCAACTCATTGTTAGCTTGTTGTTTTGCTTGTTCAAGCTTTTCTTCACCATTTAATGCATCTTTTGTTGAAGTAACTTGATTTATCGCTTGGTTAATTGCATCAACAGTCATTGTTGGTTGCGTAGTTTCACTAATGATTTGTTTAGCATTTGAAACTGCTTGATTGTAGTTATTTTGCTTTTCATTATCTGCATCTAAGTAATCTTCGCCACGTTTTACTGCTTCGTTATTAGCAATAGCATTTTGTAAGTTATTCATTGCCGTGTGTAAGTTAGATGCGAGTTCTTTCGCTGCGTTAACAGTATCAACTTGATGTGCGTCGTTGATTTGTGACTGTAACTGTTGACGTTGAGCGTCATTTAAATGCGTTAATTGACCAAGTGCTGTTTGAGCTTCTTGTTTAGCATTGTTAAGGTTATCAGAACCGTTTAATGCAGTTTCAGCCTGAGACACTTGTTGTAATGCGTTAGTTAAATCATTAGGTATTAACGTTGGATTTTGAGCGTTGCCATTAATGATTTCGTTAGCTTGGTTATAAGCAGTATCATAATCATTCTTCTTATTAGTATCTGCATTGACATAGTTGTCGTCTTGAACTAATTGAGCGTGGTTAGCGACACCTTGTTTTAAATTGGCCATAGCTGTATCTAAAGCAGTCGCATTTTGTTTAATATCATTCGCTGATAGTACATTTTGAGCTTGCGTTACTTGTTGTGTTAAAGCGTTCTTTTGCGCTTGATTTAAGTCATTAGCGTTAGTAATTGTATCAATCGCTTCTTGTTTAGCACGTTGTAAGTTTTGCTCTCCATCTAAGGCAGCTTTAGTTGATTTAACAGTATTTGCTTTTTGATTAATAGCGTCAGGAGACATTGTTGGACTATTTTGTTCTCCAATGATGCCTTTAGCTGCGTTTACTGCATTATCATAATTTGTTCTGTTAGAAGATGTTGCCTCAGTATAGTTAATACCAGTTTTGATTGAATCATTATCATTAATGCTGTCTCGTAATGCTGTCATAGCAGTATTTAATGCGTTAATACTATTTTGAATTGTTTCAAGACCAGCATGATTTGATGCAGCATTAATTTGCTCTCTAAAGTTATCTTTTTGAGCTTGGTTAAGACTTGTTGCATGTTGTAATGCTTCTAAAGTTGGTTGACGATCTAAAGTTAAACCAGCTCTTGCTTGATCTAACTCAGATTGAGCGTTAGTTGCTAGAGTCACTTTATCATTGATAGTTTGAACTGATGGTTGGCCAGCAAGTTCTTGATTCACTGCATTTAAAGTTTGACGTGCTGCTTCTAATTTTTCGTTATATGCATTTAGTGAAGCGGTTGTCATACCAACAGTATCAGTTGGTTGATTAATACTTTTCTCTAACGCTTGTTTAGCCGCTTCTAGTGGTGCTTTGTCTGGTGTTAGATTTGTTATTGCTTGATCTAATTCAGATTTAACACTGTTAGTTTGGGTTGTATTTGTATTGATTTCTGCTACTGAAGGACTGCCATTTAATACTTGAGTAATAGCATTTAGATTTTCTTTCGCTGCAGCAAGTTTTGTATTAAATGCATTCACTGTATCTTGAGTCATACCGGTTGTACTCGTGCTTTCAGCTTGAGTGATGCTTTGTTGTAACTCATTTTTCGCATTTTCTAACGGCGCTTTATCTACAGTTAAACCATCACGAGCAGTATCAAGCGCAGATTTAGCGTTATTAGCTTGAGTCACATTTTCTCTAATTGTTGCTACATCTGGATTACCTTGAAGCACTTGAGTAATAGCTTGTAACGCTTGTCGTGCAGCATTTCGTTTTTCATTAAAGTTAGCGACAGAATCCGCAGTCATACCAGTTGTGCTCGTCGCACGGTTAATATCATTTTCTAAATCAGTTTTCGCTGCTTCTAATGGCGTTTTATCTGGCGTTAAGTTAGCAATAGCTTGTTTTAAGTTATTGTATTGAGCGTCAACTTTGGCTTTTTCAGCTGCGACATCTTGGTCAGTTGCATCTCCATTATCAATGACTTGTTGTGCGTTATTTGATTCAGCTTTAGCCGTTTGTTTAGCTGTTTGGTAAGCATTGATTGATTCTTGAGTCATACCATCTGTTGATACAGATTTATTTATTTCCTCATCAAGTTTAGCTTTCGCTGCTTTTAATTCACTGTTATCTGCTAAAGGTTGTAATTGATCGATAGCTTGAGTGATTTGTTCATTGACTCTATTTACTGCTGTTAATGCATCTTGTACTTCTTGTACAGTGCGAATTGGTTTATTAATGACGGCATTCGCATTGTTACGAGCACTAATTAAATCACTATTAAGTGCTTGCATTGCTTGGTTGTAAGCTGAAATACTAGCTGGTTTCTTATCAGTAGTTGAACCAGTTCTATTAAGCTGTTGTACTGATTGTTGTAATGCAGTAGTATCAGCAGTCAAGTGTGCTTTCGCATCCTTAAGTTTCGCTAATGCATTGTTAACTCTTGCCTTTTCTGCTGCGATTTCTTGAGCAGTCGTATCACCATTATTAATCACTTGTTGTGCATTCGTAATTGCTGTTTGGGCAGCTTGTTGTTTAGCATTGTAATTATCAATACTTTGTTGAGTCATACCGTCTGTTGAAGGTACTTGATCAACAGATGCTTGTAAGTTGTTTTTCGCTGTTACTAGTTCACTATTATCAGCTTTATCTTGTAATAATGCTTTTGCTTGATCAATTTTCGTTTGAGCTGCTTGTACTTTTGTTAAAGCAGCACTAACTTGTTGAGGTGACGCAAATTGATCTTGAATGACTTGATTTGCTTCAGCTTTAGCAGCATTGATTTGTTGCTCGGCAGCTGTCATTGCTTGGTTATATTGATTAATACTTGATGGTGTTTTACCGTCAGTACTAATTGCATCATCTAAGCGTGTATTAGCGGCAATTAACTCACGTTTATCTGATTTCGTAAAGATTGTTTCAGTTACTTCTTCAGTACTACCATCGTTATAAGTAATGATGACAGGAATTGTTGTTGTGCTACCGCCAGCTAAGCTTGTAGGCATATTTGTACCTTGTTTAATTGCTGAATTTCGTTTGTTATTAACATGTACAGCATTGTTGATTTCTTCTGCAGTAACATTTACGCCGAATTCTTTAATAATTTGATCCGTTGTTACTGTGTGCTCTGATGGTGATGTTAATGTTCTAGAATTAGAACTTGCTGCATTACCAGAACCTGCTTTAGCAACCGCAGTTACTTCTGAGTTAGGTTTAATTGAATTAGCATTAAACGTTACTTTACCAGTTGTACTGTCTAATGTAATGTAACTTGGCTGATCCGTTATAGACCACTTGCCATTTGCACCTTTAACAACATTTAATGTTTTATTTTGTTCAGCGTTATTAGCAATTTTCTCAGTGTAAGAAATGTCAACAGCATTTGTTGGGTTAACTAAATTGCCTGTTGGATTATTAGGTGTAATGTCTAATTGACCATTGTCCCATGTAGTAGATAAAGCTTGATTTGGTTGTGGTGCTACAACTGTGAATTCATCACTTGGTTGTTCAGCACTTGTTAATTCTCCACTACCTTGAGTTGCAATAACTTGAATTGTATCAGTTGGATTAAATGTTCCTGCTGCAACGGTAATTACATTAGCAGTACCTACGATCCCCGCTACAGTTTGAGCGGATTGCTCCTTAGTCCAAGGGCTTCTATTATTAGTTCTACTAAATGATGTAATTACATTTCCGTTATGTTTAATTACTAATCTATCGGCATAAGTTGTAACATTTCCAGAACTTGTATTAATACGTTGATCATTACCTGGTGCAATTGTTATTTCACCCTGAGCCGTTTCACTGATAGTTGGTTTAGTTGGTTGAACATTTTTAACAATAAATTTAGCTGGTTGAGATGTCGCAAATGTTCGACCATTGTATAAAACATCATATGTAGCATTTACTACTTTAGCTGCATTTGGTTTGTTCATAGCTGCCCAACTTGCATTATTTGTGCCAGTTGCAGTTTTGTTCCAACGATATGTGAATCCGTCAGTTGGTAAGCCATCACTGTTTTCATTATGAGCATATTGAGAAGCATCAATGCCGGAAGCTAATGTTGTACCTATTGTTGTTGTGTATTCATTTTGAGGGAAATCAAATTGATACACATACACTTTTACAGGTACTTGTACTGGTGTGGATATACCAGGATAATTTACGTTAATTGTTAAGTTTTGTACGCCTGCAGTATTAGAATTGGGTGCAGTATTATTAGCCCATTCAGCAGTAATTCCTGTTGTATTTTGATTTGGTTCAAAAGTTATATAATTAATAGCTTGAGTGCCGTGAGTAAGATTTGTACCCTTTTTATCACGAGCAGGACTAATTGCGACTGCTGATGGATAAATTTTGACTGGTATATCAACAGTTCTAGTGCCTTGATCGTTTGGTAATGTGACTGTAACTGTTTTAGTAAATGAGCCTACATTATTTTTCCAATTATCAGGATTATCTTGCCATGTAGCTGTTGTGCCACTTGGTACATTCTTAATAAAACGTTCTGCATGATCAAAATCAAAGTTATTTCCACCTTTAACTAATACTGCTCCTTCATCAATAGCTTGTAATTGTGGTGTTACTCGAACACTATCACTATCTAAAGAATCTACAGTTTCAGAGTGTCTTTCATTTGTAACTTGGCCACGATCATTTATAGATGTGTAAGAAAGATTACCTTCTGACAACGTTGCAGTAGCTTTAATTTCACCATCAGGTAATGCATCAGTGACAGTAACAACTAGTGTACGATTGTCACCAATTTGTGGGTTTGTAATTGTTAATGGTGTGCCATCTGCTTTAAATAATTGGACTGTTGAATTTGGTAATACATTAGATAACTTAACCTCTTGATTTGTTAATCCAGCTTTGTAACTTACAGAATTTGCATCAATAATTGGTGGGTCTGGACGTACTTTAGATAAGAATCTAACGTTTTCAGTTTGACCATTAGCATAAGTTACACGTACTAGTCTAGTTTGGAATCCTATTTGACGTGTATTTGGTTCTAAGCCATTATTGCCAATAAACTCAAATCTCATATTTTCAGGTTGGTTAGACCATGAGTTATTAATAGGTTTTAAAAATTCTTTAGGGTTGTTGACGTCAGTAATATCAGGGAATGTTCCCAATTTAGGTGCAACAAATACTTGTTTAGGCACAGTCTTTACAACCATATACGATGATTCTTTTTCAATTGGTGAAGTTTCACCATCAAATAAAATATTAGCTCTAACTGTGATGCTTTCACCTATTTGAGCATTATTTTTATTAGGTGTATTATTTGGTAACCATGTGATTGTCGCATCAGGTACAGGGTCTCCATTATCTAATGTGAAGAAATCACTTGGAGCTGATCCATTACCACTAACAAAATTTTGACCTTGTATTGTAAATTTTGGTGAAGCAATCACATTATAAAGAATGTGCTTAACTGGTACGGTTACAGTTGATGAAGTTCCATCTGTATAAGTTACTGTAACAGTTACATCAGCATTATTACCGCGTCTACGAACATTACTTACAGTTTTACTTTGAACTTCATTTGTTGATGCTGTGGCATAACTTCTATTAGGTACTATTTCTGTCAAAGTAACTGAGTTTGTAATAGCTTCTTGGTCCTCTTGTGAAATACTCGCATTATTGCTAATATTAGCGATTCTGACTGGATTTTGAGCTGTAGAAGTTGTTGAAACACGATATTTATCTTTTAATGGTTTGATTGCTATATTGAATGAATGTTCAGTACTATTACCGCTTGTGTCTGTTGCAATTAAGTTAATTGTTTTAGACGTTGAACTAGTTACATTCGGTATTGTAAACGACGCTTGTTGATTATTATTTGATACATTCCCCGTTAATTGCGAGGTAGGTGCAACTGTAACATCTTGCAATGCATAATTATCATTAGCAGTAATATGATTTGTATATGTTTCCCCAGAATAAACTTGCTGATTATTTGAATTTTCAACTGAAATCGTTGGATTAACTTTATCACTTGGAACAAAGTACACATTGATTGTGTCAGTTGTACGATCCATGTTTGAACGTAAATATTCAATATAAGGTTTTGGACCTGTAGGTGATAAATATAATTGAGCTCGATAAATCGAATGATGTGCATTGCTAATTGTATTGTTTTTAATAACTTTATCAATAGTAAATGCACCTGCACCATTAATAGCTGGCTTGTCTACATTCACTAATGTTGAGTTTTGACTATTGTTACTCAAATTAGAATAAGTAATTGTTTGACCACCTATGCCGGTATTAGTTGTTACAATATCAAGTACTTGAATAACTTGACCATCGAGTGTATATAAACTTTGACCATCTGTCTTTGGTGTAGATAAAGAATATCCTGTTGTATTAGATGCTCTTCTACCAGCTTCTGCAGCTTCTTTTTCAGTACCGACAATGTTAGTTCTTAAACCTGGAATATTAGTATTAGCAACTAATAAGTTTAATACTTCATTTGTATTAAAATCTTGGCCTAAAGTAGCGTCATATCTATAAATTAAAGATTTATGATCAGGTGTCCATTCAAGTCCCCCATCAGTTGGTCTATTTGCTATCTTAGGATTAGTCCAACTGACTTGGTAATCATTTGGAAAGTCAACCCAACGAAGGAATGACATATTATTCAAATTAGATGTAAATGTCTTAACTAATCTATCTTTAGATACTGTCACAGTTACAGTACTTACACCTTGTCTAGCATCAGGGTTATTTACAGTGATGTCATTTTCTGTTAATGGAAGTACTTGACTATTAGCATTAATAAACGCTTGTTTAACGCGAGTAACTTCTTCATCAGTTAATTGATAATTTGATACTCTATATACCCTTTGATCATCTGTTGGTTGTTGAACATCTATAACTTTTAAAGTTAAAGTTAACGGTGCTTGAGTTTGATGATACGCATTAGCAGCTAGAACTTGATAGTCATATGTTCCTGCATCAAGACGTGAAATTTGTGATGCAGTAGGTAATGTATTATCCCCTGAAATATTGTAAAATGAATCATTTGGTAACGCAGATCCATCTTCTAGCGCAAAATATTGTTTTAAATCACCAATATTATATGATTGCCCTTTAGCGATAACAATTGTAGCTTGTTTTAAATTATCTCCACTAGCAAATGCTGTATTTCTAATAGGATTGTAAGTGATTATATCTGAAGCAGGCATGTTATCTGTAGACCCATCTAAATAAGTAAATCTAGCAGAACCATTTGAATTAACAACAATCTGATTTCTTTGAGCTAATTTATCTATTATAGTTGCATTTTTGCTTCGAAGCGCTTGTAATATTTTAAGTATATTTTCAAGATCTGTTACCGATCTTGGATCTGATACTTTTATCTTTTCAGCATTATCTAGACCTATAGGTTGAAAATCTTGACTCATTTCTCCAACATCTATTGATATTTGCTTACCTTGACTTATGTTGTTTGCGTTATCAGTTGCTGTAATCGTAAAAGTGATGTGACTATTAAAAGCCTGATTATTAGGTATAGTACCTGATATACTTAAAATTCCTGTTCGTCCATCTGAATTTTTAACAAAGTTAGATGTCCATCCACTAGGTAAATTTGTAATATTAGTACTTTTAAGACCAGAACCATATTGTTCATCTGACACATTCACAGTAAAACTAACATTATCTCCTCTATAATATTTATTTTCCTTATTTATTGGGTTACTAATTGTTGGTGATGTAACATCTGGTAATATTTCTACTTCATTGCCCCAATTAGATTGAACATTTTTATTATAAAAGACTATTGCTTTAATATTACCGCTTTTTGGTAAAGGTAGTATATTGTAACTATCTTTGGAAATAGTTATAGTACTATGTTCTCCGTCAGCATTACCTGTTGCCAAAATATTATAATTAATAGGAACAGTATTTGGATCATTTGTACCATTACGTCCTAACGGTCCAGTATTGATTAAATATACAATTGCTTTAGGATCTAGTGGTACGTTTGAGACTACTATATCTTGTTTTGTGCCACCTTTACCACGCAATTCCTCAGCTGTTGTATCGATATGAGGTGGCTCTGGTTTTACTCTTATTTCAAAAGTTTGTTCTTTTTTACCAAATCTAACTGTTCCAAAATAATCACCAGGTGCAAGCGTTCCAACTAATTCAATATTCTTTTCATAATTTGTATTCACACGATCTACAGAATTTTCAATTCTAAGTGTACTTGGGAAACCGCTTATAGTCCAATCATTATCAGTAAAAGGTTCATTACTAACCAAATTAATTCGTAATGGTTGATTATGTACAGTTTTATTTCCTACTTGTGAAGTACTATTTTGCATTTCACCAGGATTTACTGCAAATACTGGGTGATTAGCTGCTTTAGATATAGGTTGTTCTCCTCTGTCTAAAGTTTCATCATTTGTAAAGAAATTGATAATATTACGAACAGCGGGTTTGACAGTTAATTGGGCAGGTACAATTGTTTCTTAATTTCCAGCTCCATCTTGAATATCAAAACCAATCATAAATTTAATAGGTCTACCAGTTCTTGCAGCTTCTTCTAGTGTACTATCGTTAAACATTTGATGTACTTGGAATGAATTTAATGGTGATATAGAACCTGGTGTTCTTTTATGACTATAATCGACACCTGCTGGGAAAAATCCTAAAACACGATTGTTCGGTGAAGCTACATAACTAAGTGGATCAGTAACAAAATCATTACTATTTTTTGTACCATCTAAAACGTATCTTGTTACTTCCATTTTTCTATCTGGATCATATGCGGTTACTGTGTTGCCTAGATGATAAGTACGATTGATAGTTTGGTATAGGGATTCTGTACGTTTTGTTAATTCAGATCTTGGTTCAACATATAATTGGTTGTACATAAACAGTTGGTTGTATTCATATGCACGTCCCCCAGCTGCATAATAAAGTCTATGTGCTGTTGGGCCTGTTGTTTTAAATTGGATAGTATAACTATTTTCACCATGTCCAATAAAAGCATATATTTTATCTAACCCGGGTATTTCACTTGGCTTTTCTTTATTTAATAATTTAAAGTTTTCTAACCCAAAGTTTTTAGCGGTTTCGCTTGCCCCATTCTGATTAAAGTAATCACCTGCTCTAGAAAAATCAGTAAAACTTCTTATTTGAAAAGTTGGGTCATCATAAAATGTATGGTTTTGGATTGGGCCTTGAACAAAACTATCGGCTGCTCCATTGTCAAGCGATCTGGTATTTTTCCAAAATTCTGAGAGAGACTTATCTTCAAAACTACTGAAAGAATGTGTGCCTTCTTTGTTTAAAATACTAAAAATTGTTCGCCCGACTGGAGTTTGTCCTTCAGGTAAACCAAACCAAAATACCATATGTTCGTGATTCCAATGACTTTTATTGAACTTAATAGTCCATTCATAACCGTCTTTTACTTGTTTTGTATAAACTAATGCAATTTCTTTTGTATCAGCTGCACGTAAGGTATTCCATCTTGGATTAGGTAGATGGATAGGTGGTACACGATTTGATGCACTTATGTATGTACCTACTGAATACCCCGAGCCATCGTTGTTATTAGTTACATAATATGCAGAATTAGCATTTTGATAATCTGAGCCAGATTTTGTTTCTACTGCACGTTCTTCAATACGGTGATTACGTCGTACTTGAGCTTGTCTTTTAGGTAGAGTTTTAATAGTTGCAACAGCTTGTT
>ENA-ORXC01000559-ORXC01000559.1-marine-metagenome-genome-assembly--contig:-NODE-559-length-25417-cov-8.575217_pt1 | contig 25417 bp, 20 predicted proteins | sample MGYA00237865_ERZ511478 | MGnify/ENA metagenome assembly ERZ511478
AAGAAAAATTTAGATCACGTGGCTAAAACACTTGATGGTGTTGAAGGTCAAGTACAAGGTATTACAAGAGAATCTACGGACTTACTTCATAAAGTAAACCGTTTAACTGAAGACATTCAAGGTAAAGTTGATCGTTTGAATTCTGTAGTAGATGCTGTTAAAGGTATCGGTGACTCAGTTCAAACATTAAACGGTTCAGTTGACCGTGTAACTAACTCAATTACGCACAATGTTTCTCAAAACGAAGATAAAATTTCTCAAGTAGTACAATGGTCAAATGTTGCAATGGAAATTGCTGACAAATGGCAAAATAGACACTACCGTCGAGGAAGTGCAAATTACAAAGCAAACACAGTAGCAAATGATACAGATCATAGTTACACTACTCGTGTTGATAAATAATTAATAAGAATGAACTAAATGCACTTAAATGAGGTTGTTACTTGTTTAAGTGCATTTGTTATAGGGAGGAATAAATCATGGAACACTATAATCGTGATGATTTTGAAAGAAATAATACTGGAAATGATTTATACAGCCGTCATACTCGTATAAATAATCAAACACCACAACGTAAAGATTTTGTTGTAAGCTTTATTACCGGTGCTTTAGTAGGTTCAGCTTTAGGGTTATATTACAAATTGAAAGTTTTCGAAAAAGCTGATCAAGCGATTGCCAAAGAAAAAGAACTACGTGAAAAAGCATTAAATTACAAATCTCAAGCAGAACGACGTTTTGAATCTGTTAAAAACCAAGTTGAAAACTTCAGAAATAAATCAAAAGATGGTATCTCATCTGATGAATTATCAGCACAAAAAGTCGCAATCCAAAGAGAAGTAAGCGACAATAATTTAGCAGATCAATCACCAGAAGCTAGAGATATTCAAGAAGCAAAATTAGAAGCAGAAGGAAATTCTGGATCAGATGCTTCAGCTGCAGAATTAGCAGCACAACAAAACGCAATTCAAGCTGAAACAAATAAAGATAGTTTAGCAGATCAGTCACCACAAGCACGTGAAATACAACAAGCCAAACAAGAAGCACAAAATGAAGAGCAACAATCTAATGCAACGCCATCAGCTACAGAATTAGCAGCACAACAAAACGCAATTCAAGCTGAAACAAATAAAGATAGTTTAGCAGATCAGTCGCCACAAGCACGTGAAATACAACAAGCTAAACAAGAAACACAAAATAAAGAACAACAATCTAGTACAACACCATCAGTTACAGAATTAGCAGCACAACAAAACGCAATTCAAGCTGAAACAAATAAAGATAGCTTAGCAGACCAATCACCACAAGCACGTAAAATTCAAGAAGCTAAGGAAGAAAGTCAGAATGAGGAACAACAATCTCATATAAATAGTAATCAACACGTATCATCTGAAGAAGTTGCAATGGCAAAATCTGCTATTAAAGAAGAATCTTCATTATCTGATCCTTCTAAAGAAAAAGCTAGCAAATCAACACAATCTAATGCAGATAAATTAGCAAGTGCAGCTAAAACGAAGAAAACAAAATTAGATAATGATGCTAATGTATCAGCTAATACTAAAGCTTTAACAAAAGAACAGGGTGTAGCCAAAAATAATAAACAATCTACACCAAATTTAGTAACTAAAACTGAAGAACAATCAACAAAAAATAATGATGGTTCATTTGCTAATAGACTAGCAAGTGCAGCTAAAACTAAAAAAAGTAAATTAACTAAAGGTTCTAAAGAATCTCAATTAACTAAAGCATTACTTGAAGAAGCACCAATTGCAAAATCAACGATGACTAAAGTACCTAATTTAGTTACTAAAACAACAACAAAATCTAACCAAAATAATAAATCAGCACAATCATCATCTAAACAATCTAGTACTAAACAACCAACAAAAAAACAAAGTAAAGCACAGTTTGATAAAGGTGTCGTAACAAGACAAAATAATAATCAATCAACTAAAAAATCTAATAGTCAAGCTAAAGCAACAACAAAATCAACTAAAAAAAATAGTAATCAAACAACAGCACAAACAAAATCAACTAAGAAAACAACAAAATCATCTAATCAAAATAAAGCACAACAAGATAAAACAAAATCTACTCAACAAAAAGTAGAAAAAACAACTAGTAAAATCGAAAAACGTACTTTTAATGACTAATTAGTTTGTATTTAATATAAGTTAATATTATGATATTAATATAAGCACTCATTGGTTAGTATTTGATTTTAGTGGTTAAAATTAAATGTATAACATATTAGAGTGGAACCCATCATTCATTTACAGTAGGATGTATGACGTTCTGCTCTTTTTCTTTTTTAAAATATGTGTTCATAAATGGGAATATGATAATACTATCATATTTTTAGAAAATTTAATCAATTCCGACAATTATAACTTGAACAATAAAATGTTAATTGTTAGAATGATTCGTAAATACATTTATTTTATCGCTTTAAAGTGATACATATAATGTGCAACTAATAGTATAGAGGTGGAATGACTATGGGTAATAAATTAGATAGCTACAGACAAGAAATTGTCTCATTAAACGATCAGATTTTAGAGTTATTATCTCGACGTGGTGAACTAGCTCAAAAAATTGGAGAAGAAAAAATTAAACAGGGTACACATGTATATGACCCTCAACGTGAAAAGGAAATGATTAACGATCTTTTAGATAAGAATAATGGTCCGTTCAATGATAATGTGATTAAACAATTATTTAAAGAAATTTTTAAAGCCTCTACAGATTTACAAAAATCAGAGAATGAAAAACATTTATACGTATCTAGAAAATTAAAACCTGAAGATACAATTGTTCATTTTGATAATGGAGGTAAATTTGGAGAAGGTTATAAATCATTTGTTTTTGGTCCATGTTCAGTAGAATCGCAAGAACAAGTAGATACAGTTGCTGCTGATTTACAAGCAAAAGGTGAGAAATTTATACGTGGTGGAGCGTTTAAACCACGTACGTCCCCATATGATTTCCAAGGTTTAGGTGTTGAAGGTCTTAAAATCTTAAAAAATGTTAAAGATAAATATAATTTAAATGTCATTAGTGAAATCGTAAATCCAAATGATTTTGAAGTTGCAGATGAATATCTTGATGTTTTCCAAATTGGTGCACGTAATATGCAAAACTTTGAACTTTTAAAAGAGGCTGGTCGTACAAATAAACCAATTTTATTAAAACGTGGATTATCAGCAACAATTGAAGAATTCACATATGCTGCAGAATATATCGCATCTCAAGGTAATAGAAATATTATCTTATGTGAGCGTGGAATTAGAACATATGAAAAAACAACTAGAAACACATTAGATATTTCTGCTGTACCAATATTAAAACAAGGTACACATTTACCTGTGATGGTCGATGTAACACACAGTACTGGTAGAAAAGACATTATGTTACCGACTGCAAAAGCTGCACTTGCTGTAGGAGCAGATGGCGTTATGGCAGAAGTACATCCAGATCCTTCAGTAGCATTAAGTGATGCAGGACAACAAATGGATTTAAAAGAATTTAATGAATTTTATAATGAATTAAAACCACTAGCAGACTTATATAACCAAAAGAAATTAAAATAATCGATAATGAAATTAAAGCTACTTCATTGAACAAAAGGTATTTTGTAATGAAGTAGCTATTTTTGGTTTGAATTTAATTTATTTGTACAAAATATATCTTTTAATATGCATCATTAGAAATTTTGTTTTAAAGTGAATATAATTTAAATCTACAATTTTTCTGACAGAAATGTGAACAACAAAACAAATTTATTTCACTGCATCTTTAAATATGGTAAACTTTGAAAATATTATGAAAACACGGTATAATAGCGTATAAAACGCTTGCAAGGAGGAAATTATGACAGTAACAATTTATGATGTGGCAAGAGAAGCCAGAGTGTCGATGGCAACTGTTTCTCGTGTTGTTAATGGTAACCAAAACGTAAAGCCTGAAACTCGAAATAAAGTGAATGAAGTAATTAAAAAATTAAACTATCGTCCAAATGCAGTTGCACGTGGGCTTGCTAGTAAACGAACTACGACTGTAGGTGTGATTATTCCTGATATTTCAAACGTTTATTATTCACAACTTGCACGTGGTTTAGAAGATATTGCTACAATGTATAAATATCATTCAATCATTTCAAATTCAGATAATGATCCTGAAAAAGAAAAAGAAATTTTTAACAATCTTTTAAGTAAACAAGTAGATGGTATTATATTCTTAGGAGGTACAATTTCAGAAGAAATCAAAGAATTAATCAACCAATCATCAGTACCAGTCGTTGTATCAGGTACGAATGGTAAAGATGATCATGTTGCTTCTGTTAACATTGATTTTGAAAAAGCTGCTCAAGAAGTAACACAACATTTAATTGACCAAGGTGCTAAGAAATTTGCATTAGTTGGTGGTGATTATTCTAAGAAAGCCCAAGAAGATGTTTTAGATGGTTTAAATACAGTGCTATCTGATAATAATCTAATATTAGAAGATGCGCTTCATTTAACAGGGGCTGAAAGTTACAAAGAAGGCATGAAAGTTTTTGATGAAATGAAAGATAACTTACCTGATGCTGTATTATCAATCAGTGATGAACAAGCGATCGGTGTGTTACACGGCGCATTAGATTCAGGTATAAAAGTTCCTGAAGATTTACAAATCGTTAGTTTTAATAATACGCGTTTAGTAGAAATGGTTAGACCACAACTTTCAAGTGTAATACAACCATTATATGATATTGGTGCTGTTGGAATGAGATTATTAACTAAGTATATGAATGAAGAGGAAATTGAAGAACCTAATGTGATTTTACCTCATAGAATTGAATATCGTGGTACGACAAAATAATAAAAAATATGTACTATGTAATAAACACCCCATAAATTAGACGGATATCTAATTTATGGGGTGTAATTATTTGGATGTAAAATCATACCAACTTGCTATTAAATCTGATATACGTGCATTTTTTTCTGAAATTTCATCAGTTCTAGGTATATACGTATAATCATTCAAACGGTCTTCCCATCTTTTTGGAAGTGTCACTGAGCTATAATGTTTCCATTTATTAATCCAAGTTAATGGTAAATAACCTTTTTGAATAGGCTCATTAATTAAACTTAAATATAAATGACTCCAGGCACGAGGCACAACTCTCCATAAATTATAACCTCCGCCACCAAACATAATAATTTTATTATGAGTATATTTTTCAGCAAGTGCTTTAATTATATAAGGTAGTTGATATAAAGAATTTAAAGTACAACTCATATGTGTTAGCGGATCTCTGTAATGAATATCCACTCCATTGACGCTTAAAATGATATCAGGTTTAAATGCTGCAATGACAGGTTCAACTGTAGATTTAAATGAGCGCAAGAATGATTCATCTTCTGTATAAGGTTCTAATGGTACATTGACTGAATAACCATAACCGATATCTTCACCGCGTTCAGTATAATGTCCAGAACCAGGAAATAAAAACTTACCAGTTTCATGGATAGAATAGGTTAATACATCATTGCTCGTATAAAAACTCCACTGAGTACCATCTCCATGATGTGCGTCTGTATCAATAATCATTACTCTTTGATTATAATGATTAACTAAATATTGAGCAGTTATAGCTACATCATTATAAATACAAAAGCCATTTGCACGACCTGGTAAAGCATGATGCAAGCCACCACCTAAATGACAACCATTTGTATAAGTACCGTCCATAATCTTATCTGCTAAGTTTAAAGCACCACCTACAATACGAGAACAATGACGATGCATATGTCTAAATGGAACTGTATCATCATTAAAACCATATTTTTTAGCTTCTTCAGAACTTAAGATGCCATGTGATGCATGTTTAATCGCTTGTATATAATCATAACGATGTATCAAAGCGAGTTCATCTTCTGTAGCAATTCGAGGTGTTAAAATATTTTCATTAGATAAAAACTGTGCATCTATTAAAAGTTCAGTTGTTAATTTTAAACGCATTTGATTAAAAGGATGCTCATTATTAAATCTATATTTTAAAATATCATCTGAGTATACATAACCTGTTTTATTTTTATTACTCATAAGCTCATTCCTTTCAATCTGCTAATAAAAGAAGCGGTTTTGAAATCTAATATCGTCGAAAGCATGTTGTTGATCTAAACTAATTCTTTTACCAATTCTAGCCATTAAACAATTTGCTGGATGACTTGTAATTTCTGGATCATCTGTAGCAAAGACTTCTAAACCGCCTTTTTGCATTAATTTTTGCATTAACCGTTTATATTCAAATACATCTAGTTGGGCATGTTTTAAGTCCCAATGCCAATAATATTCAGTTGTTAAGACAATATAATCTTCAAATTCATCAGCTGATAAACTGATTTGAATTAATCTCCCACCTAAATGTAAATGACGGTAACCTTTGCTTAACTCGATTGCACCAAGCTCAATTAAATAGGGGAGTTGGCCAGTAGACCATCTTTCTAATTCATCTGGATAATGATACGTAACATAACCTATAATATGTTGGTCTCTCCGAATAATATAAACTCTACCTTCAGGTAACGTAGTAATTTCTAATAAAGCTTCAAATTGTTCATTGTAGGATCTAAATGAATTTAATCCATCGTCGAAAGTAAGCGTTTTCAAAAAAGAATATGAAACAGGGCCTTCTATTATAAAATGCTGATCTTCTAAGTATATATTCTCTTTAATATAAGATTTTATATGTTGCATATCTTCACCTCCTAATTAAAACCTCCTTGTTCTTTATACTTATTATACTTTTCTTGATGTAAAATGACAAAAATGATGTCAATTATAATTAAATGTTTTGAATAATGTGACAATTATATGTATAATTCACTATAAAGAAAGCGATTTCATAAATCGAAGGGGGATTTTCTTATGAAAGTTGAAGTATATAAAAGTGAACCTGGAAATTATAATTTGCAAGATTATGAACAAACGTATAATAACTTTGATTGGAAAGATGTTGAAAAGGCATTCTCTTGGAATAAGACAGGAAAAATCAACATGGCGTATGAATGTATAGATAGACATGTTGATGAGGGTAAGGGAGAAAAGATAGCATTAAACTATAAAGACGAACGTCGTCATGAATCATACACATTTGAAGAGATGAAAAAATACTCAAATAAAGCAGCCAATGTTTTAAAAAATAAAGCTAATGTTCAAAAAGGGGATAGAGTATTTATTTTCATGTCAAGAACACCAGAATTGTATTTCGCTTTCTTAGGTATTTTAAAAATTGGTGCAATTGTTGGACCACTATTTGAAGCATTTATGGAAAAAGCTGTGGCAGACAGACTTGAAAATAGTGATGCTAAAGTCATTGTTACAAATAAAGCATTATTACCACGAATTCCAAAAGATAAATTACCTAACTTGGAAACAATTGTTGTAGTAGATGACGATGTGGATGAGGCATATGTTGACTTTAATACTGAATTTAAAAAAGCTAGTGATGAGTTTGATATTGAATGGTTAAGTGAAGACGATGGCTTAATTTTACATTATACATCTGGCTCTACCGGTCAACCTAAAGGTGTGCTACATGTTCAAAAAGCAATGTTAGTTCACTATATTTCTGGAAAATATGTATTAGATTTACAAGAAGATGATGTTTATTGGTGTACAGCTGATCCAGGATGGGTAACTGGAACGTCATATGGTGTCTTTGCTCCATGGTTAAATGGTGTTACAAACTGTATTGTTGGTGGTCGATTCTCTCCAGAACAATGGTACAAAATGATTCAAGACTTTAAAGTAACAATTTGGTACACTGCACCAACGGCTTTACGTATGTTAATGAGTGCTGGTGACGATATTGTAGAAAAATATGATTTGTCATCATTACGTTCAATCTTGTCTGTTGGTGAACCACTCAATCCAGAAGTTATCAAATGGTCTAAAGACGTTTTCCATAAACGTGTCTTAGATACTTGGTGGATGACTGAAACTGGTGGACATATGATTGTTAACTATCCTGCCATGGACATTAAATTAGGTTCAATGGGTAAACCATTACCTGGCATCGAAGCAGCTATAGTAGATGATGAAGGTAAAGAATTGCCACCTAATAGAATGGGTAACTTAGCAATCAAAAAAGGATGGCCATCTATGATGCATTCTATCTGGAAAAATCCAGAAAAATATGATTCTTACTTTATCGGAGATTGGTACGTTTCAGGGGATTCTGCATATAAAGATGAAGACGGATATTATTGGTTCCAAGGACGTGTAGATGATGTGATTATGACTGCTGGTGAACGTGTAGGCCCATTTGAAGTTGAATCTAAGTTAGTAGAACATGAAGCAGTGGCTGAAGCAGGTGTCATCGGTAAACCAGATCCTGTACGTGGTGAAATTATTAAAGCATTCGTAGCACTGAGACAAGGTTATGAACCAACTGATGAATTAAAAAATGATATTCGCCAATTTGTAAAAGAAGGATTGTCTGCACACTCTGCACCACGAGAAATTGAGTTTAAAGATAAACTACCTAAAACACGTTCAGGTAAGATTATGAGACGTGTATTAAAAGCTTGGGAATTAGATTTAGATGCTGGTGACTTAAGTACAATGGAAGATTAATAATTGACATTAGAAAAATGCATTTACAAAACTCTATTTTCACACATTAACGTCAATAAGTAACTAAAAGGACCTAATTATTTTTAGGTCCTTTTTATGTGTAGAATTCGATGGCGTTTTTGAAAACGCTATCAAATATTCGACATCAATAAATAAGTCGGTTATTATTAAAGATGTAAGAGCAATTGAATCATGTACATAACTGATTCTTACACTTATTTTTATAATTTTATAAATATTTATAAGGGGTTGAAATAAGTTGGCACATTTATCAGATTTAGAAATTGCAAACCAATCAAAATTAAGACCTATTAGTGAAATTGCTAATGAGGCAGGAATTTCAGATGAAGCTTTAGAACAATATGGACATTATAAAGCTAAAATTGATATAAACCAAATTAAACCTAAAGACAATAAAGGTAAGGTAGTATTAGTAACTGCAATGAGTCCAACTCCAGCTGGAGAGGGTAAATCAACAGTAACAGTAGGATTATCAGATGCTTTCCATGAACTAAAGAAAAGTGTCATGGTAGCTTTACGTGAACCTGCTTTAGGACCTACTTTTGGTATTAAAGGTGGCGCAACAGGCGGCGGTTATGCACAAGTATTACCAATGGAAGATATTAACTTACATTTTAATGGTGATTTCCATGCTATTACTACTGCAAATAACGCTTTATCTGCTTTCATAGATAACCATATACACCAAGGTAATGACTTAGGCATAGATCAACGTAGAATTGAATGGAAACGTGTTCTAGACATGAATGATCGTGCACTACGTCATGTAAACGTTGGTTTAGGTGGTCCAACTAACGGTGTGCCACGTGAAGATGGATTTAATATTACTGTTGCCTCAGAAATTATGGCTATTTTATGTTTAAGTCGTAATATTAAAGATTTAAGAGAAAAAATAAGTAAAATAACAATTGGATATACACGCGATCGTAAACCAGTTACCGTTGCAGATTTAAAAGTTGAAGGCGCATTAGCTATGATTTTAAAAGATGCAATTAAACCTAACTTAGTACAGACAATTGAAGGTACACCTGCATTAGTTCATGGTGGCCCATTCGCTAACATTGCACATGGTTGTAATTCTATTTTAGCTACAGAAACAGCGAGAGACTTAGCTGATATTGTTGTCACAGAAGCAGGCTTTGGTTCAGATTTAGGTGCTGAGAAATTTATGGATATCAAAGCCCGTGAAGCTGGTTTCGAACCTTCAGCTGTCGTCTTAGTGGCAACAGTTCGTGCTTTAAAAATGCATGGCGGAGTCACTAAGGATAACTTGAAAGAAGAAAATGTAGATGCAGTTAAAGCTGGTATTGTTAACTTAGAACGACACGTTAATAATATTAAAAAATTTGGTGTAGAACCAATTATTGCAATTAATGCATTCATTCATGATACAGATGCTGAAGTAGAATTTGTTAAATCATGGGCAAAAGAAAATGGCGTAAGAATTGCTCTAACTGAAGTTTGGGAAAAAGGTGGCAAAGGCGGAGTTGACCTCGCTAATGAAGTTCTAGAAGTTCTAGATCAACCACAAAATTTCAAACCACTTTATGAATTAGAACAACCACTAGAAGATAAAATTGAAACAATTGTTAAAGAAATTTATGGCGGTTCAAAAGTAACATTCACTAGTAAAGCTCAAAAACAATTAAAACAATTTAAAGATAATGGTTGGGATCATTACCCAATTTGTATGGCTAAAACACAATACTCATTTAGTGATGATCAAACAGCATTAGGAGCACCAAGTGATTTCGAAATCACAATCCGTGAATTAGAAGCTAAAACTGGTGCAGGATTTATCGTTGCATTGACAGGTGCAATTATGACAATGCCAGGTTTACCTAAAAAACCTGCTGCATTAAACATGGACGTAACTGATGATGGACATGCAATAGGATTATTCTAAAATATATAGTTAACCCCTTGATAATTTATTGAATATTATCAAGGGGTTATTTTTAATTTGATGATTTTTTAGGTTTAGTTAATAAATGAGTTTTAATATTATATTGTTTTGCTTTTTGATATTCTGCCTTTGTAATTTTTTCTTCTACTAGCATACGTTTTAGAACATAATGTTGTCTTTGTATGCTATATTCAATTTCATTTGCAGGTTTTAAGTTACCATTTTCGTCATAGGGTGTATAACCATATGGACTTTGTAATAACCCAATAAGATAAGCGGATTGAGCGATATTTAAATGTTCCGCTGAAACACCGAATAAACTATAAGATGCAGATGAAATACCAGTGATATTAGCACCGTTATAATCTCGTCCAAATGGAACAATATTTAAATAGGTGTAGATAATTTCCTTTTTGCTTAATATATCTTCAAGTCGTTGAGCTAGTATAATTTCATTAGCCTTACGACTATATGTTTTTTCATTAGTTAACACTTGATTTTTAACTAATTGTTGTGTAATGGTGCTGCCACCAGAACTATGTTCTTTTTGAGATAAATCTTGAAACATTGCTCTTAAAATGGCTTTTGGAAGAATGCCATTATGCTGGAAAAATAAAGTATCTTCTGAAGACGTTAACGCTTTAATAACCTCTGGATTCACATGTTTAGGACCTACTATTAATGGATTAAGTGAATGATCATATTCATATAAGATATCCTTGTTTTTATAATTAATTAAATCATCTCCAGCAAAGTGAATGACTTTATGTTTTAATGCATTATCACTTATTGATGATGCTTCTTTAGTTAATTGGTGAAAATAAACTAGGGCAGCTAATAAGATAATAAGTGTAAACACTACACCGATTATAAAAACTGAAACAATGATGTGTTTAATTCGTTTATATAATTTTTCAAATCGAAACAAATTATCATGTTGCCGATGTTGTTTCATATTATCCATAGCAAACCTCCTTATTTTAGCCTATTATATCATACTCGGTAAGTTGACTTTTAAAATAATGTTAACTATAATTAAATTCAAATACATAGGTTTCAGATGAAGGACAAGTAGCTTTGTAGAGAATTTCAGAGAGTTAGTGGTTGCTGTGAACTAATATTTTCTATTTTGTGAATACACCTTTTTATTACAAGTCTGACGTTTGATTAATGAACGTATCATTAAGAGAGATATTAGGTTAAAGAATATCCAACAATTTTGGACACTTAGATAACTAAACGTTTGATTATTATACCAAATGAATTAGTTTTAGAATTGTGGATGATTCACTTATGAAGCCTAAATTTAAGTATGGTGGTACCGTGCAAATGCGCCCTTACATTGATGAAATGTAGGGGCATTTTTTTGTTTAATTGTATATCTAATACACTTTTGATTATAGTAACTTTGAAAGTTATTGATATTTAGATATTCAGTAAAATATGATATGAACCATTTAAACTTAAAAGGCTTATCTTTCAATCACACTTACATCTAAACTTATGATAATAAAAGAATATTTTTAGGAGGAATTGAATAATGTCAAATGCATTAATTGAAGATTTAAAATGGCGTGGACTTATATATCAACAAACTGATGAAGCGGGAATTGAAGAATTATTAAATAAAGAACAAGTAGCTTTATATTGTGGTGCAGACCCAACAGCAGATAGTTTACACATTGGTCATTTGCTTCCATTTCTAACTTTAAGACGTTTCCAAGAACATGGTCATCGTCCGATTGTATTAATCGGTGGCGGTACAGGTATGATTGGTGATCCATCTGGTAAATCAGAAGAACGTGTATTACAAACCGAAGAACAAGTAGAAGCTAATGTACAAGGTATTAGTCAACAAATGCATAAACTATTTGAGTTCGGTACAGATAAAGGTGCAACTTTAGTTAACAATAAAGATTGGTTGGGTCAAATCTCGTTAATTAGCTTTTTACGTGATTATGGTAAACATGTCGGTGTTAACTATATGCTAGGAAAAGATTCTATTCAAACAAGATTAGAACATGGTATTTCTTATACAGAGTTCACATATACTATTTTACAAGCAATTGACTTTGGTCATTTGAACCGTGAATTAAATTGTAAAATCCAAGTAGGTGGTTCAGATCAATGGGGTAATATTACAAGTGGTATCGAATTAATGAGACGTATGTATGGACAAACTGAAGCATATGGTTTAACTATTCCTCTAGTAACTAAATCTGATGGTAAGAAATTTGGTAAATCAGAATCTGGTGCTGTTTGGTTAGATGCAGAAAAGACAAGCCCTTACGAGTTTTATCAATTTTGGATAAACCAATCAGATGAAGATGTAATAAAATTCTTAAAATACTTTACTTTCTTAAGTAAAGAAGAGATTGATCAATTAGAACAATCAAAAGAGGAAGCACCACATAAACGTGAAGCACAAAAAGCATTAGCTGAAAATGTAACTCGTTTTATCCATGGTGAGGCTGCTTTAAACGATGCCATTAGAATTTCACAAGCATTATTTAGTGGAGATTTAAAATCATTATCAGCTAAAGAATTAAAAGAAGGTTTCAAAGATGTACCTCAAGTTGAATTATCTAAAGAAACTACAAATATTATTGAAGCATTAATTGAAACAGGAATTGCTACTTCAAAACGTCAAGCGCGTGAAGATGTTAATAATGGCGCAATTTATATTAATGGTGAACGTCAACAAGATGTAAATTATGAACTTTCAGATCAAGACAAAATCGAAGACGAATTTACTATTATTCGTAGAGGTAAAAAGAAATACTTTATGGTTAATTACAAATAACTTATTTAAGATCATGAATCAATTACCTAAAGATCTAAATTGGTGTGTGGGAGGTTAAAACTTGAATAAAGAAGAAGTCATCATGATAGGGTTGAGAAACATGTTTAATAAAATTGCTTGGCTAAATAAAGATGAAATGCAAGAAGCTCTAAAAGAATACAAATCAAGTGAAGTTCATTGTATTGAAGCCATACATGACTTAAAAAACCCTAATGTTAAAAGTTTAACTGAACAATTATTTATGACAAGAGGTGCCATAAGTAAATTGACAAAACGTCTTCAAACAAAATCGTTGATTGAAAGTTATCGAAGCGATAGTAATAAAAAAGAAATATATTTTCGACTTACACTAAAAGGTCAACAAGTTTATAACACACATCAGCAACTACATGCTAAGTTTGAAGCAAGAGATCGAGTGGTATTCGACAATTTATCACAAGAAGAATTTGATAGTATATATCAATTTATTGAAAGATATAATAACCATTTAGATGATGAAATTAAGAAAAATGAATTACAACTTTAAATAAATTTAGAAAGTTATAGTTTCGAGAATGAGGCATTATTGATGCCTCATTTTTATTTTTCAAATTTTTATTGTTGACAAGGAAACAAAATAGGCGTAAATTTGTTGACGTAGAAACAAAAAGGAGTCAATTTATGTCAGAATATAAAGCACAAAGTCAACAAATTCCAAAAGAAACGATGCATGCAGCATGGGCTATTGCTATAGGTGCTATCGCTCCAATGTTAGATTCAACGATGATCAACATTGGTATCAAACAATTAAACCAAACATTTCATACTAGTATTGATATTGTTCAATGGGGAATTACAGGATATATTCTAGCTTTAGCTATTGCTATTCCATTCTCTGGTTGGTTAATGAATCAATTCAATAGTAAAAATGTATTTATAATAGCAATGTCATTATTCGGTTTAACTTCATTAATGGTTGGACTTAGTAATTCAGTTAACGTATTTATTCTATTTAGAATTGTTCAAGGTTTTAGCGCAGGTGTTATCACTTCTCTTATGTTTACTTTATTAGTTAAGACTGCAGGTCAAGAACATATAGGTAAGGTAATGGCTATTGTAAGCACCCCAATGATCTTTGGACCTATATTAGGACCTACGTTAGGTGGTTTTATTATTCACTTTGCATCTTGGAGATGGATGTTTTTTATTAATATATTAGTAACTGTTATTTCGGTACCACTTATGATGAAATACGTACCATCTTTTAAACCATTTAACAAAGATAAATCGTTAGACGCTATAGGAATTGCAATGTTAGGAATTATTAGTACAAGTTTAATATATGGTATCACCGAAGCAGGAGATAAAGGTACATTTTTGGATCCTTTAGCAGTCTTTTGTATAACTGTAGGTGTGATATTTATTGTTGGTTATGTCATTTATAATTTAAGAAATCAATTTAATACGATATTACCTATTAACTTATTTAAAAGTAAAACTTACTCAGCTTCAATGTTAGGATTACTTTTGGCTAATATAGGTATTATGGGACCAATGGTTATACTGCCGTTATTCTTTCAATCTTTTAAACATTATTCTGCAATCGAAGCAGCTTTAGCATTAATACCTCAAGGGGTAGGGATGTTGATCACACGTCCATATATAGGTAAATATATTGATAGAATAGGTGCAAAATACGTTATTATGATAAGTATTGTGATTGCTATTATCGGCACTTTACCATTAGCTTTTGTAGATCAACATACATCTATCTGGTGGATATCTCTAATATTATTTATTCGAGGATGTAGCGTGGGTGGTATAAATCTTGGATTGATGGCAGATGCATATAAAGGTGTGTCAGAATCACAATTATCAGAGGCTGGTGTTGGCATCAATATGATAGAGAATGTTGGTGCTAGTTTTGGAACAGCCATTATCGCTACTGTAGTCGCTTCTAACATTTCAAAATCTGCTATGCATGATGTTATCAGTAAGCAATTAACAGGATTTCATGAAGGATTTGTGGTTTCTGTGATAGCTATTTTATTTATATTAATTCCAGCGTTATTTTTAACTAAAAATAAACAAGGTATTGATGAATCTTAATTTCATCAATACCTTGTTTTACTATTATTGTGCAAATTGACTTTGTCTTTCTGAAGATGACTGTGTAGATGTTTGTGTTTGTTTTTTTAATTTAACATCAATACTTTTAGTTTTACCATCTCGGATAACTGTTAATTTAATATGCTCTCCGGGTTTCTTATGTTCATATAAATAAGTTCTTAGATCAGTATCTTCTTTAACAGTTTTACTATCAACTTTTGTTATAATATCACCTTTTTTAAGGTTACTATCATGACTCACTTTAGCAACATAAACACCAGATTGACTATCGGTATTCATTTCTTTTCTGTATGATTCAGGGATATCTTGTAAATTGATTAATCCTATACCAATAGATGGACGTTCGATTTTCCCATGCTTAACTAATTGCTCAATTGTAACTTTTACTTCATTACTAGGAATAGCAAATCCAATTCCTTCGACTTGTTCAGATGCAATTTTCATTGAGTTGATACCAACTAAATTACCATTAATATCTACAAGTGCACCACCAGAATTACCTGGGTTGATCGCTGCATCAGTTTGAAGTACATTTACTTTTGTATTGCCACCAGTCGTATTAGCATCAATTGTGCGTTCATTTGCAGAAATAATACCAGATGTGACTGAATTTGCAAATTCTAAACCGAGTGAGTTACCCATTGCAAACACGCTATCTCCTGTTTGAACTTTGGACGAATTTGCAAAATCGATTGATTTGATACCTTTAGTATTATCTATTTTTAATACAGCAATGTCTGTAACAGCATCTTTGCCGACAAGTTTAGCTTTAACTTGTTTTGAATTGTGTAATTGTACTTTTATCTCAGATGCACCATCAATAACATGGTTATTTGTTACGATATAAGCAGAACCGTCACTAATTTGATAAATAACACCTGAACCTATACCAGCTTCTTCTGGTTTAGAAGTTTTTCCTTTTAATAAATCATCAAGGTTATTTGATTTTTGCATATTAATAACTCCAACAATAGCTGGAGAAACATCTTTAATCATCTCATGGACAGAATCATATTTATCACTTTTTCCATCTAATTGATTACCGCCTTTACTATTTGACGCTTCATTAACCGTTGCACCATCATGATTTAATACAGTTTGATTAAGTATCTTACCAATTCCAAGAACGAGTAAGGCACCAATAATACCTGCAATTAATGCAACTAAAATGGTTTTAAACCACGGAAACTTAGGTTTATTATATCGAGATGGTTGTTGTTGAGAATCATAAGATTGATTCGATTGTGTATAATCTGACATATTTGACCTCCAATTTTAATAATCTCTACTCTTAATTATGTAATTTTTTTCACAAAAACGCTAGTCTTCTGCTATCAGACTTTAGACTTATTTAGAAGTTATCTTGTTCATATTGCAGGTAAATGATAAAATCTATATGTTAAATAGAAAACTATATAAGTAGGTGTAACGATGTATAAAGTGATAAGTAGTATTTTATATTTTATTTTAGTTAAATTAGGCAAATCACTATTTGTTATTGGTAAAGAAAACATTCCCAAAGACAATAATTATGTTGTGACTTGTACACATGAAAGTTATAACGAGGTTATAATGTTAGGTATGGCAATTTATCCAAATCAAATTAACTATATGGCTAAGAAAGAATTATTTAGTAATAAATGGGGCGGGAAATTCCTGAGCTCATTAAATGCGTTTCCTGTTGATAGAGAAAACCCAGGTCCAAGTACATTGAAACGACCAATTAAATTACTAAAAGAAAATAAAACTGTAGGCATATTCCCAACAGGTCATAGAACATCAATGGAAGGTGCACCATTAAAAAGAGGTGCAGCTACAATAGCTATGTTAGGTAAAGCACCTATTTTACCAGCTGCATATGTAGGACCTAAAGCATTACATGGATTAGTGACTGGGCAAGCTTTACTTAAATTTGGAGAGCCAATTGATACAAGTGATATTCCTAAAGAGTTAAAGAGAAATGAAAAAGTAGAATATTTAACTAAAGAAATTGAACGTAGAACAACTGCGCTTCAAAAAGAATTAAATGAAATAGCTAAAAATTTATAGTAAAACAATAAAGGTTGGATAATGATTCAAGTACGAATAAATCATTATCCAACCTTTTAATTTTCAGTGATATTAATAAAATAAATAAGTACTAACAATTATAAAACTAAACTTATTGTTTAATTTTCTCGAATTTATCTTCACTGTCTGGTTTATCATCAGGCGAGTCAATCGTATATATTGCCTTTTTACCCACTTTTAAATATCCTGTTTCTCCGCCTAAATTTGCTTTAGCTAAATTTTTATGGTCTTTATCATCTTTAATAGACCCTTCAAGTGACATACCACCACTAGTGACTTTGAGTGATTCACCTTTAATCGTAATGATGTCTCCATCACTATTTTGCCATTTTCCTTCAGCTTGTTTAGTAGGGCTACTAGAACATGCTACTAATAATATACTTAAAATTGAAATTAAAACTAAAAACTTTTTCACGTTGCACCATCCTCCTTAAATATTGACTTTATTTTATCAAACAAACAAAAAGTTGTGTATAATACATTTTGTATAATTTATTTTAAATGAATTAATATAAAGTTAAATATTAAGCTATTTATAGATGTATTTAATATCTTTTTTTTGAATTAAAATGAAAGATTTCAAAAAATCACTAATTAAATATCTTGAAAAGTTCATAATTAGAGCGTATTAGCAATTTTAATTATCTTCTTATTCTGATACAATATTTAAGGATAATAATTGATGTGACGGCATTTAAGAACGCTTTCATTAAATATTAACTATAAATAACATTGAATTATATAGTTTTGGATATCAAATACATAATTGTTGTAATTCAATCGAAAAGGGGAGAATTGAATGTATAAATTTTTTCAGAACTTAGGTCGTTCATTAATGCTTCCTGTTGCTGTCTTACCTGCTGCAGCGATTATAGTAGGGATTGGTAACGCACTTAATGCATTACATGTATTACCTCAAGTAGCTCTATTTTTTGTAGCAGTGGGTACAACTATTTTAGGACAATTGGGAATACTATTTGCCATTGGTGTAGCAATTGGTATGGCTAAGAAAAATGATGGTGCCGTTGCACTTGCCGCAGCATTAGGTTTCTTTGTTGTTACACAAGTACTATCACCTAAAAATTTAGCACCTATTTTACATATGAAACAAAGTTCCATAGATTTATCATTTGAAAAAATGGATAATGCTAATGTTTTTGTAGGTATTATTATTGGTTTAATTGCAGCATATACCTATAATAAATTTAGTGACACTGAATTACCAGTTGCATTATCGTTCTTTAGTGGGAAACGTTTAGTTCCAATACTAACAGCCTTTTTCTGTACTTTCTTAGCAATTATATTATTATTTGTTTGGCCAGTTGTATATGGTGCAATCATGACATTTGGAACATGGATTGTCGGAATGGGACCTTTTGGTGCATTTATTTATGGTGTAGCGAATCGACTATTAATTCCAACTGGTCTACATCATGCATTAAACACTGTATTTTGGTTTGATACAATTGGCATTAATGATATCGGTAAATTCCAAACTGGTAAAGATGCTGTTCATGGTATAACAGGTCGATATCAAGCTGGTTTCTTCCCAATTATGATGTTTGGTATGCCAGCAGCGGCATTAGCGATGTATCATACTGCTAAAACTTCACAACAAAAGCAAGTTTATGGTTGGTTTTTAGGAAGTGCTATTGCTGCATTCTTCGTTGGTGTCACTGAACCTATTGAATTTGCGTTTATGTTTGTAGCACCTGTATTATATGTTATTCATGCTTTCTTAACAGGTCTATCACTATTTATTGCAGCACTATTCCATTGGACAGCAGGATTCTCATTTAGCGCTGGTCTTATAGATTATCTATTATCATTAATTAATCCAGTATCTAATCATCCACTCATGTTACTAGTACAAGGTGTTGTATTCTTTATCTTATACTACGTCATCTTTAGATTTGTTATTCAAGTATTTAACTTAAATACTATTGGTCGTGGAGATAATGAATTAGCTGATCCAACAGACGAAGATGCTATTGAAAAAGAAAATGATAATGGTAAACCAACTAAAACAAGTAAATATACTAAGTCAGCTTCACAAATACTGGAAGGTTTAGGTGGTAGCCAAAATATTACTACCTTAACTAATTGCGCAACAAGACTAAGACTCGAACTTAAAGACAATTCAAACATTGATGAACAAAAAATCAAGAACGCTGGAGCTGTTGGTGTAACTAAAAGTGGTCAACATTCTACGCAAGTGATTATAGGTACACATGTTCAACAAGTAGCAGATGAAATTGAAAAACAAATGGAACAATAATATTAAAGTAGAGCAAATTCATTTTTGAATTTGCTCTATTTATTTTCACCATGTATATTATATAGTGTCAGAATTTTCTGAAAGGGAGTAAGATAGATGAAGTCAGTTTTATTTGATGTTGATGGTGTATTTTTAAGTGAAGAAAGATGTTTTGATGTTTCGGCATTAACAGTATATGAATTGCTAATGGATAATAATTATTTAGGTTTGGATAATAACAATAATTTAAACCATCTTGATGATGACATAATTTCAAATGTAAGGTCTAACATCTTTGTGAATGATAAAGTATTGCATCAATTAAAATCATTAGGTCTTAATTCTAATTGGGATATGCTCTATATTGTATTTTGTCTACATTTTATTAAAATCTTAAAGCTACTGTCATTAGACAAGATTGAAAATGTATTACAAACAAAGTCTATAAAACCATCGCAATTACAATTAATAGGTCAGTCTATAACCAAAGATTATCAAATTGATTATAATTTACCACTTACTTTTTTAAATTCGGTTGATAGTGGGAAAGAGAATATTTTTGCATCTTTACAGGAATTTGCTAAAAGTGAGCTTAGTGTGAGTAATGTATCACTATTTGAATTTAAAAGTTCATTATGGTATTTAACGCAATCTATATATCAAGAATGGTATTTAGGATCAACCCTATTCGAGACTGTTGAAGGTCAACCAGCATATAATAGTGATAAAACTGGCTTTATACATCAAGAAATTGTCATTCGTCCAGTTGAAGAATTGCAAAATTTGTTTAATGATTTGAAAAATGAAGGCTATCGTATTGCAATAGCAACAGGTAGACCTAGAACTGAAACGCTTGTGCCTTTTGAATCATTAGAATTATTACCATACTTCGACAATAATCACATTGTGACAGCAAGTGAAGTGATGAAGGCAGAGAATTTATATCCTAATTATAAGCCATTAGGTAAACCTAATCCTTTTAGTTATATTGCTACATTAAATGGTAATAAAGAAGAAGAATATTATAAATATGCTTCGGTACAGAATGATATTGTAAATAAAGAAGATGTTTTTATAGTAGGGGATTCTTTAGCAGATTTATTAAGTGCTAAGAAAATTGGTGCTACTTTTATAGGAACATTAACAGGATTAAAAGGTAAGCAAGCTAAATCAGAATTAGAGTCATATGAAGCGGATTATATTATTAATCATGTTGGTGAATTAAGACAAATTTTATTATAAAAATAAGCTACAGAATACATGAGTGATGTACTGGATACGACATTCATATATTTCTGTAGCTTTAATTACTTTAAGGTTTAAATCGTTAGCTTGGTACTTATAATTTTATTAAATGGTACGACTTGATTTAACTCTTCAATAATTTGTTGAGGTGCTTGTTGATCAATAGAGAGAATCATTAATGCCTGTCCACCTTCATCAGTTCTTCCTAAAGTCATTGACGCAATATTTATACCTTTAGAACCTAATAAGTTTCCAGTTTTACCTACAATGCCAGGTTGGTCATTATGACATGTAACAATTTGATATTGATTAGGCTTAAAATCTAAAGAGAAGTTATTAATTCTAACAATTCTAGGACCGAATCCGGCTAATACTGTACCACCGATTTTAATTGAATCTTTATCATTAGATAATGATAATTCTATATAATTACTGAAACCAGAATCATTTTTATTCTTTTCAATATTGTAAGATACATCTTGTTTATTTAATAAAGCAAGTGCATTTATAATATTAACTTCATCTGCAAAATCTTCTTTTAATATATGAGTAACTATAGTTCTTGTAATTAGACTTGTATCTGCTTTGGCAACATCACCGTCATACGTCATTGTAATTTTACTTGGTGCACCACTTAATAATTGTATTCCAAATTCTCCAAGTGTTGTAGCTAAAGATAAATAATCTTTAACGTTTTGATCTACGTTATTCAAATCCATCTTAGGTGCATTAACGGCATTTTTGACAGTACCATTTGTAAGAATATCTTTCATTTCATTAGAAACTGATATAGCTACTTTTTCTTGAGCTTCTACCGTTGAAGCTCCTAAATGAGGTGTCACTATAATCTTATCGTGTTCAATTAGTGGTGAATCTGTAGGCGGTTCATGTTCAAAAACATCAATTGCTGCCCTAGAAATAAGTGACTGATCTAATGCATTTACAAGTGCTTGTTCATCAATAATACCGCCTCTTGCAACATTTATAATTTGTAAGTTTGGCTTAGCTTTTTTGAAAAATGACTCTCCTACAATACCTTTCGTTTTAGGTGTAAGTGGCGTATGGACAGTGACAAAGTCGGCATTTTCAGCAATTTCGTCAACTGTTGCTAATTTAATGTCTAATGTTTTTGCTTTATCTTCGGTTAAATAAGGGTCAAAAGCTAAGATATTCATACCAAAACTTTGCGCACGTTTGGCTACACCTAAACCAATACGACCTGCACCAATAACACCTAATGTTTTGTTATATAATTCAGTACCACGAAAAGCTTTACGGTTCCATTCACCTGATTTTAAAGATTGATGCGCTTGAAGAATATTTCGAGCCATAGCTAAAATCATTGCGATTGAATGTTCGGTTGCAGATATTGTATTACCGTCTGGTGCATTGATTACTAAAATCCCTTTTAAAGTAGCTGAGTCGATGTCGATATTATCTACGCCCACGCCAGCTCTTGCAATTACTTTTAAGTTTGAAGCGGCTAGAATGATTTTATTCGTAACTTGTGTTTGACTGCGTACAATTAATCCTTCATATTCGGGAATAATATTGATTAATTCATCTTCTGATAAATCGGTTTTGATATCAACTTCAAATTGTTCATCTTCCAATAAACTCTTTATACCCTCATTTGAAATAGGGTCGGACACTAAAATTTTATGACTCATGATGAATCACCTCCATGAATTTAGATATACCTGTTCCGATATAATTAGTTTTTCTTGCTTCAGTAAGGATTAGTTCTAAAGCTGATACGACGGATAATATATCAAATGGAGAAATCTTACCCATATGTCCTATTCTTAGGATTTTCCCTTTTAAATGTCCTTGTCCTCCGGCAATTGTAATATTAAATCGGGATTTAAGTTGGTTTTTAATTAATGATAGTTCATCTTTTGTATTAGGAATGAAAGCTGTGACAGTAGGGGAAGCTACATCATCATCAACTAATAATTTAAGGTTTAAGGCTGTTAAAGCAGCACGGAGAGCATCTCTTATAAGATAGTGTCTTTCAATAACATGGTTGAAGCCCTCATGTTTAACCAAATCAACATATGCATTAACGCCTCTAAATAGCGCAACATTAGGTGTAAAAGGCGTTGAGTGATTATTTGCTGAATCAATATATTTATTTAAATCAAGATAGAATCTAGGTGTAGTTACTTCGTTAAATCTTTGCTTTGCTCTATCATTATAAGCTACAAATGCCAATCCAGGAGGTAGCATAATAGCTTTCTGACTACCTGAAACTAAGACATCTATATTGTCTTTGACTAAATCTACTTCAACAGCTCCAATACAGCTAACGCCATCCACTACAAAAAAGATATCTTTATCATATGTTTTAAGTGATTTTCCTAGTTTATGGATAGGGTGTAAAACGCCAGTTGATGTTTCACAAAATTGAGAGAACACAGCTGTTATTTTTACATTTAGTGATTTGATATAGTCTATAAACTGGGCAACATTAACTGCTTTTCCCCAAGTAACCTCAAAGACGTGCACATTGCTATAATACGTTTCAGCTATTTGTTTGAATCGATTACCAAATGCACCTGAAACTATAATGACAATATGATCGTCAGGGTTAGCGATATTTAACATACTTGCTTCAAGTACGCTTGTACCACTTGAAGTTAATATTAAAATATCGTTTTGTGCGCCAAATATCGGTTTTAAGCCGCTAAATGCTTCTTCAGCAATCGTCTCAAAATCGGGAGAACGATGACCTACCATAGGTAATTGAATTTGAGCCATAATTTCATCAGGTACAGGGGTTGGTCCAGGTGTAAGTAAAAGGGGTTGATAATAATGCATAGAATATTCCTCCAACTGTAAGATTCAATTATTTTAACAAATATTCTGAAAATTTAAAAGATAAAATTAAAAGCTACCAGTCCGATTATTATTAATCACAAAAGAACTGATAGCTAGAATGTATTATTTAATTGTTGGTTTAATATGTACAGCAACGTTATTTCTAATTGAGTTAGAGATCATACAGTTATTGTCAGCAATTTTTAACAGTTTAGGTAATCGATTTTCAAGACTTTCTTTGTTATGTGGTGCAACTTCGATTTCAGGATAATGCGTAATGGAATCCATTCTAAATTTACCATTTTCAAATATAGCAGTGCCTATAGATGATTGTGTTATAGAAATATCATCGTAACCTGCTCTTTCAAGTGTAGCTGCTAATGAAATAATGTAACATGACGAGGCAGCACTAACTAATAATTCGTCTGGGTTCGTACCGACCCCATTACCGCCAAGCGTACTAGGTATAGATATTTGTTCATTAATAATATCACCTGTAACGTTGCCAACTTCATTTCTACCACCATGCCATTTTGTTTGAACTTTAAAATCATGTTGAACCATTTAAATTGACCTCCTGTGTCATTATGGTAATTTAAGTTTAGAATATATCTATACAAATTAAAAGAAAGGTGACTTTCATGACAATTGAACGACCAAACCAATCATTCAAGTTAATCGCGCATAGAGGATTACCTAAAGATTATCCAGAAAATACATTGATTGGGTATCAACATGCGTTAGATTTACCGATTGATATGTTAGAAATTGATTTGCATTATACTAAAGATAACAAACTAGTTGTAATTCATGATGATACAATTGATCGTACTTCTAATGGAAAGGGAAAAGTAAAAGATTATACACTAGCTGAGTTAAGACAATTTGATTTCGGATCAAATCATGATGGTCAACCGAATCATATACCCATTCCCACATTTGATGAAGTACTACAATTACATTCAAATAGTTCTAAAACATTACTTATTGAAATTAAAAAGCCAAGTCAATACCCAGGTATTGAAACAATGATTGTAGACAAACTTAAAGAATATAAAGTTCCAACTAAAAAAGTGATTTTACAATCATTTGATTTTAATAGTGTGAAAAAACTTTCAGATATGAAAATAGAATATGAATTAGGAGTATTAATTAGTAAGAAAAAATATTGGTACAAGTTACCTAATTTTAAAGAAATCGCTCAAGTAGCCAATTATGTAAATCCTAACTTTAGTCTCGTAAATAAACATTTTATGGACAAAGCACATAGCGAATATTTAAAGGTGATGCCTTATACAGTTAATGAGACGAAAGATGCAAATCATCTTATCAACTTAAAAGTGGATGGCATTATAACAGATATACCAGATAAATTGTAAATAGAAGAGGGGAAACAAACATAACGTTAGTTTCTCCTTTTTTAAAGATTAAAAGATATAAAAAAACACCCAATCTCCAAATGGAAATTGGGTGGAAAATATAAACCAATTATCTTGAGTAGTACTCAACGATTAATTGTTCATTGATTTCAGCTGGTAACTCGCTACGTTCAGGGAAACGAACG
>ENA-ORXC01000562-ORXC01000562.1-marine-metagenome-genome-assembly--contig:-NODE-562-length-25378-cov-10.756018_pt1 | contig 25378 bp, 20 predicted proteins | sample MGYA00237865_ERZ511478 | MGnify/ENA metagenome assembly ERZ511478
CGATACGTGCTTCCTGTGGCCTGACACTTCACAACATTTGTGCGACAAAATCATGTTGGACGGTACCGTTACCGTCCAAGAAGATTTGTGGCTCATAGAACTTGACATAATTCCGTCCTTCCCGGCTGGATTTCAGGATATAGGGCGTGGTCCAAATTGTGGAGTGACAACGCATGATACCAGCATGTACAGGTGTGCGTCAAGCGTAAGACGATATTGTCGAGGAGGACGGTAACGATACCGTCCCATCGTATTTTCAGACGAGAGCAGTATGGACTCGGGGCGAGTGCTCATGAGGACGGTATCGTTACCGTCCCCAACATGTCTTTGGCACTTATTTCAGACCCACACTGCCTGCCTCGGACAGACAGAAACATCAGATGGCGAAGAGAAAGACCTACACTACAAAACACAACATGCATGCCCTGCTGATGCAAGGACTCAATACTGCAGGCCGAGGGAGGTGGCTACCGTCGGCGCAAAGAGCACCACGTTCGGAAGCGTCTCCCCGTCAGTGAGCCAGCGACCGAGCTTGGCAATGTCCGTGCCGATCCGCCGGTTCCGGCCCCAGTTCAGCAATCTCGCCGGGGGCACCCTGCCGGGCATAGTTGCCATACCCTCACCACCCGGCGGACCACTGCCGCCGGCATTGCGCCCGCCAGAACCGCACCCGTCTCCGCCGTCTGCAAGCCGCGTCCAGTCGACGCCGCCACACGCAGACCGTAGGGCGGCGCCAAAGTCCCCGTTCTCCGCCGTCATGAGTTGACGGGCCGCCAGCGCTTGGAGCAGCACCACTCTGATGACATGGAGCCATCGGCACCCCCAAGGGCCCATCTGCTTGTCCTTGTGGATGCTGACGACGCCGAATTGGCCCGCCCGGAGAGCGAGACCCAAGCGGCAGCCGAAGCACTTGCGCCCAACTGCCTCCCGCGACGGCATCCAGGGCGGTGGCCGGGTCGCGCACTGCGACCTGGGCAGCGTGCACACGTCCGAGTGCAACGGCCCATCGACGCAGGCCGCGAAGCCGGCGCTGTTGTCCGCGTCGAGGCACTCCGACGGATCGCCCGAAATCATGCTGCCTCCGCTGCTGCCGCTGTAGTCAAGCCCACCGCCGCGTGACTGCTTGAGGCAGTGCATACAGATGCCCGCAAGGCAGCCCGTTGGCCCATGACGCGTCACATCGTTCGCGTCCTGCGCCGAACGGAATGTGCGGCACTTGGCGCACGGCGGCGTCGTCGCTCCCGTCACGGGGCTCGAGTCCCAAATGGCCGCGGCTGCACGGCGGCCCAAGTCCACGGCTTTCTCGATGATACGACCGTAGGCGGCATCTCGGTTGCCGCTGGCAATGCCAGCAGAAAAACGGATAGGCGCCACCATCTGGCGTGCCGCCACCGCGCTTGCTGTTGACCGAGGCGGCTGTCGTCGGGGGGTCACAGGTGACAGGAAGAGCTGCCGTTGCCCACCCCCGTGCGACCGCCCAGCCCTGCCTCGGGCGCCTGATGAAGATGACGATGGCGCTCCCAAGGGATGAAGGGGGCCTGCAGATTCGACATCACCACCACCGGCAGCGTCGAGCAATGACAGCCCGAGAAGCGGGTCGTCGGGGAGCGAGTCCACAAGGGAAAACATGTAGTCCTCTTCCTCCGGGGCAACTGCTCCTCCACCGACAGAGGCACCGCCCACAGAAACCCGCTGCGGCCCCGGCGCGGGGCGTGTGGTCGCTGGCCCGGCGTCGTCCGTCGTCGCCCGCCGTCCGCCGCCGCGCGTCGGACCGCCCAAGGTACGGCCGAGCGGGGTCACGCGCGGCGTCGTTAGGCACGGCAGCCTGCCCATAGTCGACGCCGGGAGAGGTGTCGTCCGCCGCTTGTTCCGCTGACCGTAATCGTCCTCCTCAATGTCGTCGTCATCTGACCGCGGGCGCTTGCGGGTCGACGCGACGTCGCGCGCCGCGTTCGACGCCTTGAGGGTACAAAAGTCGCACCGCGCAAAGCCGCCATCGAGGCACGATTGAAAGTCCTTCCGCTCGACGCCGTCAAAGAGGGAGTCAAACATCCACCGGCGGCACTCGCTTGGCGGTAACTGCGCCCACTTGCGCGCGTCGCCGAGGGCGGCAACATCCGGCACAATGGACTTGGCTTGGTCCAAGTCCGACGTGTTGTAGCCACGCGGGTGGATGACCAACGCCGTCGACGACCCGGCGCCTTCCCGAGCCAATCGTCCAGCCCCTTGGAGTAGGGCAAGGAGGTGACGCGGGCCAAGAAAGAGGGCCCACCGCAAATTCTTGATGTCCGTACCCGTCGAGACGGCAGGTGAAGCGACGACAATGACGACGCCGACGCCCGGCTGGCTGAGAGCGTTTGATATCGCGTGGGCGACGTTGACGAGCGGCCGCCGTCCTCCACCAGATGTACCGTGCGACTGATGCTCGCCACCGACTTGGCCACTGCTGCCCATGCTGCCGTCGGCCGCAGCGCCTTGTGAGTGGTACTTTTGCACGACGACATCGTCCATGACGCCACCTGCTTCGGACAGGCGGACCGTCTCATGAAGGTGGGCGGCAATGCCGTCGACCTCGGCGACCGTCTCGAAAAAGACAGCAATGACCGCCGAGCGTCCCTGCCGGTCCCCGCTGCCATTGCCGATCTTGCGCACTTGTGTGATGACCCGATGGGAGATGGCCTTATGAAGCGGCCCATTCCCATTCTCAAACCGCTCCGGATAACGTCGAAAAGACGGACCGATACTCTCGACCATGTACCGCGTCAGCGCTTGACGCGTCGTCGAGGCGCGCACAACCGCCACGGGGCGCCTCGAGCTGACGCCCACGCCGGCCAGCATCGGCTCAACGCCAGCCACGGGCGCCGTCGCGGTGAAGAGGAGGAGCGGACAAACCAGATCGGCCAGCACCGTGCGGAGCTGGAGAAGCGCCTCGCGAAAGCTCGAGCCCCACAGCAACACCAAGTGTGCTTCGTCAATGGCGACGCGCGCGAGGCGCCCGGCTGCAGCGAGGCGTCGGACGACGTCGGAGAAGATGTCAAAGTCGTGCACAACGCGCGCCATGTCAATGACAAAGATGGACGCGTCGCCCGCGTCGCAACCGCGCGGCCAGTCGCCGACCGTGATGCCCGCGGCCGTTGCCGCAGACACCATGTTAGCCGTCACCGCCCGCGTGGGAGTGAGCACGATGGTCACCGGGGGATACCAGGGGGCGGGCGGGCCCGCCCCACCGGGAGCAGGTGTAGTAGCGTACCCGCCGGCGGGTTCTTGCCCACCACCGACGCCAGCGCCCCTGCAGGTGGCCTCCTCTCGAGCGGCCGCCACTGCCGCGTCGGCTTCGACGGCGGCGGGGATGAGGAGAGTCGCCGTCTTACCCGACGCCGTTGGCATGACGAACAAGACGGTGACGGGGCCTCGCGTCTGCAATATGGTGTACACGCCTTCCCGCTGCTCGGCGTTCCGGTACATTCCAGCCCCGTACAGCTCCCGTGTCTTTGCGTCGGCCGCGGCACGCACCTCGTCCCGCGTAAGGCGGTAGGAGCGGGACAGACGCGCACTCACGGACCCGCCACCAGCCGACACAAAGCCGGCGGGCGCAAGGCGCTCCAAGGAAGCACTGGGCGGGCCGCTGCGTGCGGCAACGGCGCCGCAGCCTCCGCCGACGCCAGACACCGACGCCAGTGCCGCTGTCGGCTGCTGCTGCCCGACGCGCAGCTGCTCGAGAGGATGCCTCAGTCCCGTCGGCAAGTGTGAGGAGTATAAAAGCATGGCGGCGTGGTACATCAAAGACGCACGGTGGTAGAGGTAGACCATGGCGTTGTTGAGACAGTAGATGCTGTCCGAAGCGTCGCCCGCGTACGCAGAGGAGGCCGTGGCCGGCGAGTGCCCGCTCTGCAACTCCATCACCCGGCCCCAGTCTGCCACGTCCCCGTCGGCCGTCTGCACAGCCGCAGTCGCAGCGCCACTTGATGCCCCAGAGATGCCGCCGCCGCCACCGACGACGCCAAAGTCCGCCTCAAGGATGTTGACCTTGGACACGTGCTTTGCGAGCGCCGCCGCAAAGTGACGAAAAACACTGGCCGTTATGGGCGACGCCCAACGGTTGTCGAAAAAGAGGGTGCTGAGCACCTTGGAGAAGCGCCGGCACGCCGCCTCATCGCCGCCAGGGGCCCGGAATAGGCGCCCATCCGGCGCCGTCAACAGGGCCGCACAGCCCGGGTCGACGCTGCTGCCGTCAGCGGCCACGGCACGTGCAAAGTACGCTTCCAGGGGGTCCAGAAACACCATGGCGAGCAGGATGAGCGTGGACGTCTTGGCGTCCATCCACCGCATGATCGGCCGCCCACCGCCAACCGTCTGATGAGACGTCTTGCTGTACGTCATGATCGTGTACACCTCCCCGTGAAGGATAAAGACGTTGCGCCTGGCGCCCGACGTGGAGGCGCTGATGACCGTGCAGATGTGCTCGGTGATGCGCGGCGGCGCGCCGCCGACGACAAGCATGAGGGCGGCCAGCAGGAAACGAAACTCCACGTGCATCTCAGCCCATGACGCCAGGCCTGGCGCGTCGGTGGTCAGCGGCGGCCTCGTCGGGTCAACTTCGGGAAGACCTCGGCTCCCGCCGTCGCCGCCAGAACCCGGGTCCCCCGCTGCCGAGCCGCCACCACTACCGGCACGACGCGGCTTGTACGCCGGGCGCACGGGGCACTTGGGGTCGTCGAGCGCCCCAGAGCTGACAAAGTGCTGCTGCCACCCCGTCACGAGCGCCCGGTTGGCGCGCAAGTCGAGGAAGGACACACCCGTAGCATGCACGGCCGGCCGGTCGACGAGATGCGTGGCGGTCGTGAAAAAGCCCGACCCCGTCGGGTCATACGCAAAGACGAGCTTCTGGAAGAGCCCCCACAACCGCACCTGCGCAGCCGCCACAAACTCCCCGAGCAGCGGCGTGCCAAGGTGCACGCCGTTCTCTAACAGCGTCCCACACACGGCCGTCGACGGCGCGCCGGCGAGATGCGCCGGCTCGGTACACAGGAGAAGGGTCGGTGGAACCTTTTCCGCTCGGGCCATCGACTCGGTCGTCGACCGGAGCATGACGACGTACGCGGCGGCGGTGGTGCCCGACGGGTTGGTGGCGTCCGCAATATCCTGAAAGACAGCGGCCAAAGCCTCACGCCGGCCCTTTCTTGAAGTTGTCGGCGGCAGCGGCCGGCCAGTGTTGAAAAAGACGAGCGCGTTGACCGCGCGGATGGAAAACAGCAGCGCCGACGCCAGGTGCTGCGCCGCGTCCGCGTCCATAAAGGACAGGCCAGGCGGCCCGTGCCGCCGAGGCGACATGGTCGACGAACGCGGATACAGCAGAGCGACAAAGGGCATGACCAGGGACAAGTCCGGCCGGCCCTTGCCAGACCCCCCCGTCGCGACGGACCGCGGGTCGTACTCCTCGTGAGCCAAGCCGCGGAGCAGCGCACTCACCGGGGACGCAAAACCGCGGTGCTCGGCTACCGCTGCTGCCATGTGTTCGCTGGGGTCATCCCCTGCCGGCACCGACGACCCGCCAGGAGCCCCTTGGTCCCGCTCTACCGCCGACAGGGCGGCGCGGAACTCGGTCTGCGCACGTGCAGCAAAGTGCGCGTTGACCGGTAACAGATGCGGCACCGACCGGCCGTCCGCAAGTTCCTCCGCAGCCGACCGCCGCCCGAGCTCGGCAATGCGTACAACGACGTACAGGACGAGCGCCACGTCCGTGGCGTACACACCGACCGACTTGTCGACAATGTTTAGACGCGTCGGACGCCGCTGCTGCTCGCCCCCTTTCCCATCAGCGCCGCCCATACCCGCCAGCCCACCGACGGCCAGCTGAAGGGAGATGGTCAGGTCGCAGTCTCGAAGTTTTTCGAGTGACGACTGGAAGAGGGAGAGCACCGCCTTTTTGAGAGACAGGAAGAGAAGCCACTGCGGGTTGCTCGCACGTGCCCGCACATCAGATGCCGGGATGCTGCCGTCGCCAAGAGGAAAGATGGAAAAGTGCTCCACGACTGCCTCTGGCGACCACCCCAACTTTGCGAGGACGGCCGGAAACTTGAAGATGCGAAGCAGAGCCCCGCACTGCGCATTCGTCGTGTCCGCCGCTCCTCCCGCAGCAGCGGCCACGTTGCCACCAGCAGCCGCACTTGACTCACCGCCTCCCTTGCCCAGAAACACGTGCAGCGGCAGCGTGGCCGAGGATGGCGCTGGCGCGCCCACCGGCGGCCGAGAGGGCGCGTACGGCAGCGGGTCACGTAGAAAAGCGACGGGGAAAAAGCGCGTCTTGTTGCCCTGCTGAAGCGTCTGCACAGACACCGTGACCCAAGCGCGGTTCGAACACTTGGGCACACCGCCGGCCGCCGCAACGTGCAACTTTGCCAGCTCTGCGGACGAGCGGCACGCCGACTGGCAATCGTAGCAGGCGACCATACCCGACCGAATGGACAAGCACGGCACCGGTGCCGGATGCGCGTCGTCCGGCGCCGACGGCCACCGCGAATCGGCGCAGTAGCGGGCGAGCGTGGCAACTTGGCCAGGTGTGCGCTCGGCCGCCGCCGCCGCTTTGCACTCCTCTTCCGTTGCCGTAGCCAACGTCAGGGCAAACGGTGCAGACGACGGCGGCGGAACGACTGCGCCGCTGCAGCTGTCGGTGGCCGCGGCAGCCGCCGTCTTGTGCGCCGCCGACTTGAGGTGGCTCGCCAGAGCCGTGGGCGACACCTTGACCGTGTCGCACAGGGCGCAAACGACGGCGCCGGCGGCCGACCACACACGCAGCCCCGTGAACGACGGACGGGGGGAGCGCGAGCCGTCGCCAGCGCTGGGTACGCCGCTCATGTTGACGACGGTAGCACCTGCGCGGGGGGCAGCGTCGGCCGCAGTCTCAGCCCCGACTGTGGCGGCAGACGCCCCAGTAGCCCCGGCAGTGGCGGAAGACGCCCCGGTAGACTCCATTGCGTGAGAGGGCGGTGGTTGCGGCACACGAGAACGGGTGGTGGGTGACAGGGGGAGGCACTGATGCGGGTGGGGTGGAACGGGTGAAGCGGTGGCAGAAACGGGCGCAACGGGCGGAGCACGGCCGCAACGGACGCCTGAGCGATGCGTGCTGCTGGGGTCATGTAGGGGGGGGCGCCCTCGACCCCTCTGGACAGGGCAGTCGAAAAGGGTGCGTGCTGCTGGGAGAATGGGGGGGGGTGCTCTCACGACCCCTCTGGAGAGGGGAAACGAAAAGCGCGCGCGCGCGCAGTCGGTCACGCCCAGCCGCGGCACGTCAGCGGCGTAGTGGCGGTGACCAGGGCCCTGAGAGAGGCCTTGGAGCCAGACCACCGGCGATGCTCACCGACTGAGAATGCCCGCCTTTTTTTGGGGCCACCGTGATCCGCCTGCCACGAATCGCTCAGCCAGTGGCCGCGGCCGAGGGATCACGAGCATCGTTGCACAGCTGCCGCGTGGACTGGCAGCGGCCGAGGGGTGACCGGGATCGCCGCCCACGCGCCTCGTGGCTGACAAAATGCGGTGGCGACTGACAGCGCGGAAGCCGCAGATTGGCAGGCGCTCATTGGCCGACAGGCCCACGAGGAGAAACTCTCAGATTTAAGAGCAATCGATCACCACAGTCCTGGCATAGTGCGGGGCAACGGGGGTGCTACATGGTGTGATTTTTTCATCAAAAGCGGGGGCGATATTAATATGCGAACAGGGGAGGGTGTTTGGGGGATCGATGGACAGACGTGTGCGACCGATATTGACTGCAGCTCAAGGCGCTGTATCATGCAAAGAACCACGGCACATGCGCCAAATAATAAGTTGGGCACACGCCGAGGCACAATATTAGGTTGGGGTGGGGGCGAGCTGTGGACCGCGTGAGGCAGTACAGAGAAGGGTTGTGGCCATGCGCCCGATCATTATGTGGGTGATGGTTATGTGATTGTTATGTGAGGGAACACAGCTGGCCCGTGCGGGTGTGCGGTGGCCAAGCGGGGGAGGAAACGGCTGTCTGAGAGGCCCGCTGGGGAGACGGGGGGCCATAGGGAATCAGAAAAGCAAAGTCAATGTTTCCATGTGGGGGATGGGCAAAGGGGTGGGTACCACCTGGGTGTGGGATGCGGGAGCGCCAAAGGGGGGGGGAGGGCGCTGCGGAAAGAGGGGGTGCTGAAAGAAGGGGAGGCGCTGGTTCTGATGTGAGGGAACACAGCTGGCCCGTGCGGGTGTGCGGTGGCCAAGCGGGGGAGGAGACGGCTGTCTGAGAGGCCTGCTGGGGAGACGGGGGACCATGGAGAATCAGAACAGCAAAGTCAATGTGTTATGTGGGGAATAGGCAAAGGGGTGGGTATCACCTGGGTGTGGGATGCAGGCGCAACAAAGGGGGGGGAGGAGCGCCGCAATAAGAGGGGGCGCTGAAAGAAGGGGAGGCGCTCGCTATTATGTGCAAAACGCAGCTGGCCCATGCGGGTGTACGGTTGCCGAGTGGGGGAGGAAACTGCTGTGTGAGAGGCCTGCTGGGAATACGAGGGGTATAGGGAAATGGAAAAGCACAGGCGATGTTCTGACGTAGGGGATGGACATGGGGTGGGTATCAACAGGTTGTGGGGTGCGGGCGAGACAGGAAGAGGGGGGGGGACGCTGGGCAGATTATTATGTTGGGAAGGGGGGCGGTGGGGCAGGCGGCCGCGTCACCCAGTGGGGTGTTTATTGTTCTGGGTTGGGGGGCCGCGGGTGGGAACATGCAGGGAAGCCTGCAAGGAAGCCTCACGTGCAGCAGGGGAGGGGTGCGGAGGGAGGACCAATAATATTGCGTCTGGGACTTAGTGCACGACCGTGCATAGGCACAGGGCGAGCCGATCCGTAGGGGGTCGCCCAGAGTGGTGGCACGGACTGGGGTACATTGGACGAAACTGGAATCGACGAACCGGCGTCATGAAATCGACGAACCGCTGATATAGACGAACTGAAGGGGGGGCTCTCATAGACCCCGATCTGGCCGTAGCTCGATCGATGTACCAAAGTGCGAAATTGACGAACCAGAGGGGGGGGCTTCCAGAGGACGGTTTTTGGCCGTTCGTCGATTTGAAAACTGGCCAAATTGACGAACTGGGGGGGGGTGGTTCGTCGATCCGGCTGATTATTATGTTAGTCGCAGGCGACGTGAGCAGCGCGCTCGGCAGACGCAGCGGGTGACTGACTGGGTCGCCACCGCTGTGCCGCACTTGCAGCACTGCTCGTGTGATTGCTGTTGCCCCCCCCCCCCTCCTCCGCATTTACGCGTTGGAGACGCGGTGCGCCCTGCTGGCGATCGACCACTGTGTGGCGGCGGCGGCGGCGGCGGCCCGCCTAGTTGCGGTCCGCAATGGCCTAGCGGCGGAGGACCGAGTGGCGCACGGTCGCCGCGACGCTGCCGACCGCCGTCGCCACCGAGGTGCGGCGGTGGGCCGCCGCCGGACGGCCGATCATTCATTCCGCAGTCGTGCGGGAACGGCGGCGGCCCGCCTCAACATCGTCGCCGACCAAGAAGCCCGCCAAGGTGGGAGACCGACAACGACGCGCCTCGCCGACGACCGCCGTCGCCTCCAGGGTGGAGGGGCGGGCCGCCGCCCTTTGATTGTGGAACGACAGACTCAGAGTGGGGGGGCGGCTGCCCGCAGCAAGAAAGACAAGGCTGGACTCCGCAGCGGAGCGGCAACCTCGGGCCGCCGCGCGGCAATCGACTGTCGAGGTAGCCGAGGTGAGACGGCAACCCGTCACGCGCGCCGTGGTCATCGCTGCCGCCGCAACGGTTGGCGGAGGGCAACCAGCGGACGGACTGGGTGGAGCAGCAGCACCTGTCTCCGCCGCGCGGGCCGTGGGGGCCGCCGCCGGACGACCGACCCTCAAGCCCGCCGAGGTCGGGCGGCGGCCCGTCACACGGGCAGTGGTCATCGCTGCCGCCGCGGTGGCCGCCGGAGGCCGAGCAGCGGCCAGGGTTTCTCCACCGGCAGCAGGTGTCCCTGCCGCGGAGGCCGTCGGGGCTGCCGCTCAACAACCGGCAGTTAAGTCCACCAAGGTGGGGCGGCGGCCCGTCACACGAGCAGTGGTCATCGCAGCTGCCGCTGCGGCCGGCCGAGCGAAACAAAGACAGTGATTGTTGGCAGGGAGCACCGCCCAGACTCGGAGGAGACGGGCCGCCGCCTGGATACGGACCGTCAAGTCCCCGTCGTTGGCGCGGCGGCCCATTTCCTGCGCAGTGACCATCCCTGCCGGATCGGCGGCTGGACGAGGGAGACCAGCGGACGGCCCGGCCGGACAACCAGCAGGTGTACCGGTATCGTCGGTCTGGGCAGCCGCCGCCGCCACACAACCGACCACCGAGCCCGCGGAGGAGGAGCGGCGGCGGCCCGGACTTCGACCAAGGTCCGCGGACCCCGCCTCACTTGGGAATGGCAGGCTGCCATCCGGGATCGACTGCAGAGGCGGCCGCCCGTCCGACACCGAGGGCCCAGCAGCCGCTGCCGTCGCCTTCCGGTCGAGGAGCGGCCGCCACCTCTCCATCACGACTGAGTGGGTAGCCGCTGGCACCGACACAAGTGGCAGCCGTTCCGGTGACCTCCCATCCATCAACGTGGGGCGGGCAGGCCCCTGCGCGCGCGGAGCCAACGCAGCCGGGTGCCGCCCCGACAGTGCCCGACTGCAGGCGGCAACCGCCGTCGACGCAAGCGGCGGCTACACCATCGACGGCCGTAACCCCGGCGACACCGGTGGTCGAGCGGCCGCCGCTGTTGACTCAAGCGGCTGCCACCCCGTCGACGGCCGCCGCCTCGCTGACACCGGAGGGCGGGCGGCAGCCGCCGTCGACTCAAGCGGCGGCTACCCAGTCGGCGGCCGCCACCCCGCCGACACCGGTGGTCGAGCGGCAGCCGCCGTCGACTCAAGCGGCTGCTACCCCGTCGATGGCCATCGCGTCGCTGACAGCGGAGGGCGGGCGGCAGCCGCCGGCGAGTCAAGCGGCGGCCATCCCATCGACGGCCGCCGCGTTGCTGTCACCGGAGACACCGGAGGGTGGGCGGCAGCCGCCGTCGACGTTGAAGGGGCAGCTGCCGCCGCAGCCGCCCGCTGGCGGCAGCCTGCCGAGGGACCTGTGACTGTCGACCTCTGCTGCGATTGGCAGCGGGCAGCTGCTGGAGCTGCGCTTGTCGAGCTCTCTGTTGGGTGGCGGCAGGCCGCCTCCTCCGCAGCAGGCTGTGCGGCCGCCGAAGGACGGGGAGCGCGGGATTCTCGCCTACCTGCTCTCGTGGACTACAATACCGGCGCGCTCATCACTGGAGCGCCCGCCGCCGGACACGTACCTAGTGTTGCTGTTGCTGTGTCAAGGGCAGGTGGAGGTGGAGGTGCTGCTGCCTCCGCACCGGAGACCCCTTCCCTGTCGCCATCTGACAAGCGCGCGCTTCGTCGCGGTTTGGCGCAAACTGCCGTAAGAAAGCGGAGGTTCATTCGAACAAAAAGCCCTGATCGGCTGGCTGCAGTGCGTCGCGCGGCCATTGTGGAGGCCATCGCGAAAGGCGTCTCCGAGGCGGCTGAAGCGGGCAAGCTTGCAACATCAACGGCAGCGCAGGCGGCCACTGCATGTGCGGCGTACGGCGACGCATTGGCCGCCGCATCGGCTGCCATGGACGCCGCCGCGACGGCTGACGCTGCAGCCCGTCTGGCGCTGCACGAGTCGTCTCGGGCCGCGGCGACCTTGGCGTACCTACGCAGGCGGGACTCTCGGGCGACTGCCATTGCTGACCAACACAGCGGTCGGCTGCCGGCCAAGCAAGGCGGATCACCAGGCGGCGGCCGACCCCCTCTTCCACCTTCTTCCAGTCGTCCCTCGCGGGAGTCGCCTCTGTAGGGGCTTTTGTCACGATGGGGAGAGGACCGGCGTGGACAGAGGTGGAGAACCATGGACTCGTGAAGGCCTGGCTCATTGAGTGAAACAACCCGGTCCGGGGCACTGACCAGTCTGGCAAGCAGTTTTAAGGCCGAGTACTCACGCGGTGGCGGGAGCTCCTGTTGGGACAGCCTGGCCGTGCAGCTAGGGAGCAGCGGGGCTTTGATGGTGCCCGAAAGCAGTGAGCCAAGATCGTTGCGGGCGTGATGGAGTTCTCCAGCTGTGTTTTACAAGTTAAGAAGACCAGACCGACGGGCATTGCCACGTACGCGGACCTCGTCAACTGCGCTGAGGGACTGTACTGCAGCATGAACGTGTACGGTCGCGTCCGAGGTGACCATGCTGACGACGTTTGCCAAGAACAAGACGACAAAGCGCCGGGCGAAGCGCGTGACCTGCCCGTGGGCACAGTACTGGGAGGTGCTGAAGGACTAAGACAAGTTCAAGGCGGCGGCCGCCGAGTTTGCGTCGTTGCAGAAGCGCATGGAAGAACGACAGTCGCGCGCTGCAGCAAGGGCGGCTGCCGCCGCTGGTGACGGTGGTGGGCCAGCAGCAGAGCAGGCAGCCGCCGCAGACGATCCTGCGCCCGCCGCTGCAGCCAACATGGGTACGGCCGGGGGGGGGTCGGCGGCAGCCGGAGCGACGACACCCGCCGAGGACTCTACCATTGGCGAGGGTGACGGTAGCGCTGACCAGTGGTCGGAGCGGCCGATGGGGTGTAAGGCTGCCAAGCGCCTTCAATCGGAGGGGATTGCAGATGACCGCACAATGAGTCGTGTGGCAAGTGCGGTAGAGAAGCTGGGGGAGGCCACTGATCTACGGACGGCCATGATGGCGTTTAGCCAACCCTTCATGAGAGAGACTGACATGGGCAAGGCGTGGTGGGCGCACAACGCAAAGAGGCTTTTGGACAAGGACGGGATTAAGCTGCCATCAGACAAGCCGTCAAGCGCATCGGCGGCGGCTGCCGACAAGGACTCGAGCGTATCGGCGGCTGTTGACAACGACAGTTCACCTGCCGTGCCGTCTTCCTCTGTTCAGGCCGCCGCCGCGCCGCCCCGCACAATCAACGTCGATGGGGAGGCGTCTGACGCGGCGGCAGCAGTTGAGGAGGTCACCGTCGACTGCGATTCGGCGTCATCGGTACCACCGTCGGCGCTGCCATCATCGGGGATGGTGCGGCCGCCGACGACGGCGGCCGCCCATAGTTCTTTGCCGGCTGCCAGTCAATCAACCCGCAACGCTGCTCATTCGCGGCGGGCGCGGCGAGCCCAATCGACGAAAGCGAGCAACGCGGCTGCCTCTTTTGGGAGCCTTCCGCATACGACGGAGGACCTGACGGGTGGACCGACTCAATATGCTGCCCCGCCTGTGGCGGTGGCGGCGGCGGCCGCAGTTTGTGGCCCGCCTGTCGCGGCGGCGCCGCCCGTCTCGGCAGCGGCGGCCGCCGCAGGTGCTGCGCTGGACGTGCCGCCCTCACGTGGCGCACAGGGTCGCAAGCGACGGATGCCGCCTTCGGTTCTGCCTGGGACGCCCGACGAGACACCCCCGACGTCTGATGGCGGCGGGTTTGAAGACATCGACTCCGATGTCATTGCAGAGTATGCACGCGGCGGTCACTCTTCCAATGAAGAAGAGGAAGAAGAGGCGTAGACCGCCGCAGTTCTGACTGCCCAATGCATGTTTTGAACTGTTTGTCTTTGTTTGAGCGGCGCGGCGCACTACGCTGTGCCGCTGTGAGGTTTTGCATGATCTTGCCTGTTTCTCTACGCTCGAGGCCTACCTTTTGAGGCCATTGTGTTCCTGTCATGTACTGTGATGTTGATTCTTGTAGTGCAATAGACGTTTTTTTTTCCCCGTTGGGCAGGGTTTGTTTTTTTCCTACTTTACATCCAGCTATCACTCGTACGACGTCGGCTACCGCTAATTGTAGCCACCCCCAACACGCATCTGCACCAGCTTGTGCCCGCCGACGTCTTGCACAAAGTCGGCGACCGCCAACCGCCGCCATGTTCAAACGCACGCCGTCACCAACTGGCGGCCGCCGACGTCTTGCACCAAGAAGGCGGCCGCCGACCGCCGCCATGTGGCGACGCACGCCGCCACCAACTGGCGGCCGCCACCGACAAAGGCCACGTCGGCGGCCGCCGCCGATTGTGGCCGCCCCCGACACGCACCACCGTCACCAGGTTGCGGCCCCCGCAGTCCTGCACCAAGTCGGCGGCCGCCGTCCGCTGCCATGAACCAACGTCCGCAGCCACCAACTGGCGGCCGAAACCGCCAAAGGCCACATCGGCGGCCGCCGCCGATTGTGGCCGCCCCCGACCCGCACCACCGTCACCAGCTTGCGGCCGCCGCAGTCCTACACCAAGTCGGCGGCCGCCGTCCGCTGCCATGAACCAACGTCCGCCGCCACCAACTGGCGGCCGCCACCGCCAAAGGCCACGTCGGTGGCCGCCGCCGATTGTGGCGGCCCCCGACACGCAACACCGTCACCAGCTTGCGGCCGCCGCAGTCCTGCACCAAGTCGGCGGCCGCCGTCCGCTGCCATGAACTAACGCACGCAGCCACCAACTGGCGGCCGCCAACGCCAAAGGCCACGTCGGCGGCCGCCGATTGTGGCGCCACACTCCACCCCACGACTTCACCATCTGGCGGCCGCCGCTGTCATGTGCCACGTCGGCGGCCGGCGAACCCCGCCTCGCTTCGAGCCACGATTCCAGCAACTGGTGGTCGCCGCCGTCGTGTGCCACGTCGGCGGCGCCGAACGCCGCCGCGCTCCGCCCCACGATTTCAGTATCTGGCGACCGCCGCCGTATTGTGCCACGTCGGCTGCCGTCGAACGCCGCCAAGCTCCGCCCCACGAATTCACCAACTGGCAGCTGCCACCGCCTTGTGCCACGTCGGCGGCCACCAACCGCTGTAACACGCGGCTGACACCGCTACCAACTAGCGGCCGCCGCCGTCAGGGGCCACGTCGGAGACGCGGAACGCCGCCACGCTCCGCCCCACGACTTCAGCATCTGGCGGCCGCCGCCGCATTGTGCCACGTCGGCGGCCACCGACCGCTGCAACTCGCGCCGGACACCGCCACCGAATTGCGGACGCCGCCGTCGTGTACCACGTCGGCGGCCGCCGAACACCGCTAGCCCTCGCCCCACGATTCCTCCATTTGACGGCCGCCGCCGTCTTTTGCTACTTCGGCGGCCACCGACCGCTGCAACTCCCGACCGTCGCCGCCATCTATATACGGCCGCCGCAGTCGTGTATCGTGTCGGCGGCTGCCGACCACTGCCTTGCCTCAACCGACGCCAGCACCAACTTGCGGCGGCCGCCGTCTTGTGACACGTCGGCTGCCGCGACTGCTCGATTACCGACCCATGTCGCCGCCAACGTGCGGCCGCCGCCGTCGTTAGCGGCTTCGGTGGCCGCGGAACGACGCCGCGCTTCGCTCCACGATGTCACCAATTGGCGGCCGCCGCTGGCTTGTGTGACGTCGGCGGCCGCCGACTGCTACAACCTCCGACCGCAGCGACTTCCGACCGACGACACCACCGCGTTGCGGCCGCCGCCGTTGCGGCCGCCGCCGTTGTGTACCATGCAGATGTCGGCGCCACCAAGGTTCGGCGGCCGCCGCCATCGTGCACGAAGTAGGCCAAGTTGTGGCAGCCGCCGTTCGGTGACTCTTCGGTGGCTGCCAAACGATGCCATGCTTCGCCCCCCGGTTTTACCAACTGGCGGACGCCGTCAGCTTGTGTGCCGCCGGCGGCCGCCGACAGCTACAATTTTCGACCGCTACATCTTCCGACCGACGCCGTCATTGAGTTGCGGCCGCCACCGTTGTGTATCAAGATGGCGGCCGCACAACGCTGCCACTCGGAACAGACGGCGCCACCAAGGTGCGGCGGCCGCCGCCGTCGCGTACGCAGTACGCGGCCGCCCACTGCTTCTATGCCCCAACCAACGCCGCCACGAACTGGCGGCCGCCGCAGTCAGGGGCCACGTCGGCGGCAACAACATGTGGCCACCCTCGACTGGCACCAACCTGCGGACGCCGCCGTCCTGTGACCCAACGGCGGCCGTTGAATGCAGCCAGCCACGCCTCGCTACGACTTCACAAACTGGCGGCCGCCGCTGGCTTGTCTGACTTCGGCGGCCGCACTTCCGCCGGCTACAAATCCCAACCGACTCCGCATCCGGATTGCGGCCGCCATCGTTGTTTACCAAGATGGCGGCCGCGTACTGCTGCATCTTGCAAATGTCGGCGTCACCAAAGTGCGGCCGCCGCCGCCGTCGTGTACCAAGTTGGCGGCCGTCGACAGCTTCCACCGCCCGACCGACGATGCCCCCACCAAGTTGCGGAGTCCACCGTACCGCCACCGCAGACAACGCGGCTGCTACCGCTGTGCCATGTCGGCGGCCGCCGCTGAGCCATGTCGGCGGCCGCCGCTGTGCCATGTAGGCGGCCGCCGCTGTGCTATGTCGGCGGCCGCCGCTGTGCCAGGTCGGCGGCCGCCGACTGCTGAGATATTTCCGACCCACGCCGCCGCAAACTTCTAGCAGCCGCGGAAGCAGTCGAAGCAGTCGGGTGGCGGAGGCCGCCTGCGACGTAAACAACGGCGGCCGCCGTGTGCTTCACCTCATCCCATCAACGGCATGCAAGCTCCTCTGTTTTGAAAAGGGTACAGGAAGTTCCATGGCAATGACAGCAACAAGAATAGATGAATGGACTACGGGAGCCCCTCTCCCCCCACACCCTATCCTAGGCAAGAACCAACAGAAAAAAGTTACTGGAGATACGGCGCAAGAAGGCTACCACGCTCAGCAAAAATGTGGGCGCACAAGTCGTCTCGACGAGCCTCGTGCTCTGCGAGGGACTTTGCGTCGCCGGTTGCCAAAAGCACTCGCATAAACTCTGCCATCGGCGCAACCGCGGAATTTGCATTAACAGGAGGCGGAAAAACAGGTGTGTTCTCCAGCTCGCCCTCCTCACCAGCTGCCGCCGCACCCGCCGCGGCACTTGCGGCGGCGGGAGCGACAGCGGCTCCCGCAGCGCCCGGGCCCTCCGCGCCCACCGCGCCCCCCGCAGCGGCACCGATCCCGGCCGAGCCGCCCTCGGCCATCACGCCTGCCGCTGCAGCCGCGCCCGCGCCGCCCACAGCGGCAGCGGAGGCGGCACCGGCCCCCGCAGAGCCGCCCACGGCCCCCACGCCTGCCGCTCCCGCCGCTCCCGCCGCGCCCCCCGCAGCGGCCGCGGCACCGGCCCCCGCAGAGCCGCCCGCGGCCCCCACGCCTGCCGCTCCCGCCGCTCCCGCCGCGCCCCCCGCAGCGGCCGCGGCACCGTCCCCCGCAGAGCCACCCACGGCATCCACTCCTGCCGCTCCTGCCGCTTCCGCCGCGCACCCCGCAGCGGCCGCGGCACCGGCCCCCGCAAATCGAGCCACGGCACCCAAGCCTGCCGCTCCCGCCGCGCCCCCCGAAGCGGCACCCATCCCCACCGCGCCACCCGCCGTACCCAAGCCCGCCGCTCCTGCCGCCCCACCCACGGCGGCAGCCGCACCCAACCCCGCCGCGCCTCCGGCGGCGGCGCCCGCCCCCGAGGCGACCCCTGCCAAATCACTGTCTGCGGCACCGGCGCCGGCACCGGCGCCGGGTGGGTTACCTCCGGCGGCCCGATACATCGGGGAACGCGACCCCGAGAGAAATCCGTCGCGGCGGGCTTCAACCACCATGTTGTGCAGAGTTGCAACTGCCTGAGTGGTCGAGATTATTCTGGGTACACTCCAAAATCGGCTAGGGTGCAACATCATGTGAGAACGAGCCGTGAGGGTCCCAAAGAGGCGCTCGACATCCTTTCGGAGTGCCTCTTGGAGGCGGTTGAAGGTACGCTCCTCTCGAATGCGGGGGTTCCGATAGGGCGCGACCAAAAAAGCAAATCGGGGGTAAATGCCATCTACAAGATAGTAGAGCAAAGTTCGTGTCTTCCCATTCACTGTAAAAGGATAATCACGCGGGGGCCATTTCCCCATGATAACGTCTATATACAGAGAAGATTGGTACAACACGTTAACATCGTTGAGACTCCCGGGGCACCCGGCAAATATGTGGTGGATCCATGTGTCCTCATCGCAGATGGCCTCGATCACAACTGAACACTGGCCATGACGATCTTGGTAGGCTCCCGCCAGGGCTTTCGGAAGAGATGACCACTCCCAGTGAGAGCAATCTAACGACCCAAGACACCCAGGCATCCCTCGCTCAGCATTGCGAGACAGAATGTTTCCTACTTCAGCAAGAGTGGGTGGGCGCAGGTACACAGGACCGAAGTCATCGACCAAGAACTCTGTGAAGAGCTGCACCGCACGGGCAATAGTGGACCTGGACAGCCGGACGTATTCGTCCGCACGGTCGTAGGATTCCCCGTATGCTAGGACACGGAACGCCGCCACCAGCTTCTGGAGCAGGTGAGCCTGGGGTCGCCCGGTGGCGTTGACCCGCTGCGCCCAAAACGGGCGGTCCTTGATTGTGCGGTAGATCTTCAGGAACACAGGCATCGGAAAACGAAAGCGACGCTCAAATTGCTCGCGGCCGAAAACAGGCGGAACACCGTCCAAGCCAAAGTAATCTCGAAGGATACATTTCAGCCCCAACTCAAAGTCACGAGGCCTGTTACCGGCGCGACCTGGAATCGAGCCACGGTACCGCGGCCGGTGGACTGCGCGTGCCGCAATTTCTCTCCGGCGCCATGTGAGAAGCGTTGCGACGTGCGCAGCCACAACAGATGCAACAGTGATGTCATCATTGGCATCCTCTCCCTGCCACCCAGGCACTGACAAAGACTCCTCCATGGTGCTGCGCCACTACACTCTGGCGCTACCGGATAGCGCTGCCGGGAAAAAGAGAAGAATGGCAATGATTGGGAGGGGGAGAGGGAGCGCACAAAATGTGAGGAATAGTGCGGCCCGCCCCGGGGCGGGTAAATGTGAGGAAAAGTGCGGCCCGCCCCGGGGCGGGCCAGCGCAGCGCACGAAAAACACGCGAAAAAAGAGGGTGACCGCGACGGTGACCAGGACGACGGTGGCCGCGAGGCGCGACGACGGTGGCCGCGACGACGGTGATCGCGGCGACGGTGGTCTGTTGGTCGCGGCGACGGTGGTCGCGATACAGTCACTGATCCGGCCTGGAATTATCTGAATTTATAAAGATAGTCTGTCGTTCGATAGGGGATGTCATATTGACAATTGCCTGTCCGTGGACTAATAAGCGAACTTAGACACGTGTTGGCAATAATATAGACACGTTTAGTTAGATCCGCATTGGTGGCTTTGCTCTTAGACCCCCCAATATCGGGCGGATCGGTCCCTAAGGGCAAACCCTACAATGTCGGTCCCATTGTCCAATTGGGAATACAAAACTGGCCACGTGTGGCATGTTCAATGGGGAGCCCATTCTGGGAGCCCTGTTTGGGGAGATGGGCCCTGTACTTGTGGACCCACCCGTCTGAATCGGGTCATACGGATATCGAAATGGGGTTCACATCGGTGACTTGCTCTTGGCCCCATTCTTGTGGTCCAAATATGCGAGGAAATAATGATGTGGCTAACCGACTTAAACCCACGCTAGCGACTTGCAGTAAATAGCTTCTCATACGACAAGTTGAGACAATGTTGGATACATGTTGACACGAGCAGTTGAATGTCGAACTGTGAATAACACGTCGTGTCGAATGTGCGATTATGTGTCATTTTACCTGGGAAACAGACGACAGCGTCCAGAAAAAGTCGCATAATGTGACACGACGGACCGACGCGTGGCGTCGATGTGAAACAAGCCGTCGATCTCATTTTGGCGGACGTGTCTGCCGGGTCACAGTGCGGACCCGGGCGGGTTGACCCGTTCCGATCCGTGCGGATCGGGGCACTCATTCTTGGCAGGGGGCATAGGTGGCGTGTCTGACAACCTCTGCGAATGACTACTTGGATTCCAACCGCGCAAACGGGCCGATCGCGAGTTTGCGGGCAGGGTCAAGCTATTGACGGTTATTCTTTTGGGCGTCATCTTGCTCCGGCGCATGAAGCTCTCCCGTCGCTCATTGGTTCCTTCGAAAAATCAAAGAGAAGTGGCCCGACGCTTTTCAATATGTCCTCTCATATTTGAATGTTGGGCGCCGTCCAAATGCCAAGAACGGGTTTTCTCGCCTGTCCTTTGTTGACACGGCGCGAGTCAGTCTCCGGGATCGCAACAGACTTCTTCTGTATGGTCCTTCGGTGCGCTCCAGACGAGTCCAGGGCCACAGGCGGTCGACCAGTTTTGCCGCCGTGTCCCTGCACGGGTCTCACTGCCCCACTTGGTGTCTGGGCGGAGGGGTGGGTGACCACTTCGAGCGGCCATTTTGCGCTGTTTGCGGCGGGGGGCACGTCGCCTCGTGCCAGGGCTCACTGCGCTCGCGAAAGTTCGCACCCTGGGACACGGCCCGCGCTCGTCACGCGGACGTGATGTCCTCCACTCGGTCCCATGAACGTCTCCAGGAGGGTTCTGGGGAGCGAGCCTCTTCCAACGCGTCTCCGAGCGCTCCGTGGGCGTCCACAGCTCGCGATCGGAGGGGAGGGACCAGCGTTTGCCCAGGCGCACGTGGAGTTATTTAGCGCCGCCTCACTCGCTACCTGCCTCCCGCCCCTTCCCGCCCTTCCTCTTTGGCTATCCACATCGCTCGCACATGACGCGTGTTAGAGGCCCTTACGACACGAAGCGGCGGCACGCTCAACGCTCTCGCAACGGCCACAACGCGTTGCCGCCCACGCCGCCCCCCCCTCCGTGCACCTGTTCTGGGCCGTGAGACCACGGCGTTACTGTCGGCCCGCCCCCCCCCCCTCCGCCCTTGCAACCGTCCTTGTTTTCGCGCCATTGGCACTCGCTGTGTTCTGGCAGCCGCTCTGCAAAAGGCGGTCGCGGTGCCATGGGTTGTACCCCTCCTGTGTCGGGAACTGCTGGGCAGGGGCCGCCGCGCCGTGGCGGCCCCTGTCCTCCCCGTGACGGAGGTCGCGGCGGGCCGACTTTCGGAAATGGCGGTCGTTTGCCGTTCCGCGGCGGTCCACCGCCCTTCCATGGAAGTCCTCCTCCTTTCTGCGGCAACGGCTCCCCCCCCCGCGGCGATCCTCGTACGCGGCGTGGAGGCCCGCCCTATGGGGGTGCAATTCCTTTCTTTCGGGGCAGGCCTGCGCCCTTCCAGGGCGGTCCCCCGCCTTTTCGGGGCGGTCCCCCGCCTTTTCGGGGCGGTCCCCGCTTCTTTGGGGCCAGTCCCCCGCCCGTCCTAGGCGGTGACCTGCGCTTCCGTGGAGGCTCGCCACCCTTCCGGGGCGGTCCCTCGCCTTATTTTGACGGTCCCCCGCCATCCCGGCGCCCTCCTCCGTCTCCTTTTGGCGGTTACCCTCCGCGTGGTGATTTTCCTTCTTTTGGCCGTAGTGGCCCGCGGTTTACTGATGGGTCGCCACCCTCTGACGATTGGCGACCGCACTGTGGCGGTGACCGTCGGCAGCCTGGGGGCGAGGACGGTCGGCCTCTGTGGAGCGGCGACGGTGGGCCTCCGCCATTTAATCTGTAGAGCGCCCCTCCTCTCGGTCGTCGTCGGAAGCGCGACCAGGATCACGATCCATCTGACTCGCGTCGTGTTCGCCGTCGCCTCGACGACAGCGACGACTACTGTCGTGCACGTCCTGTGTCGGATTTTGACGGACGTCCGCCCTCTGACCATCCCCGTCGGTCAAGTCGTCGTCGGGGCGGTTGGCGCTCTCCTCGCGCTCGCTCGCGGGCACTTTCTCGGTCCCCGGAGCGGCCGAGCCGTCCCTCAGAGGCCCCCGTCGTTCCATGCGCCTTGGCGCCTTAGGCGGCGTACTTTCCTCCGCCGTTGTGGCCGGTGGAGCAGGCCGCCCATCCAGCAGACGGTCAGCTATACCTGTGGGCGGTAACGAGCGCCCCACCGCCCCCTCCCCGGCCCTCTGTGATCTATTTGCCCGCGCCGTCGCAGCAATTACGTCTGCCGACGAAGCCGCAGCAAGCTACGGCGGCGCTGGTGACGGTACAGCAGCCGAAGGTGGTGCAGCCAACTGCTCCGGTGTCGGACGCGCCGCAACTGGTGGCACAGGTGGCTGTGCCGCAGCCCGCGCCGCCGGTGACCGTGCAGCAGCCGCTGTATGTGTTGAGCGGTCGACCCCCGCCGGCTCCGTCAGCCTACGTCCCTCTGGCGAACAACCCGACGCAGTAGACGTTGATCTTCCTACAATTACCTACACGCTGCCGAAGAGGATGGGTTCTAATTTGGGGCGGACGGACACAGACCGGGTGCCATTGTGCGAGGCGTGGATCCAGGCGAGCGGGGACCCGATTGCTGCCACTGGGCGGCGCAATGAGCTGCTGTGGGCGGACGTGCACAAAGTGTGGGAGGCGAAAATGACGCAGCAAAAGACGTTGCGAGTGGCGCGCAACGCGAGCGCGCTAGAGAAGCAGTTCAAGAAGATTCAGAAGGGCGTGAGCCTGTTCACATCGCATTATCTGGCGGTTAAGAACCAGCACACGATGGGGAACCCGACGGAGGAGGACCTCATCAGTGGCATAGTGGCGCGCTACTGTTCACTCGACATCTACGACGGCAGTCGTGTTGATCAAGAGGCCGACATGCGCGCGAACCGGTCGGCGAAGCGGAAGGCCAAGGTGGCATTCTGCAAGTTTTTGCCGTGCTGGCGCGTGTTGCGTCACTCGGACAAGTTCAGCGGCGCGTCCAACCTAATGCAACTCGGCAGCGACGACTCTGACGACTCTGATGAAGAGATTGGCAGCACGAGCAGCCCCAGCACGCGCAAGAAGTCCTATCAGCGCTCGCCTGGGAAAGTGAAGGCCGCTAATCAACAGCAAATGGAGGACATGCGGCTGGAGAAAGAAGTCAAGGCCAGCACTGCGGCGGTCGACAAGCCGACGGCGGCGCAGTAGTATAGGACTGCTCTTTGCTTCTTCCAGTCGGCGGAGATGCGGAACACCGCGGCCGGGATCGCATACCGACAATCCGTGCTGAAAAAAATGATGCAGCTCGCCGGGATGGACGTCGAAGGCGCCTTGACGACGACCGCCAGGGCTCGGACGGCTGCTGGGGCAGGTGCGAGTGCTGCACGTGCCTCGGATGCGGGGGTTAGTACGGCTGTGGGGAACGCCACAACGGCGGGGAATGCGAGTGGTGCCGGTGACACGGCGTCGACGGCGTATGCGAGTCCTGTTGCTCACATTGCTGTGATGTAGTTGGACGACGATGAAGTGGACATGGACCTGTCCCGCTCTTCTCCCCGCACCGTGGGGCCGGTTACGCCGGCGGTCGGCTCTGCCGCCGGAGTTAACTCGCCGCCGGGGGGAAACACAACGGCGGCGCCGGCCACAGCTGCACTGGCTGGTAGCTTGATTCAGCCGGCGGAGTCGGCGACGCCGGCTGCGCCGACTCGACGTAGTCGGGGGGTGGCAGACACTAATGGGGGCAGTGGGGCCCGTGGGAAGAGTGCGAACAAGAAGCGCGGACGCAATGCGCAGGCCGCTAAGCGACGGGACGCTTCCGCTACTCTGTCGCAGTCGCTTAGAACGACGCGAGGCCTGGATGATATTAGCGAGTTGGCGACGACCACGACAACAACTGTGGAGTCGTCCGACTCTGAGTAGTGTGTCTTGTTCTTTTGATTGCCTTTGCGCGGTAGTACTCGTTTGTGGACAAAAGGTTTTTTTTTACCCTTGACCGGGTTTTTTTTTTTCTTACACGCACTGTGTCGAGCTGTTTGAGGCCGCGTGAGGAGAACCGGGAGCAAAGAGACGGCCAGCCGCGGTCATTAAAACAGGGGCTTTTTGTTGCTTTCAACGCACGCACAAGCCGAAACAGTGCCGCGGCGACCGCACCCGACACCAACCCCACCACCTCCCCGCTCTTGCCGCCGTGGTCCATGCGGGAGTTGTTCACGCTCTCCGCGGGCGGCACCCTCGCCGACGCCGCCAACCCCAGCCGCTCCCCCTTCGCCGCTGCCGTCGCGGCGTGCGCCGACGCGGGCCTTGCGGCGGGGGGCATCGTGCACACGGCGGCCTCCCTGCTGGCCGCCGCGGCGGGTTCCCCCCCGACGGCGCGGCGTGTTGACCTTGCCATTGCCGTCACCGCCGACGCCCCCCACCTCGTGGCCGACACGTCGGTACTCGCCGCCGCCGCGCCGCAGGCGCCCGCCCCAGCTCTGCCGTCGCAGTGCGTGGCCGTCGTCTTCATCGTCGACGGCGCGTCCGCCGCCGGTGTCGGGGGGGGGGAAAGGGGGGGGGGTGGTGGTGTTCGGGGTGACGTGTCGCCCTTGACAGGCGGCGTCACCGCCACGGACGGGCGGCGGCGGTGGGGGCAAGTGCGGAAGGCTCCACCCGCGTCCCGACCGCGTAGGTACGGCAGGGTTACCGCCGCTGCGGTGGCGACGGCCGTGGCGCCCCGTCATCTGCCGCCGCCGCCGCCGCCGCCGCCACTTCCGCCACTGGAAAGTCCTTGGCTGCTGGAGACCGCGGCGGGGGCGTTTGTCCCCGCCCCCGCGACGGCGGCGCAGGGGCGGCGGCGGTGTCACCGTCCGTTGAAGTCGCTGCTGGCGTGACGGTGGTCACACCACCATTGCCGTCGCCACCGCCCGGAGCGGTCGGGGTGCGCCCCTCCACGGCAGCGACGGCCGTCACCGGCGACCGGCGCAACGGGGCTTCGCTGCCGCCGCTGCCGCCGCCGCGGCAGCGGAATCACCGGACAGTCGGAGCGCGCACGGCGCAGAGGGGGTTGGCGCCGTCCGGTCACGCCACCTCCGCCGTTGCCGCCGCCGCCGCCGTCGTAATCGCCGTCGTAGCCCCCGTTGGCGTCCTTCCCGTCGGCGCCGACATGGCGGGCGGCGCGGCGCCCGCGGTCGGGATGGTGTCTCGATGTACCCACCCCCCCGCATTCAGACGGTACCGGCCGGGCGGTGGCACCACCCGCTGCCCGAGCACAACGGTCAGCTACTCGACGACGACGACCGGGATGCGGCCGTCACGGCCGGTGCACCACCGCCGTGGAGTGTCGACAGCCAGCTCCGCTTTGGTGGCCGCTGCCGCAGCGCCGCCGCCGGGGCGAGGGGGCGGAGGCGAGGGGGGAGTGCTCTGACACCCCCTTCCCCCGCCGCGGCCGCCGCCGACGGCCGACGCGGTGCTGCCAACGGCGGCAACGCGGGCGGCGGCGGAATTGCCCCTCTTTGAGGGCAGACCCCCGTACCTGACTAGGAGGATGTCATATGCAGCGAGGCTGGGGATGGCGGGGGTGGAGAGGGAGTCGGAGGAGTGAGACGGAGGGGGGGGGGGAAGGCGGACGCCGTCGACGACAGCGGCGTGTGGGTGGCACGCCGCCGGGTGTCGGCGGCGGGCCACCGACAATGCTGGGGCGGGATG
>ENA-ORXC01000563-ORXC01000563.1-marine-metagenome-genome-assembly--contig:-NODE-563-length-25378-cov-3.811272_pt1 | contig 25378 bp, 19 predicted proteins | sample MGYA00237865_ERZ511478 | MGnify/ENA metagenome assembly ERZ511478
GGATACGCCTCCGTCACCGCCTCGCGCAGGGCATCGACCACCTCCGCCTCGACATGGTTGGCGAGGTGACGGCTGGCATCGGCGCTGGGCAGATTGCGCCAGCGGTCGTCGATCTCCTTGTCCTTCGCCAGCGTATTGGTCACGCGGGAGAACAGGGCGAGGTTTTCGCCGAACACCTTGGCGAGCGCGCGGGCAGCCGATTCGCGCTTGGCGCGATCGGGGTCGCTCATCAGGGTCAGCGTCGCTTCGAGGGGCAGATCCTCGCCCCCCACGTCGAAACGCAGGGCCGCGAGCGTCTCGTCGTACAGGCGGACCCAGGCACTGGACCCGACGACGCTCTGGTCGTGGAGAAAGCGTTCGAGTTCGTCGGACAATTGATACGGCTTCATCGCGCGCAACCGGTCGAGCCACGGCTTGTAGCGGGCCAACGCAGGGCTGGCGGCGATCTTGGCCGCGAGGTCGTCCTCCGGAATGGCGTTGAGTTCGAGGCTGAAGAACACGATCTTGCCCGAAATATCGGTCACCTGCGCTTGGCAATCCCCGAGGAACTTTCCGGCCAGCGCATCGCCGGTATCGCTGTAGTAGCGCAGCCCGGCATAGGACATGATTCGCCCCAGCGTCTCGGAAAACGCCTCGTACCGGCGCAGGACATCCGCGAGCGCGTTGCCGTTCAGCCCGGCGAGAGTACCCTGCGTCGCCGCGATGGCGCTCGCGTCCTCCTCCGCACTGGCGAAGGCGGCGGCGAGTTCGGGGGAATCCGGGCCGGGGAACAGGTCCGACAGATCCCAAACGGGCAGCGCGCCCAAGGCATCGGAGGCGCTGGCGGTCGCAGCGTCGGGTGCCAGCGCGGGGGCTGCGGCGGGAACCGGAGTGAAGGGCAGGATGGCGTGGGTCATGGAGCCTCTCGGAAGGGAATCAGGTGTCGGTCAGGCCGTCGTCCCGCCGGGTGCCGGGGTCGACCGGTTCCTGCTTGCGCCGGATGATGATATCGCCATTGGGCAGGATTTCCGGAGTTTCATAGACGGGAAGTCCCTCGATCAGGTGGGACAGGCGCGTCAGCATGGGGCCGACAAGGTTAACGAACTCTTCAATCGTGCGCCGCGCCGTCTCGGAAAGTTCGTCGGCCTTGCGATCGAGTTCCTCCAGCACATCGCCCTGGGACTGGACCGGCAGGGGGCCGGCGACCGGGGACGGCTCCTGCGCGGCGAGCGGGGCGGCGAACACAAGCGCGAAGGCGACCACGAGGGCGCGCGAATACGACGGGACCGTCATCGTTATCTCCATCTGGCTGGGTGCGATAGGCCTGTGGTCCCACGGATATGGGGCTTTTTCGTGAGATCGGAATACCCGGCCCCCGTTCCGCAACGAAAAAAGCCGCCCCCGGAGGGGCGGCTTCATGACAGGTGCGAGCGTATCGCTTACTGGACGATCGAGATCGACACGCGGCGGTTGAGCGCCTCGCGCACGCCGTCACCGGTGGTGACGGCCGGGTCCAGTTCGCTGCTTGCGGAAACGCGCAGGCTGCTGCGATCCACGCCCCGCGACGACACGGCACCAGCGACAGCATCCGCACGGCGCTGGGCCAGACGGGTGTTGTAGGACTTCGAGCCACGCGAGTCGGTGTGGCCGATGATGTCCATGAACGGTGCGGCATAGGCGCGGAATGCGGCTACGGCCTCGTCGATCACCTGGCGCGCCTCGGCTGTCAGATCGTATCGGTCATACCCGAAGTAGATCGTGTAGTTCAGCGGATAGGAAGGCGCTGCAGGCGGCGGGGGTGGTGGTGGAGGCGGGGGTGCCACATAGGCCGGCGCCTCGACGGGTGGCGGCGTGTAGGGAACCTGGACCTCCTTGATCACCTCGCGGATGACCTCGGTAGGAACGGGAACTTCGACTTCCCTGACGACTTCGCGGGTAACGATCTTCTCGCAGGTGAGGACCGGATTACCGCTTGCACCGTCACAGGTACAGTTCCCCGGCACCGAAACCGTGCTGCAGGCGTCGTAAGGGACGACAGGCGCAGGCGGCGGCACGTACACAGGCTCGGGAGCCGGTGGCGGCACGTATTCCACGACCGGAGCCGGTGGCGGTACGTATTCGACCACGGGTGGTGGTGGAGGAGGCGGTGGCGGTGGTGCCACGTATTCGACCACGGGCGGTGGTGGCGGAGCCACGTAGACCGGCGGTGCCGGAACGACGACCGGTGGCGACGGAACGACGATCGTACGAGGCTCGGCATAACCGCACGCGGTCAGCTGCTCGTCGAGTTCGGCAAGGATGACGGCCGGATCGGTACAGGCATGCGCCCCTTCCGACAGTTCCTCGACGTAGTTGTCGTACAGCGCCAGCGCACGAGCGCAGGCAACCGGGTTGCGTCCAGCGTTTGCGTTGATCGTGGTGATCACGCGCTGGTAAACCGAGTTGGCTTCACCGGACAGACCGAGCACCGACGGTGCCCATGGCTGAATCTGCTCACCGCGCAGGGCTGCGTAACCCTTGCGCATGTAGGCGGACGCATCGATCCAGTTCACGTCCTCGGTTGCCGCGATACGGGCCAGGGCCTGATATTCGCGTCCGAGTGCAGCACTGTACACCTGTCCAGGAACAGTAAACCCACCCGTCGGGATTGCTGCGTTTATGAACGGCTCAACACCGAATGTGCCCCCAAGACTGGCACCGGGTAGTTTGCCGCAGCCGACCACACTGACAAGTGCGGTGGCGGCCAAAATGCGGGATAGCGTTTTCATCCCTCTCTCCGTCAACGTTTGCGATACACCGTGATTCTTATCTTCAGTGGATAGGCGTGAAAAAGAAGCCCCGATACACCCACTTGCCTTATGATTGTCACGTTTATCTCCGGAGTGCAAACGGTTCACCCCACATGCCTGACATCCGTGCACGTTATTTGAACGGCGTAACATTGATAACACAGTGATCGGAGAGACCCTTTACCGCTCCGGCCAGTCCCGATACGGCACGAACCGAATTAACTTTTTCGGTGTTGTTAACGAGTTGTTAACCTTTTCCCTGCTGTCTCGAATTGACATGATGGTGTAGCAGGATAAGTCATATGGATATTCAACCGGCAGATATGACGATTCGGAACGAGCATCCCTCGATGTTTCGAGGGGTGAAGCCGTGTATCCCCGCTCTCGGGCGGGATATGCCGCTCCGCTGAACCGGCACCGCAACCGATCGACGACACACAGAACCGGATAGCAGAGGTAAAATGGCACAGACAATTCTCATTGTGGACGACGATCCGGCCCAACGCCGTCTCCTCGAATCGGTCATCAGCGCCCAGGGATACCGGGCGATCACGGCGTCGGACGGCAAGCAGGCGATCGACACGCTGCGCGGCCCCAAGGCGGCCGGAATCGACCTCGTCCTTCTCGATCTCGTGATGCCCGGCGTCAGCGGGATCACGGTGCTGGAGGAAATCCGGCCCGAAATGCCCGGCCTGCCCATCGTGGTGCTGACGGCCAACGGATCCGTCGCCACCGTCGTCCAGGCGATGCAGGCGGGCGCGAACGACTTCATCGTAAAGCCTGCCAGCCCCGAACGGTTGCAGGTCTCGATCCAGAACGCCCTGAAGATGAACGTGCTGTCAGGCGAGATTTCGCGCCTGTCGCGCAAATCCGACAACCGCCTACTCTTCACGGATCTCATCGCCAAGAGCCTGGTGATGCGCCAGTCGATCATGCTGGCCGAGCGGGCCGCGCAGTCGAACATCCCGATCCTGATCGACGGTGAATCCGGCGTCGGCAAGGAGGTGATGGCCCGGGCGATCCAAGGGGCGTCCGACCGCTCCGGCAAGCCGTTCGTGGCGGTCAACTGCGGCGCGATCCCGGAAAATCTGGTCGAGTCGATCCTGTTCGGCCACGAGAAAGGCTCGTTCACGGGCGCGACGGCCAAGAAGATCGGCAAATTTCAGGAGGCCGATGGCGGCACCCTCTTCCTCGACGAAGTGGGCGAACTGCCCCCGCAGGTGCAGGTCAAGCTGCTGCGCGCGATTCAGGAGGGCGAGGTCGATCCCGTCGGCGGCACGAAACCGATCAAGGTGGATATCCGCCTGATCTCGGCGACGAACAAGAACCTGCAACAGCTCGTTTCCGAGAACACGTTCCGCGAGGACCTGTACTATCGCCTCAACGTCTTTCCGCTGAACCTGCCCCCCCTACGCGAGCGCAAGGAGGATATTCCGGAACTGGTCGACTACTTCATCCGCAAGTTCGCCGCTGAAGAGGGCAAGGCGGTGCGCGGCATCGAGGCCTCGGCCCGCGACATGCTGACGGAATACCGCTGGCCCGGCAACGTGCGGCAGTTGGAGAACGCGGTCTATCGCGCGGTCGTCCTGTCGGATCGCGATACCCTGACGCTGCACGACTTCCCGCAGATCGTCGGCATCGCGAATCATGGCGAGGAGCAGAACAATCTCGCCATCGACGGCGAGGGGCTGCATGGCGGCGGGGCGAATGGCGGGGTCTCGGCATTCGATTCGGACGGGCATCTGCGCACGCTGGCGGATGTGGAGGCGGACATGATCCACCTCGCGATTCGCAAGTACTCGAACCACATGTCGGAAATCGCCCGCCGCCTCGGCATCGGCCGGTCTACACTCTACCGCAAGGTGCGCGAACTGGGCCTCGATATCCGCGAGGCCGGTTGACTCTCGACCGCGAACCGTGCCGCCGCATCACGACGCGCGGCGGCACGATCGCGGTGACGGTCACGGGCAACGGCCCTCCCCTGCTGCTGCTGCACGGCTTTCCGCAGACGCGGCTGATGTGGGGGAAGGTCGCGCCCGGACTGTCTGAAAAGCATACGCTTGTCGTTCCCGACCTGCCCGGCTACGGCGACAGCGATGCCCCGGCTTCGGTCGCGGGGGCGTCGAAACGCACGATGGCCGCCTCGCTGGTCGAGATGATGGAGGCGCTGGGATACGGGGCCTTCGATCTCGCCGGGCATGACCGGGGCGGTCGCGTGGCCTATCGCATGGCCCTCGATCACCCGGAGCGTGTATCGAGGCTGGCGGTGCTCGATATCCTGCCGACTGCCGATTACTGGGCCAGGATGGACCGGGCGTTCGCCGTGAAGATCTATCACTGGACATTGCTGGCGCAGCCCTCTCCCCTGCCCGAGACGCTGATCGGCGGCGCGCCGGATTTCTGGCTGGACTGGACGCTGAAGAGCTGGACGCTGGGCGATTCGCTCGACTGCTTCGACCCGGTGGCCATGGCGCAGTACCGCCGCAACTTTCACGATCCGGCCCGGCTGAAGGCGATGTGCGACGATTATCGCGCGGGGGCCACGGTGGATACCGAGCACGATCTGGCCTCGCAGGCCGCAGGCGACCGGATCACCGCGCCGACGCTGGCCCTGTGGGGTGGCGCCGGGATTGCCGCGAGCGCGGAAACGCCGCTGGATGTCTGGGGCCGGTGGTGCACGGATCTGCGCGGAGAGGCGATTCGGTCGGGGCATTTCCTGCCGGAGGAGAACCCGGCGGAGACCGGCGCGGCTCTCGCCCGGTTCTTCGAGTGATGCAACCGGCCCGGGTGGGCGCTAAAATCGGCGGGCCTGCTTGCGATTCATTCCGGTGCAGCCCTGTCTCGCGATGAATCGCAGGAAGCGGGTGGCGGGGCCGGTTTCGAATCGTCTAGTTCTGGCACTCCCGGCAACGGAGACGGCACCATGACCCCCGATAGCACACAGGACTACGCGCGGATGGCCGAGGCGATCCGCTTCATCGACGAGACCCGCGAGGAGCAACCGGGGCTGGAGACGGTCGCCGCGCATCTGGGCCTGAGCCCCGGGCATTTCCAGCGCGTCTTCTCGCGCTGGGTCGGGGTCAGCCCCAAGAAATACCAGCAATATCTGACCCTCGGCCATGCGAAATCCCTGCTGCGGGAGCGCCGTACCCTGCTCGACACGGCACTGGAAACCGGCATGTCCGGCCCGGGCCGCCTGCACGACCTGTTCGTGGGGTGGGAGGCGATGACACCGGCGGAATTCGGGCGCGGCGGGGCGGGGATGGATATCGCCTGGGGCCACGGCGACACGCCTTTCGGCGACGGCCTGATCCTGTGGACCGAGCGCGGCATCTGCGGCCTCGCCTTCACCGCCGAGACGGGGCGCGGGGCGGCGATGACCGACATGCGCAGCCGCTGGCCGGAAGCGCGCTATCGGGAGGATTCCGGGCGCGGCACCGCGATGCTGCACGAGATTTTCGGCGGCGGCGGCAACGGCGTGCATCTGGCCGTGCTGGGCGCGCCGTTCCAGACCAAGGTGTGGGAGGCGCTGATGGCCATCCCCTCCGGCCACGTCACCACCTATTCCGACATCGCCGCGCGGATCGACAACCCCAGGGCCGTGCGCGCGGTGGGAACGGCGGTGGGGCGCAATCCGGTTTCGTGGCTGATTCCCTGCCACCGGGCGCTGCGCAAATCGGGGGCGCTGGGCGGTTATCACTGGGGTCTGCCGGTGAAACGGGCGATGCTGGCATGGGAATCCGCACGTCTCGAAGCGAATGTTGGTTCTTTATCAACCCGACCCCTCTAGAAGACTTGCGAAGACGGCAGTGGGACGTGTAGAGACGCCCCGACGGAGAGGTGGCCGAGTGGTCGAAGGCGCACGCCTGGAAAGTGTGTAGGCGGGTAACCGTCTCCAGGGTTCGAATCCCTGTCTCTCCGCCATTTTGCCCGATTTCAGCGACCCGGACAGTCGACGCGCGAACCGGCCTCGCCGACCCGGGAGACTTGCATCGTGGACCCGCGCGATCCGATGCGGTAATCCGCCCCCCATGGCAGCGAAACCCGGCGTCTTCCTCACAGGCTCGATCCTGCGGCATATCGTGGTGATGACGCTCAGTTCCGGTGCGGGGCTGCTGGCGATCTTTCTCGTCGATCTCGCGGATCTCTACTTCATCGCATTGCTGGGCGAGGACGCGCTGGCGGCGGCGGTGGGGTATGCGGGGACGCTGTTGTTCTTCTTCACCTCCATCAGCATCGGGCTGGCCATCGCGATGGGCGCGCTGGTGGCGCGGGCGCTGGGGGCGGGGGACGAGGGGCGCGCGCGGCAGGTGGCCGGGTCGATCGCGACCATCATCATCGGGCTGGGCATCGTGTCGACCGGGGCGCTGCTGGCCTTTGCCGGGCCGCTGCTGACCCTGATCGGGGCGACGGGCGAGGCGCATGCCTACGCCGTCTCGTTCCTGCGCATCACGGCCTTCGGGACGCCGTTCCTGATGCTGGGGATGGCGGGGGGCGCGCTGCTGCGGGCGCACGGGGATGCGCGGCGGGCGATGACGACCACGCTCTCGGCGGCGGCGGTGAACGCCGTGCTCGACCCGCTGCTGATCTTCACCGCCGGGCTGGGGCTGGAGGGCGCGGCCATCGCGACGGTCATCGCGCGCATCACGCTGTGCGGAGTCGCGTGGCGGCCCGTGCTGGCCATCCACGACGGCGCGGCGCGGCCCTCGCCCGCCTCGCTGCGCGCGGATGCGGGGGCGGTGTTCGGCATCGCCGGCCCCGCGATGCTGACCAATATCGCGACCCCGATCGGTTTCGCCTTCGTCACCCGGATGCTGGCGGATTTCGGGACGCAGGCGGTGGCGGGCTATGCGGTGGTCGGGCGGCTGACGCCCTTCACCTTCTGCCTCGTCTTCGGCCTGTCGGGGGCGGTCGGGCCGATCATCGGGCAGAATTTCGGCGCGGGACAGTTCGACCGGGTGCGCGAGGCGCTGCGCACGGCGCTGGCCTTCGTGGCGGTGTACGTGGTGGTCGTATCCGGACTGCTGTTCGCCTTCCGCGCGGGGATCGCCGATCTGTTCAACACGACGGGCGAGGCGCGGGATCTGGTGTTCCTGTTCTGCGGGCCGCTCTCGCTGGCGTTCTTCTTCAACGCCGCCCTGTTCACGACGAATGCCGCGTTCAACAACCTGGAACGCCCGACCTATGCAGCCCTGCTGAACTGGGGCCGGCATACCCTCGGCACCCTGCCCTTCGCGTGGCTGGGCGCGCGGTACTGGGGGGCGGAGGGCGTGCTGATCGGGCAATATGCCGGGGGCGCGATCTTCGCCGCACTGAGCATATGGATGGCCGTGCGGCTGATTCGGGGGCATGCGGAGGGGTCACCCCCGCGCAGTCTCGGCACCCTGTTCGCCCAGAGTCGGGCGGCGCAATGGCCTTTCAGCAACTGGCGACCATGATTATGCTTGTCAGCCCCGTCATCCACCGCTAGAAACCGCCGCACTGCTGCCGTAGCTCAGAGGTAGAGCACTCCCTTGGTAAGGGAGAGGTCGAGAGTTCGATTCTCTCCGGCAGCACCATTCATCCGCTTCCGGACGGTGCGCTGTCCCTAACGTGTTGTTTTTCAGGGCTTAAGATCTTTCTCAGTTTGAAGCTAATCGGCCTTGCAGCTCGATTTGCAGCTAAACGAGGAAGTGGCGATGCGAGCCCTACATCTCAAGAAAATCGGTGCGGTTTGGCATTATCAGCGCCGCCGCCCGTCGATATACGCTGACGTCGAACGGCGGCTACTGATCCGGGAGGGAAGATCATCAGCGTTTTCGCTGAAGCTGACCGGCTGGAAGCCGGTGGTTTGTATCCGAAGAATGGAAGATCAAATATCGCGCTACAGTATCGGCACGAAGCAAAAACAGCAAAGTGTCCCACGCTCGTTTTGTTCACGTTTATCGTGAGACACCCAATCGTATAACATATTGTCATATATACGTTATTTTGAATGTCCGAAGTTTTTGGTAGGCCTGGAGGGACTCGAACCCCCAACCAATCCGTTATGAGCGGACTGCTCTAACCAGTTGAGCTACAGGCCCCCATGCCATCGGCATAATCCGGGGCGGGGCGGGCGTCAACTGCGCTGTTGGCACGGGATGTGGATGGCACTCCGCATGGAGAGTCGAACCACATCGGATGCGCTGTTCCAGGCGCTGGCGGCCCGCGTGCCGGGGCTGGGCGTGATGGTCCTGCGCGGGGGGCGGGTGGCGAGGCTGTCCGCGAGCGGGGTGCGCAGCGCCGGCCGCGCCGACCCCGCCACGGTAGCCGATCCGTGGCATATCGGCTCGTGCACCAAGGCGATGACGGCCACCGTGCTGGCACGGTTGCAGGCGCGGGGGCTGGTCGAGCCGGGGGCCGAACTGGGCGAGGCGCTGCCGGGCGTCCCCATGCATCCCGCCTGTGCCACCCTGCCCCTGCGCGCGGTATTGCGGCACGAGGCGGGGCTGCGGCGCGATCCGCACCGGAGCGTCTTCGCCCGCTTGCGCGCCACCCGCGCCCCGATCGTCGAACAGCGCCGCCATATCGCGACCCTCGCACTGGCGGAGCGCCCGCTGGCGGGGTCCGGGTATTCCAATCTCGGCTACATCGTCCTCGGCGCGGTGATCGAGGCGGCGACCGGGCTTTCGTGGGAACGGGCCGTCGCGCGCGAGGTCTTCGCTCCCCTCGGGATGCAGGGCGCGGGGACCGGTGCACCGCCGCCGCCCGCCCCGGTCGGCCATGTCGAGCACGCGGGACGGTGGCAGGCGCGGCCCCCCGGTCCCGGGGCCGACAATCCGCCGCTCTACGGCCCGGCGGGGCGGGTGCATCTGCCGCTGGCGGACTGGGCGCGGTTTGCGGCGGTGCATCTGCGCGCGGGGCCGCCGGGATACCTGTCCCCTGCCCTGCTGGAGGAGATGCACCGCGCGGGCCGGGGCGGCTTCGCGGCGGGATGGCGGGTGGAGGCGGCGGCGGGCGGCGATACCGTGTTGCGCCATACCGGCACCAATACGATGTGGTTCGCCGATATCCGTTTGATGCCCGGAGCGGGAATCGGGGTGGCCGTCACCTGCAACGCCTACGGCCCCGCACTGGGCGCGCATGTCTCCGCCTTCGCCGATACCCTGCTGGCGGAGACCCTCGCGACTTTCCAAAACTGACCGGATGCGCTAGCCCTGCGCGCGTACATCAAGGACGGGCGCACCATGACAGACCAGCCAGACGGAAACGGCCTCACCTACCGCGACGCGGGGGTCGATGTGGATGCGGGCAATGCGTTCGTCGAGGCGATCAAGCCCGCCGTGCGCTCGACCGCGCGGCCCGGCATGATGGGCGGTATCGGGGGGTTCGGCGGGTTGTTCGACCTGCGCGCGGCGGGGTTCGAGGACCCGATCCTGGTCGCGGCCACGGATGGCGTCGGGACCAAGCTGAAGATCGCCATCGAGACGGGGCTGCATGGCGGGATCGGCGTCGATCTGGTCGCCATGTGCGTCAACGATCTGCTGGCGCAGGGGGCGCAGCCGCTGTTCTTTCTCGACTACTACGCCACCGGCGCGCTGGATATCGACCAGGGCAAGGCCATCGTCGAGGGCATCGCCGAAGGGTGCCGTCAGGCGGGCTGCGGCCTGATCGGCGGGGAGACGGCGGAGATGCCGGGGCTGTACGCGCCGGGCGACTACGATCTCGCCGGGTTCGCGGTCGGCGCGGCGGAGCGCGATGCCCTGCTGCCCCGCACGGCGCAGGCGGGCGATATCCTGCTCGCCCTCGCCTCCACCGGTCCCCATTCGAACGGCTATTCGCTGATCCGCAGGATCGTCGGGGAGGCGGGTCTGGACTGGAACGACCCCTCCCCCTTCGGCGGCGGCACGGTGGCCGAGGCGCTGATCGCCCCGACCCGCATCTACGTGCGCAGCGGGCTGGCGGCGGCGAAGAACCCGGGCCTGCGCGGCTTTGCCCATATCACCGGCGGGGGCCTGACCGAGAACGTGCCCCGCGTGCTGCCCGAAACCCTGACCGCCCGCATCGACCCCGAATCCTGGCCCCGCCCCCCCGTCTTCGACTGGCTGGCCCGGACCGGCGGCGTGGACGAGGCGGAGATGCGCCGCGCCTTCAATATGGGGATCGGCATGGTCGTCGTCGTCGCGCCCGACGCGGCGGCGGATGTGCGCGCGGTGCTGGAAGGCGAAGGCGAGACCGTGTTCGAGATCGGCGATCTGCGCCCGTGCGGCGGGGATGGCGCGGCGGTCACCTACGGCCCGCGCTAGGATGCGCGTCGCCGCCTTCATCTCCGGTCGCGGCTCGAACATGCTGGCGCTGGCGGATGCCTGCGCGGCCCCGGACTTTCCCGCGACGATGGCGCTGGTGCTCTCGAATGTCGCCGATGCCCCCGGCCTGAAACTGGCCGCCGAACGCGGGATCGCGGCGGAGGCCGTGCCGCATCGCCCCCATGCCGGGGACCGCGAGGCGCATGAACGGGCCATCGATGCGGTGCTGGTGCGCGAGCGGATCGATCTGGTCTGCCTCGCCGGGTACATGCGCCTGCTGACCCCGTGGTTCGTGGAGCGGTGGCGCAACCGGGCGCTGAACATCCACCCCTCCCTGCTGCCCGCGTTCAAGGGTCTCGACACCCATGCCCGGGTGCTGGAGGCGGGGGCGCGCTGGCATGGCTGCACCGTCCACTTCGTGCGTGCGGCAATGGATGAAGGCCCGATCGTGGCGCAGGCCATCGTACCCGTCGCTGCCGATGACGACGCCGACACGCTGGGCGCGCGCGTGCTGGTGCAGGAACATGCCCTCTACCCCCACGCCCTCGCGCTCGTCGCCTCGGGGGCCGCGCGGGTCGCGGGGGAGCGCGTGACTTTGCGCGACCATCCCCTGCCCGCCACCGCGATCAACCCGCCGGAGGAACCCCGATGACACTATGGCTACGCGAGGAAGCACGGGCGACGGAGCGGCGCACCCCGCTGGTGCCGGCGGACGCGGCCCGGCTGGTGGCTGAGGGAATCGCGGTGACGGTCGAGCGCAGCGCGCGGCGAATCTTCGACGATGCCGCCTATGCCGGGGCGGGATGCACGCTGGTCGCGTCCGGCACATGGGTCGATGCGCCTAAGGATGCGCTGATACTGGGTGTGAAGGAACTGCCGGAAGCGCCCGATACCCTTGGCGGAACCTACGCCCATTTCGCACATCTGTACAAGGATCAGCGCGGCTGGCAGGATGAAATCGCCCGCTTCACCCGGGGCGGCGGCACGCTCTACGATCTGGAATACCTGACCGACGAGACCGGCACGCGGGTGGCCGCGTTCGGCTACTGGGCCGGGTGGCTGGGCGCGGCACTGGCCGTGCGCGGATGGTGCCTGCGCGCGCGGGGCAAGGCGGCGGGGGCGGTGGAGCCGCACGAGTCACGGGATGCCTTTCTGAACGATATCGAGGCGCTGTGCGGTGACCTGCCGACACCCCGCGCCGTCGTCATCGGCGCAAGAGGGCGCTCCGGGCAAGGGGCGGGCGACCTGTTCGACGCGCTGGGCATCCCCGTCACGCGCTGGGACAAGGCGGAGACCGCCGATCTCGACCGCCCCGCGCTGCTGGCCCACGATATCCTCGTCAACTGCGTGCTGCTGCGCGGCCCCGGCCTGATCCTCGCCACCCCCGAAGATCTAGGCGATCCGACGACCCGGCTCGGCGTGATCTCGGACGTGGCCTGCGACCCGCTGTCGGATTTCAACCCGCTGCCGGTCTACGATGCCCCGACGGGATGGGACCGGCCCTTCCTGCGGCTGGGCGGCGACCGGGATGTCTGGCTGACCGCCATCGACAACCTGCCCTCCCTGCTGCCACGCGAAGCCTCCGAGGATTTCTCGGCACAACTGCTGCCGACCCTGCGCGCCTGTCCGCACGGCACCGCCTGGCGCAACGCGCGGGCGGCCTTCGATGCGGCGCTGGATCGTCTGTAGAACGAGAAAACCCCGGCAGGGCCTGCGCCCGCCGGGGTTCATCGCGATTGATCGGCAGAACGAGAGCGCTTAGTCAGCGCCGCCGCCCATCATCATGTTGCCGCCACCGCGCATCTGGCGCATCCGCTGCATGCGGCGCGGGCCGTGACCGCCGCGCATCATGCGGTTGCCGCCCCGGTTGATGATGACCGTCTGGTTCGAGGTGCGACCGCCGCCGATGAAGCTGCCGCCACCGAAGAAACCGCCACCGAAGCTCGGCACCGCAATCGGCTGCTGATAGATCGGCGCGGGCTGCTGATAGATCACCTGAGGGGCGGGAGCCGGACCGGCGACCACATTGATCGTGACCGTGCTGGCACGGACAGGCGCGGGGGCCGGGACCGAGACGGTCTCGTACACCGTTTTCGGCACTTTCTTGTAGGTCGTCGTCGGCACGCTTTCGTAGACCGTCTTCTGGCGGTTCTCGTACACCGTCTTGTTGACCGTGTCGTAGACCGTCTCGTCGACGGTCTTGTAGCCGGTGCGCTCGACCGTCTCGTAGACGGTTTCCGGAACCACGTTCGTCACGACGCGCGGTACCTGCTTCGACCGGGTGCGACGGACCTGCTTGTAGGTGGTGACCGGCACGGTTTCGAAGTATTCTTCCTCGACCGTGTCAATGATCGTTTCCTGAACCGTGCGCTCGACCGTGCGGGCGACCTCGTCGGTGTAGGTATACGGCACTTCCTTGGAGACGACGCGCGCGACCTGTTCGGTCTTGGTCACGGGGACCTGTTCGGTGACGGTGCGGGCGACCTGCTTGTGGGTCGTGACCGGCACGTTCTCGTAGACCGTACGCGCGACCTGGCGGGTCGTAGCCGGGGCCGGAACGTGATGCGCCGTTGTTCCGCAGGTCATGTAGACCGGCATTCCGCAGCCACCCGCAACCGCTGGCACCGAAAAGCCGCCACCGATCATGAGAGCGAATGCACTGATTAACCCTGTTCGTTTCATCGTCCCTACCTCTACGCTGGTTGTGACGTGAATAGGACGCCACTTGCGCGCAAATATGGCACATTACGATACAGTTTGGGAAGGATAAATCCTATATCGCCGCATTTCATCCACAGATAGCACGGTCGAGTTAACAATCACTCGCAAAGATGTGTTTTGTTATGCATTGCACGGTTTTTTATCGATACGATGCAACGAACACGCACCCCGCCCCTACGCCATGACGGCGGAGCAGCGGGCACAGGTCTGGGGCGCGGCATGGGTGCCGACATCGGGCAGGATCTTCCAGCAGCGGGCGCATTTCTCCCCCTCCGCCATCGCGAAGCCGACCGCGACCCCCGGCACGTCGTCCAGCCGGAATGCCCCCTCCGGCCCGTCCCCCGCCTCGACCGTGATGCCCGACGTGATGCAGATATCCTCGAACGCGACCGAGCGCGCGGCCTCGGCCATGGCCGTATCGGCGACATGGACGACGGGTGCGGCCTCCAGCGATGCCCCGATGGTCTTGTCGCGGCGACGTTCTTCGAGTGCGCCGGTAACGACGCGGCGTACCTGCCTGATCGTGCTCCATTTTTGCGCCAGCGCCTCATCGCGCCAGTCCTGTGGCGTGTCGGGGATCGTCTGCAGATGCACCGACGCATCGGCCCCGCCCATCCGCGTCAGCCACACTTCCTCCATCGTGAAGCACAGCATGGGAGCCAGCCAGATCGTCAGCCGTTCGAACAGGATATCCAGCACGGTGCGGCAGGCGCGGCGGCGGTCGCTGCCCGGTGCATCGCAGTACAGCGCGTCCTTGCGGATATCGAAATAGAACGCGCTGAGATCGACCGTCGCGAACTGGAACAGGGTCTGGAACGTCTTCTGGTACTCGAAATCGCGATAGCCCTGGCGGACCACCCCGTCGAGTTCCGCAAGGCGGTGCAGCATCAGCCGTTCCAGTTCCGGCATCTCGCCCACCGGCATGCGTTCGGCTTCGGAGAAGCCGTCAAGCGCGCCCAGCAGGAACCTGAAAGTATTGCGCAAACGGCGATAGCTGTCGGCGACGGATTTCAGGATTTCCGGCCCGATCCGCTGGTCCTCGGTATAGTCGACCTGCATCACCCACAGGCGCAGGATGTCCGCACCGTACTGCTTGATCACCTCCTGCGGGGCGGTCTGGTTGCCGACGGATTTCGACATCTTCAGGCCGTTCTGGTCGAGGGTGAAACCGTGGGTCACGACCGTCTCGAAAGGCGCGCGGCCCGCTGTGGCGCTCGATTCCAGCAGCGCGTGATGGAACCACCCGCGATGCTGGTCGGTCCCCTCCAGATAGACGGAGGCGGGCCACTTGCCCCCCCCGTCGCGCAGCACGTAGGCATGGGTGCAACCCGAATCGAACCACACATCGAGGATGTCGGTCACCTGCTCCCACCCCTCGGCGGCCCTGTCCCCGAGAAAGCGTTCGGCGGCGCCTTCCGCGAACCAGGCATCGGCCCCCTCCTCCCGGAAGGCCGCGAGGATGCGCGCATCGACGGCCTCGTCGCGCAGGAATCTCACCGCGCCGGGGCCGCTTTCGGGATCGGGCTTCGTGAAGATGCACAGCGGCACGCCCCAGACGCGCTGGCGCGAGAGCACCCAGTCGGGGCGGTTCTCGATCATGTTGTAGAGGCGGTTGCGCCCGGCGCGCGGCACCCAGCGCACATCGCGGTCGATGCTTTCGGTGGCCCGCTCGCGCAGGGTTTTGCCTGAATATTCAGTGCCGTCCTCGATCTTCTTGTCCATCGCCGCGAACCATTGCGGGGTATTGCGGAAGATCAGCGGGGCCTTGGAACGCCAGCTATGCGGATAGGAGTGCGTCAGCTTTCCGCGCGCGGCCAGCCGCCCGACTTCGGCCAGCTTCTTGATGACGGCATCGTTCGCCTTGCCCTCCTTCCCCTTGCGGTCGAGGATGTGCAGCCCGCCGAAGAACGGCAGATCGTCGCGGAACTCGCCCGCCGGGCCGACATTATGGGTCATCGGCAGCTTGTATTTGACCCCGATCATGTAGTCGTCCGCCCCGTGCGAGGGGGCGGTGTGGACGAAGCCCGTGCCCGCCTCGTCGGTGACGTGGTCGCCGGGGAGGAGGGGGACGGGGTAGTCCCATTCGCCGTTTGCGTCGGCTGCACCCCGGAAGGGATGCGCGGTGACCAGACCGGCCAACTCTTCGGCCCCGACCGTCCGCACCTTCTCATAGGCATCAACCCGCGCAGCCTTGAACACATCGGCGGCGAGGTTGTCCGCGACGAGCAGCAAATCGCCCTTCGCCGTCCAGTTCTCGGGCGCGGCATCGGTGACGTGATACAGGCCGTAGGAGATCGTCTCGCTGAAGCAGATCGCGCGGTTCTGGGGGATGGTCCACGGGGTCGTGGTCCAGATGACGACAGAGGCATCGGCGAGGTCCGCATCCCCGGGCGAAGACCCGGGGTTTCGCTGGTCAGTGTACTCCGCTTCAGCAGCACGGCTGCCCGTCGAGACCCCGGATCGCTGCGCGTCCGGGGCGACATCTACGATGTCGAACTTCACCCAGATCGTATGACTCTGGTGGTCGTGATACTCCACCTCCGCCTCGGCCAGCGCGGTTTTCTCGATGGGGGACCACATCACGGGTTTCGACCCGCGATAGACCAGCCCGTTATCGACCATCTTCAAAAACTCTTGGGCAATAACGGCTTCGGCGGAAAAGCTCATGGTCTCGTAGTGACCGGGCCAGTCGCCGATCACGCCCAGGCGCTGGAATTCCTCCATCTGCGTGCCGATCCACTCCCCGGCGAATTCGCGGCATTCCTTGCGGAGCTGGTTGACCGGCACCTCGTCCTTGTTCCTGCCCTTCTTGCGGTACTTCTCCTCGACCTTCCACTCGATGGGCAGGCCGTGGCAGTCCCAGCCGGGGACGTAGCGGCTGTCATGCCCCAGCATCTGGTGCGAGCGCACGACGACATCCTTGAGGATTTTGTTCAGCGCGTGGCCGATATGCAGGTTGCCGTTGGCGTAGGGGGGGCCGTCATGCAGTTCGAAGGGTTCGCGCCCCTTCGCCTGCGCGCGCTGGGCCTCGTACAATCCGATCCTGTCCCAATGGGCCAGCCACTCGGGTTCGCGCTTGGGCAACCCGGCCCGCATGGGGAAATCGGTCTTCGGCAGGAACAGCGTGTCCCGGTATTCGGGGGTCTCGGCCATGGCGCGCGTCTCTTGGTATGGGGCGGGATGTCCCGACATGCGGGCGGGGGCTTGTATGCCGGGCGGCGGGGGCGAGGGCAAGCCCCCTGATGCCTGCGCCGAATGGCCGCCCCGATCCGCACCGTGCGAATCATCCGCCGCGCAAATCGTTGCCCGCGTGCACCACTTGCCTGCTACACCGTACACGGATTAGGGGGCGAACGCCTTGAACGACTTCGCAAATCACTTTAAGCAGCCCGAAAAGACGTTTTGTATTGCGTAGTTGAGAATTTTTCTTAATGTAATGAGTTAGGCGAGGGGGCGATCAACGATCCCTTCGGCAACAAGAGGATCGAGTAATGGACAAATTTACGAAGGTGGCATCGCCTCTCGCACTCGTTGCCGGGATGGCTGGTTTCGGGCTGACCGGTATGGCGCATGCATCCGGCCCCGGTGACTACAACGCCCAGGCATGGATCACCCCCCCCATCGCGCAGAGCGCGCCGACGGCATCGCAGCCGGTCTGGGACGATCTGAGCGCGGTGGACAATGCCGTGACCCAGACGCAGGAATACGAATACCTGCCCCCCGTCACCCAGCAGTATCAGCCCCCCGTCACGCAGGAATATCAGCCCCCCGTCACCCAGACGGTCGAGACGGCCCCCCTCGCCACGCCCACCGCACCCTATGCGCACAAGCCGGCCACCCATGCGACGACCCAGGGTTGCCCGGCGGCGAATCCCTGCGGGACCGCGCCGCACCCGCACCCGCACCACCGCCCCGCGCATGCCTTCACGCCGCCGGCGTACCAGCCACCGTTCTACCCGCAGCCCACGTTCCACGCGCCACAGCGCCCCGCGTTCCAGAACCACGTCGTCGAGAAGAAGGTCTTCGTCGACCGTCCGATCGAGCGCAAGGTCTACGTGAACCGTCCGATCTACATCGACCGTCCGGTCTACGTCCCGCGCCCCGTGCCCGTGATCAAGCGCGTTCCGGTTCCCGTCGACCGCCCGGTCTATGTGGAAAAGCGCGTCGCGGTTCCCGTGGTCCAGCGGGTCGCCGTTCCCGTCGATCGTCCGGTCTATGTCGAAAAGCGCGTCGCGGTTCCCGTGGTCCAGCGGGTTCCGGTTCCCGTCGACCGCCCGGTCTACGTCGAAAAGCGCGTCGCGGTTCCCGTGGATCGCCCCGTTCCCGTCGACCGTCCGGTCTACATCCAGCGTCCGGTCAGCCATGCGCCCGTCGCCGCCCCGGCGCCTGCCCATAACTACGGGTGCGCGCTTCCGTCGGTGACCGTCGCACAGCCGACCTACACCAACGGGTGTGCCGGATACGGCCACGGTGCCGGTGCCGGACATCACGGTACGGGTCACCACGGTGCGGGTCACGGCGTCGGCCACGGTCTCGGTGCCGGTCACCAGTCCTTCGGCGGCTACGCGGCCCCCGCCTCCTTCACCACGTCGGGCGGATACGAGTACCATGGCGGCGGTCTCGAAAACTTTGGCTCCGTCAGCGGCTGGGGTTCCGAGAACTGCTGCACCGGGCATACCGGCGGCCATCAGTTCGGCGGCCACCAGTTCGGCGCGATGCAGCTTGGCGGTCACCCGAAGCAGGCGTTCGAGAGCATCTCGGACCGTATCGCGAAGATCTCCGCCCGCATCGCGGATGGCCAGAACTCCGGCATGATCTCGGCCACCGAAGCGGCCAGCCTGCGCTCGAAGATCCAGGAAGTCTCCAAAGGCCTGACATCCGCCCGCCGGGACGGCCGTTTCGAGGAGAAGGAAATCGAGATCGTCGCGGCCAGCGTCCGCCAGCTTGCCGATCAGATGAGCGCCGCCCGCAAGAGCGAGGAGCATGCCGAGAAGGTCCGGAAGCACAACGAGGAGCTTGCGGCCCAGTACGCCAAGCGCAACGAGGAGCTGGCCGCCCAGTTCGCCCAGAGCTACGGCAACGGCTTCGGCATGACGCCCGCCAGCTTCCGCCCCCATTACGGTGCGGCGAGCGCCTACCTGCCGGGCGCGCAGTACCCTGCCCTGCAACAGGGCCTGCCCTTCGGCTACGGCGGCGGCTTCGGCGGCGGCATGGGCTTCGGCGGCGGTCTGAGCACCTACTGACGATTTCCCTCCCCGCTCCGGCGGGGACGGGTCCCCGGGTCCGTTGCGGACACACCAATGTTGACACCTTGCGGCGCAGTCACCTGCGCCGCTTTTTCGTTGCGGGCTTCGGCATGAATTTCGACGTACCCCGCATTTTCTTCGATTTCCCGCGACGGAAAGCTTCGGAGCGCCCGTATGACTGACACAAGCGGCCAGTGACCGCGACCCCGTCGCCGCCCCTTTCGGGTCGGGGTCGCATCACCGACCGATGGATACACGGGCCATTCGGAACGGCGCAGTCTCTGCGTTGCCGACGACCGAGGAGATCGACCGATGAAGAAACTCAGCCTTGCGGCATGCGCCGCCTTCGCCCTCACCGCAACCAGCGCCTCCGCTGGCGGATACTGGCAGAACGGCAGCTATTACACCTACGCGACGACGGCCCAGAGCCAGACCTACGCCGCACCCAGCTATGCGACGAGCAGCGGCACCGCCGTCGTCGGCACCGTCGGCCCGATCCAGTCGGCCGGCACCGTGACCTACGCGCAGCCGACCTACACACAGCCCGCCTACACGCAGCCGATCTACGTGGCCCCGGCCTCGACCACGACCTACACCACGCCGACCTATACGGCCCCGGTGCAGACCTACACGACGCCGCGATATACCGCGCCGACGACCCGCTACGTGCGCCCCGCCACCACGGTCTACGCCCCTGCGCCCACCTATGCCCGCCCCGCCTATGCGCCGGTGCAGCCGCAATACGATGCGCGCGACCGGGTGCGGGATCGCATCCGCAACCAGCGCAACCGGATCGAGCGCGCGCTGGAGCGGGGTGAGTTGCGCCGGGGCGAGGAACGCCGCCTGCGCCAGGGCCTGCGCGAGATTCGCCAGACCTTCCGCGCCTATCGCGACAATGACGGCTATGTCGGCCGCCACGAGGAAGCGCAGCTGATGGCGATGCTGAATCGCAACAGCAAGCGCATCCGCCGCCTCGCGAACAACGACCGGGTTGCGGGATATCAAGGCCCCTACGCCTATTGATCGCAAGACGCCCGGGCGGCAGCCATGCCGCCCGGGCGACCACTTTTGATACAACCAGCCTTCCCCGCACCACATTTCGAGTTATATCGGGATCAGGGGTCGGCTGGCTGGTAGAAACCAAAAAGGATACACACATGAAAATCTTCGGAAAGGCCGTCAAGGCCGTTGCAGTCGTTCTCGCGCTGACCGCCGGGTCGATGCAGGCGAAGCCCGCAAAGGCCGATGGCGGCGCGGTCATCGCCGGGGTCGCCGGGGCGCTGATCCTGGGCACGATCATCGGATCGTCCACGGCACAGGCGAATAACGGCTACTACGCCGCGCCGGTGCAGCAGTACCATGCGCCGCGCCCGCAGTACTACGCACCCGCGCCCGTCTACGCACCGGCACCCGTCTATGCGCCGCGTCCCAGCGTCAGCTTCACGTTCGGGTCGTATTACAGCCCCAAGCGTCACAGCTATCGCGGCCATGGCCATCGCGGCCACCGGGCGTATCGCGGGCATCGCGGCCACAAGGCCCATCGCGGTCATCGCGGCTACCACAAGCGGCACAACCGTCGCCACTATCGCCGTTATCACCACTAAGAATTCCTTGCGATCCTTCCGGGTCGCGAGGAACGAATCTGCACGCTTCGGCATAGCGAAGAGCGGCCAGACCCGCCTCGATCCTATCGCGGAATGCGATGACACGATCCGAACCTTCAAGACGCCGCTCCCTTACCGGGGCGGCGTTTTTGCGTCCTGTTTCAAGGCACTCACGGCCCCTCACAACTCCGTTTATCGGCTGGAATCCTGCATTCGGGCCTACCATCTATCGGGTGAGATTGATCACAGGAGCCGTTCTCATGACCCTTACCCGCCGCACCGCCCTCCTCGGCCTCGCCACCACCGCCGCGCTGGTCACCGCCGCCCCCGCGATGGCCGCCCCCTCCTCCTCGCTGATCGATCCGCACTGGCAGCAATCGGGTGCGGCAGGCGATGTATCCCACGCCGCATGGGCCGGGTTTCTGGGGCGGTATGTGCGCCCGGGTGCGGGCGGGGTGAACATGGTCGACTATGCCGGGGTCGCCCCCGCCGACAAGCAGGCGCTGAAAGGCTACATCGCATCGCTGGAGGCCGCCCGGCCCACCGCCATGACCCGCGACGCGGCCATGGCCTACTGGATCAACCTGTACAACGCCAAGACCGTCGACGTGATCCTCGACAACTATCCGGTCGATTCGATCCGCAAGATCGGCGGCGGGTTCTTCAGTTCCGGCCCGTGGGACGACAAGGTCGTGACCGTGGAGGGCCGCGCACTGTCGCTGAACGATATCGAGCACGGCATCCTGCGCCCGATCTGGAACGACCCGCGCATCCACTACGCGGTGAACTGCGCGTCGATCGGATGCCCGAACCTGATGACCCGGCCCTTCACCTCGGGCGCGCTGGCCGGAATGCTCGATCAGTCCGCCCGCGCCTATGTCAACCATCCGCGCGGCGCGCGGGTCGAGGGCGGGCGGCTGACGGTGTCGAAGATCTACGACTGGTACAAGGTCGATTTCGGCAACAGCGACGCCGGGGTTATCGCTCATCTGCGCCAGTATGCGGATGGCCCGCTTGCCGCTGCGCTGGGCGGCGTGTCGTCGATCTCCGGCACGGAATACGACTGGGACCTGAATCAGGGCTGATCCCGCCGGTTTGCCTGCATGAGCTTCCCTGTCCCGGGCGCAGACCCGGGACAGGACGGATGTTCCGCAGGGATCACACCAGCGGCGGCAATCGCTGACCGTTCCAACTCTTCTCCTGCCCCGGACTTGATCCGGGGCCTGTGCGAACGGAGAAAGGCCCCGGACCAAGCGCGGCGCGCGGCGTCCGGGGCAGGAGATATTCCCCGAAAACGGTCACTCATCTCCGCCGTCGGGATCACTCCGGGGCTACACGCGCGAGGTATCCCGAAACCGCGTCAACGCACTGGCGGCGATGCCCCGCAGGCTGGGTTTCGGCAACGCGCGGAAGGGCAGCGGGCGGCAGACCTCCATCGCGGCGATGCCGATGCGGGCGGTCAGGGCGCCGTTGATGGCCCCCTCCCCCGCCCGTCGCGACAGCTTGGCCAGCGCCCCCCCGCCCAGAATCGCACCGAAGAAATCGTCGCCCAGCGCGATCATGCCGGTTGCCGCGAGGTGCACGATCACCTGCTTCAGCAGCCGCCACGACCCCAGCCACCCGGCCCGCCCGCCATAGACCACGGCGATCTCGCGGATCATGCGCACGTTCAGGTACAGGACCGCCACCGCATCCAGCACGCCCGACGGCAACAATGCCGTCGTCGCCGCCACCCCCCGCGCCCCGCGCCGGGCCGCATCCGACGCGCGCGCATCCAGCGGGCGCATCGCCTCGGCCTCCACCAATGTCAGCAGGGTATGCGCGTCGGGGGCATCCTGCTTGCGCAGGCCGATGGTCTCGCGCGCGCGTTCGAAGTCGTCGCGGTGGCGGTACAGCATCTCCAGTTCGCCGCGCACCTGATCGGCGACCCAGCGATCCTCCGTCTCCCACGCATCCAGCGCGCGCTTGCGCAATTCGTCCACCTTCGAGATACGCGACAGCGCCGCCAACTCGCGGAACACGAACAGCGCCAGCCCCGCCAGCACGATGACCAGCAGCACGACGACCAGCCGCCCCAGCCACACGTTCTTCGCCGCCATCGCCGTGAACAGATCCCACGCCGCCGCCCCCAGCGCCAGCGTGATCAGCCCGACCAGCGCCGACCAGACCAGCGCCCGAAAGGCCGAGAACCCCGTTTTCGGAACGACGACATCCTCCTCCGGCGGCAGGGTCGGATCGTCCTCGATCACCGTGGGGGCCTTGGCTTTGGCGAGGGCCGGGTCGCTGACCTTGAATACACGCGGGCCGCTCATGGCTTGGCCTCCTTCGGGGATCGTCGGGACGAGAAGAGTTCGACGGCCACGCAACCGGTGACCAGGATGATAGCCAGCATCTGGAGTGCCGTGATCGGCTGCGCAAGGACCGCCAGCGCCAAAATCGCCGCGATGACGGGTTTGAGGAAGAACAGATACGACGCCCGGGTGATATCCGCCGCCGCCGCCAGCCCCCCGATCCACAGCACCTGCGTCACGGTCGTGTTCCACAGCCCCAGCGTCAGCAGCGACCAGCTTTCCCCGGACGGGCGCTCGAACAGCGTGAAGGGGTTCACCCACACCCCCCACCCCGCCCCGACCGTCACCCACAGGCCCAGCGCCCCGATCACCAGCGACGTCGTCGTCACCGTCAGCGCGCCGTGCTCCACGACGAAGGGCTTGACCAGCACCGAATACACCGCCGCCAGCGCCGCACAGGTCAGCGCCAGCAGCACCCCGATCAGCGCGCGCCCGTCGCCCGAGAACCCGCCGAGATAGCCGTCGGTGATCAGCACCACCACCCCCAGCGTCGCCATGGCCCCGGTGACGATCTTGACCCGCGACAGGGGCGTGCCGTTGACGACCAGATTGCTCAGCCCCACGAAGATCGGGATCGTCGTCACCAAGGTCGCGACCTGCACGACCGACGCGAAATCCAGCGCCCAGTGAAAGGCCAGATACGCCCCCGTCACCCCGACGACGGACAGTGCCGCAAAGCGCACCGGCGCAACCCTGAGCGGTGCGAGCAGATCGCGCGACCCCGGCGTGAGCAATGCCCAGACCACCAGCCCCGCCGCCCCGATCACATAGCGCCAGACCGACGCCTCCGGCCCGCCGACCCCGGACAGCACGGCGAAGAATTCGGACGATGCATGACCGCATACCCCGATGAAGGTGGCGAGATAGGCGAGGTGGGCGGGGATTCTCATGCCAGCCGATCCGCAAACGCCGCCAGCGCCCGGGCCAGCTTTTCGGGCCGCTCCTGCGGGATCAGATGCCCGGTATCGGCCCAGTCCTCGCGCGTTGCATCGGGCAGGCGGGCATACAGCGCATCCACATCGGCAGGGTCGAGGAACACGCGGTCCTGCAACCCTGTGATGACATGCACCGGCAAGGTCAACGCCTCGTACGGCACATCCCACTCCGCCGCGACGGAATGGGCCATCAGGTTCATGTGCCCGTGCGCGGGGTCGAGCGGTTCGTCGGGGTCGTCCGACAGGAACCCGCCCCGCGCTCCGCTCGCGAATTCCTCGTTGACCAGCAGCGGGAACATCGCATCCAGAAACAATCGCACCCCGCCCCGCGCGACCAGATGCGGCAGGGCATCGTTGACCCAGGCGATGCGCGGCCCGATCCGGCGCAGGGTGTTCAGCAGCACCAGCCCCTCCACCGCCGCCCCGCGCAGGACGGCATGGGCCGCGAACAATCCGCCGATCGACAACCCGACCAGAACGGGCCGCACGGGGGCAACCGCGTCCAGCAATGCGCGCAGGTCGTCGACGATCAGGTCGGGCGTCAGCGCGATACCCTCGGCGAAGGGCGACCCGTCCTGCCCCCGGAAGTTATAGCTCAGCGTCCCGTGCCCCTGCGCGCGCAGGGCCGAGGCGACGACGCTTTCCCACGCGCCGGTATTGCCGGTCAGGGCGTTGACGAAGACGAAGGTCACGGCATCCGTACGGTCGGGCGCATTATGCTCGTGATAGAGAGCATTGCCGGGGGAGAGGGTCAGGTGCGCCATGGGATTGCCTCGCGGATCGGGATCGGTGCCGCCATCTTAATCCGCCGGCCGGAAAGGCGATAGGGGGATGTGCTATTGCAGCCCCGGCGCATCCAGCACCCCGCGCGGGCATCCCGCCGACTGCACGGGCGCGGCGGCCAGCAGATCGGCGACCCGCACCCCCGGCTCGATCCGACCGCGCAGGGCGATACGGATCTCGCCGACGATCACCCGCCCGTCATCGCTGGAGCACTGCATCTGCACGCGCTCCCCCGCGCCCGCCCCGAACGCGGCATCGAAGGCGGCACGCAGGCCGGTCGCCGTGATCTGCCGCCCCACCCGCGCCGCCAGGAAATCGCCCACCGCCGAGGCGTTGATGGCGTCGGTCAGCAGCAGCGTATCGTCGAAATACTCGTCCGCCCCGCCCGCACCGAAATAGCACGTGCCGTGCTTCACCCATTCGTGCCGGTCCAGAAAGCTCAGCGCCCCCGGCATCGCCGCATCCAGCGCCGCGCGGGTCTGCGCATCGACCTCCGGCGCGGGCAGGGCATTCCAGTCGCGCCCGGTATCGAGGCGGACCACCATCGTCGGCACCCCGCAGAAGAACGTGCCGTTCGGCTGGGGCCACAGCCCGTGGATCGACAGGCGCTGTCCGGCCAGCGGCAGGTCCCCGTCGTTGATCAGCACGCATTCCGGGCGCGTGGGCCTGCGCTCGCAGAAGGAGGGCTGCCAGCTCAGCGCGA
>ENA-ORXC01000564-ORXC01000564.1-marine-metagenome-genome-assembly--contig:-NODE-564-length-25368-cov-3.453561_pt1 | contig 25368 bp, 20 predicted proteins | sample MGYA00237865_ERZ511478 | MGnify/ENA metagenome assembly ERZ511478
GCTGACAAGCGTGCATACAAATGATCCGCTGTATCTCGGCGGACTTGAAAAAACATGGGATCTATTCAATGAGCTTTTAAATGGAGAGCAGCTCGGCTTGCGCAGCAATCTCTTGATTAACCATGAATTTTTACCAAACCTAAAAGAGGCTGGAATGTACACAGGCTATGGCAATGACACGCTGCAAATCGGCGCTGTTAAAATTTTTGCCGACGGAGCGTTCGGTAGGAGGACTGCGCTGCTGTCAGAGGAATATAGCGACGCGCCGGGCCATTATGGCGATGCGATGTATGACCAGGAACAGATGTACGAAATCGTCCGTGGTGCACGTGAACTGGATATGCCGATCGCGGTGCATACAATTGGAGACAAAGCCCTCGAAAATATGCTGGACGTGCTTGACCAATTCCCTGCAGCTGCGTATCGCGACAGGCTGATACACGCGCAGGTTCTGCGGGAGGAACTGATTCCTCGCCTGAAATCACCGAGCCGGATTGCCGATATCCAGCCGCGCTTTATTGCGAGTGACTTCCCATGGGTTCAGGAGCGTCTTGGCGCAGAGCGGATTAAGCTTTCATATGCCTGGAAAACACTGATGGGAGCAGGCGTCATTTGTGCTGGAGGGTCGGATTCTCCAGTCGAACCCGTCGATCCTATTCTCGGAATCCATGCTGCAGTCACTCGGAAAAAACCAGGCGAAACCCACGATGGTTATGTGCCAGAGCAGAAGCTGTCGATGGTCGATGCATTCCGTCTTTTTACAGAATTAGGAGCTTATCCAACTAATGAAGAGACACTAAAAGGCACAATTGCTCGGGGAAAATTAGCTGACCTGACTGTTTATTCAAAAAATCCATTTGAGATGAAAGATGCAGATGAACTTTTATCGATGGATATTGAAATGACAATCATTGGCGGGGAAATCAAATATCGAAAATATCGAAGGCTCTCTTAAAAGCGTGGGGACGGTTCTTAACTTCCATTCGGAAGAAAGAATCGTCCTTTTTAGTTTTTATGGCTAAAGTCCTAAAATCTTCTGAATTTGTGCCGAAATAGATAATAGATAGAATACAGTGCAATTTGCGCTGCTAAGGAGAGCGGATGATGAAGATCAAAAAGCGATTCAAGGTTAAGCAGATAAAGCTTAATACAAAGTTCACGGTTCGGAAAAAACTATTTGCTGGCTTCTTCTCTGTATTGGCGCTGCTGGCGTTGGTGGCAGTAATCACCAACTTACAATTCGGCAAGATGAACAGCCAGTATTCAACCTCCATTAATGATCGTATGGAAAAGCTTAATCTGATTGTCGAGATGAAGGATGCCATCATGAGGGAACAGCTGGCTCTACAAAAATATATGGCAAATGGCGATGGAGAAAGCCTGATTGAATTTGAGGGCGCTGTTGAGGATTTTAAGAAAAACTCTCAGAAATATATGAGCATTACAGAATCTGCCGAGGGGGAAAAGGTAGGAGAGAACCTTATTGCAGCCGAGGCAGCCTATTACGAAGTAGCTTCAGAGGCCTTTATTTTAATAAGAGATGAACAAACGGTCAAGGTCAGATTGTTGATGCAAAATGAAGGGAATCCGCTGATCTTCAGCCTGAATTCTGCGGCTGAGGATGCGATTGAATACCAGCAGGATGCCCTTGATGCTACGAGTGAAACGTTATCTGGAGAGGTACAGAAAGTGGCTCTGGTCATCATTGTGATCAGTGCAGCGGCTTTTATCATTGGAACGGCGATTGCTACCTATATCAGCAGGATGATTTCGAAGCCTGTCCAGCTTGTGTCAAGCGCGGTCAAGCAAATGGCTGGCGGAAACCTGGCTATTGAGAAAATCAATGTGAAGAATAAAGATGAGATAGGCCAGTTGGCTGCGGATTTCAATGAAATGGCAGCTAACTTGCGGAACTTAATTTATCAGGTGAGCAGTACATCGGAGCAGGTTGCCGCATCTGCTGAGGAAATGATGGCTAGTGCCGACCAGACGAACTCGGCTACGAACCAGGTAGCGACAGCCATTCAGGAAGTGGCAGGCGGTGCAGAACTTCAAAGCAAGAATACGGAAGAAAGTGCGAAGGCAGTAGGAGAGATGGCGGGAGGAATCCAGAGGGTTGCCGTAACGACATCAACGGTCGCAGAGTCCGCAGCGGATACAACGAAACAGGCTATGCTCGGTCATGAATCTTTGGAAAAAGTGATTGAGAAAATGAAAATGATCAATCACACGACAAGTGAAACGAATGGCGTCATCAAAGATTTGGATCGTAAATCGGCTGAGATTGGAAAGATCATTGAGGTCATTACCGGAATCGCTGACCAGACCAACTTGCTTGCCCTGAATGCAGCCATTGAAGCAGCAAGGGCTGGTGAGCATGGAAAAGGATTTGCCGTTGTCGCGGATGAAGTCCGAAAGCTTGCTGAGCTCTCAAGACAGTCAGCGAGCCAGATCTCTGGCTTGATTGAAGTGATTCAAAAAGAAACCCACCAGGTCGTTGAAATGATGAACAAAGGAACAGCTGAAATTTCCGAGGGAACTTCGTTGGTGGAAGACACTGGCAAGACATTTGACGAGATTTTAAAATCGATCGAAAATGTCAGTTCGGAAATCCAGGAAGTCTCCGCGATTTCAGAAGAGATGTCGGCAAGTGTCATGCAGGTGAACGCCTCAATTGACGAGGTGACCAAAATCGCCCGCGGCTCCGTCGCAAGTACAGCAGAAATCGCATCCGCAACAGAAGAGCAGCTGGCTTCGATGGAAGAAGTCGCTGCATCATCCGCATCCCTCGCGCAGCTTGCAGAGAACCTGAGAGAGATGGTCGGGAAGTTTAAAGTTTAATTTGGGGAGAAGCATATCACGTTGATATGCTTTTTTTTTTGCGGCGTATTGGCGCCGGGGAAAACTAGATATTGGAAAAAGAGGTCACCAATGGAGCGTATTGGCGCCGGGGAAAACTAGATATTGGGAAAAGAGGTCACCAATGGAGCGTATTGGCGCACGAAAAATCAAGATTCTGTAAAAAGAGGTCACCAACAAGGCGTATTGGCGCCCGAAAAATCAAGATTCTGGAAAAATAGGTCACTAATAAGGCGCATTGGCGCCCGAAAAATCAAGATCCTGGAAAAAGAGGTCACCAATGGGTCGTATTGGCGTCCTAAAAAACAAGATTCTGGAAAAAGAGGTCACCAACGGGTCGTAGACGGCCACAAAAATAAAGACGAAGCGGCTCATATTGCCTATACAGGTGCATTCGCCCAAGCCAAAACCGTGATAAACGCATATAAAATTAGTGAAGACAAAAAGAGAAGAGGGAGGTAAGCCGTATGCATGCATACAGACATCCTTATCGTTCGCAGGATCAGAGGTTTTTCGGCTGGGGCTTTGGATTGCCGTTTTTAGGTGGTTTGGCTGGTGGATTATTGGGTGGCGCTTTATTTTACCCGCGCCCTTACTATGGTGGATTTTACCCGCCAGTTTATCCGTGCTGCCCGCCTAGATATCCGTATTATTACTAAATATAACAAACAAAAGGGAGTAAGCCACCTTGGCTTACTCCCTGTGTTCATTAACTGATATTCGCTTTCTTGACTTGATGCTTGTCCATAAACTCCAGGGACAGCTCATTGAATTCTTCTGCTTTTTCAATATTGCAGACATGCCCGCAACGCTCCAGAATCACAAGCTCCGAGCTTGTATCCCCGTGAAGGTCTTCTGCTAATTCCCTGACAAACATATGGTCCTCAGCACCTGAGATATAAAGCTTTGGGACATTCCTGCTTTTTTCCTGGACTTTGTTATAGGTGGTTTTGACATCTCCGGCAAGAGGGTACCAGGCAAGGAAGTTTTTCCGTTTCATCTTATAGGCTTCCTGGATGAAAAATCTCCTGGAGCTCTTATGGTTTCCACGAGGCATCAGGATCCAGGCCAGTATGCGGTACAGCCACATAAACGGAATGAAATTCCTAATTAACCATGCGAATTTGATCAGTGATTTTGCAAATAGGTTCAATTTTGTGATCGCCCCGCCAAGGACTGCTGACCTCACTCGTCCGGGTTGCGTTTGCAGCAGGTGATGGACGATGATCGTTCCCAGCGAAACTCCGACAAAATGAGCCTTGCGAATCGAGAGGTGGTCCAGTGTCGTGAGGATCTCCCTGACAATTGAATCAAAAGAAAAGCTTCCCTTATAGGAATCTATGTCAGGCGATTTCCCATGGCCAGGCATGTTGATAGCGACGATATTATATTTTTTAAGAAAAGGTTTTAGCTGCTTGTAAAAAATATTGGAGCTGCCGCCAATACCGTGCAACAACACGATGTACTCCGTGCCTTGACCTTTATATAATCTGTAATCCAGCATCCGATTCTCCTTAGCCGTACTTTGTTGTGTTAATTAATAATACCCTTGATAGCCTTTTCAGTAAACTATTGAGGCAAAAATAACGACAGGTACCATCTGGAAAAGATGATACCTGCCGTGTTGATTTATTACTTTTTGCCCTTTTGGTCGACTTTAATGACCACTGTTGTTAATGGATCAAGAGTTAACTTGCCATTTGCCAGCTTAAAGCCGGATGGCTTGGAAACAGGTGTTTTTCCTGCTTCGTCGTTGTCGACTAACACCTTGGCTTTAGATAAGTCGAGATTTTCTAATGTCAAGGTCCGTGCTGTCATATCAGCGTTTACGAATACATAGTACGTACCAGTCTTATCAGTCGATACATTTTCGTACGCTATGACTAAGTCAGTATCCTTGATTTCAGGAAGGTCAAGCAATCTTACATTCTGGTCAACGAGTTCTTTTTCGCCGAGGCGGAAAGCGTTGGTTGATTTTCTGAGCTCGATCAAGCCTTGAGTGTAGGCTTGTGTTGTTGTGTTGACTGAGAATTCCTTCTTGTTTGTTGCTTTTTGCCAATCGAACATATTGATCGCATCGGATGCATCATAAGAGTCATGGATAAAGTAACCGAATGATTCTCCTTGTGCATCCTCCAGTTCGTGGTACTTCTGTTCAGGAACGCCTTCGCCTTTCCACTGCTTCGTTCTGCCATATTCCTGGCCAGCGTGAAGGAATGCTGTTCCCTGGGATGTCAGGATCAAGGAGTTTCCTAGACGAATGCGTTTGTGGATTTCAAGATTGTTCTCAGGAATTGCCGGATCCTTTTTAATTGACTGGGCAATGACATCATATAACGGTAAGTTATCGTGTGCTGCAATGTACTGGACCATGTCGCCTGGATCGTCGTCAGCCGTATTGCCTGGCTGGCCTTTGATATTGTTGAAAATTGTGTTGATGTCACGAGCGCCGCCTGTCAGGAATCGAGGCTCACCTTCAGAACCGAAGCCTGATTTCAATTCGTTGCGGATCTCATCAGAGAATACGCCAACATCATCTGTTTTATCCATCCAATCCTGGTCAGCACCCATGCCTGCAAGTTCAGGCTCAGCGATGTCGCCAGCAAATGTTCTCCAGCCTTCACCGATGAACAATGCATCAGGATTTACAGATGCAGCTGCATCGTAGGCGTTTTGGACTGCAGGGTAGGTTGCGTCACCCATCATATCGAAACGCATTCCATCAATCTTGTATTCTTCGAACCAGTATTTCACGGAATCTACCATCAGCTTTTCAGCCATCTTGTGGCTTGTTGCCAGGTTGTTTCCAAAGCCGCCAAGGAAGTTGCCTTGAGCGTCCTGGAACGCATAGTAATCAGGAACGATATCATTCAGCTGGCTGGCTTTTGCCATATGAGTGTAAACAACGTCAAGGATAACACCCATTCCAGCATCATGGATGGCATCAATCATCTGTTTCAATTCTTTTACGCGTAATTCAGGATCTGTTGCATCTTCTGAATACGCGCCATCCGGCGAGAAGTAGCTTTGCGGGTCATAGCCCCAGTTATACTCATTTCCGCCGGCAGAGTAATCAAGCTCTCTTTGTCCCATCTTTGTTTCGTCGCCATAATACCAAGCCATGACAGGCAGTAATTGAACGTGTGTTACGCCAAGCTTTTTAATATAATCCAGCTTGTCGACGAAGGCGTTATAAGAACCCCATCTAGCATTCAGATCACCTTCGATAGAAGGGTCAGATGTGAAGTCGCGTACGTGTACTTCATAGATTACTGCGTCTTCACGCTTTTCATAGCCTTTGATTTTTGCATGATCGAAATCTTCAGGATCTGTGCCGCTCATGTCAACAATGGCCGCTTTACCAACGGTGTCACCATCCGGACCAGCTTCACCCTTCGTATTCACCGTAAAGGCTGCCATCGATTTTGCGTAAGGATCAAGAACCTTCTTTGTGACTCCATCATTTGTCACTTCATACTGGTAAAAATAACCCTCAAGATCAGTGACGTTTAGATCTTCAGGAGTTACGTCAACAGACCAGACTCCTTTTTCACCCTTCTTCAATTCGATGCTGCCGATTTTTTCAGCTGCATTGTCTTTATTGAAGAAGTTTGCGACAACCTTGCTTGCTTTCGGAGCCCAAAGTTTCAATGTTGCTCCGCCGTTGTTGTAGACCGCACCAAGGTCATTTCCGTCATAAGCATACATATCATCAAGCATTCTCCAGCCTGAAGCAGCTGAAACGGTTCTGCCTGCATATGTTAAGGATAATGGAAGTTTGTCTAAAGCGAATTGTGCTGTAACTTTAACAGAAGTAGTGCCCGTGATTTCGACGCCGTCGATTGTCACTTCAGCACCATCTGCATCCTTGATTTCAAGAGCATCTTTTAGAGCTTCTGCTGTAAGGCCATCAGTCATCGTGAAGCCCGCTAGAATTGTATTTTCATTGAGAACTTCTGCAGACACAAGACCTGTAGCCTGCTCCCAGTATGGAGAAACGTAGACATTGTCATCACCCTGTTTTACCCATACGTGATTGTATTTGTCCAGGAGGTTGAACTTTTTGTCCCCGCCATCCTTTTCTTGAGTCGATTTATTTAGGGTAATCATCCCTATTTCTTTCGCATTTTCATTTAACTGGATATCAACATACGCACCGTAACGATCAGTATTTTCAAAGCTCGGAGCGTCTGCTGTCCAGTTTGAAGGAGGGGATGTTACATCACCCCAGAACCAAAGCCCGAAGTTTTCATAGTCAGCATTGTCACGTACATAGTGAACGCGGACTGTGTTTTCAGGAAGGTTGACTGGCTCATATTTATAAACCTTGTCATCGCCTTGTTTGATAAAAATTTCATTGATTTCAGGTGATGTGACTGTAAAGCCTTTGTCTCCGCCGTCCTTACCAGCATCACCTTTTGTTACGTCCATGACGAGGAAGCCAATGTTCTTGGCGCCGTCTGCAAGCTCGACATCAATGTATGCGCCATAGCTGTCTGTTTTCTCAAACATAGTAGCACCTGTCGGCCAGTTGGCAGAAGGGGATGCCACATCGTTCCACAGCCATGCACCATAATTCTGATAGTTGTTGTCGTCACGCTTGTAGTGGATACGTACATGATTTTCAGGGATTGGATCAACAGTAGCTTCTCCGCCGCCATCTCCAGTAACAGCAGCTTCTGCAGCCGTAATCGCACCGCCTTCAACTGTCAGTAAAACAGTACCGCCATCAGCTTTTGCAGGGATTGTTAACGCAACTTCTCCCGCCTCTGAAGCAGTGTAAGTTTGCCCTGAGTAGTAGTCTGTAACGACTGCTCCGGCATCAACTGTCAATTTCACTTCTTTTGGTGCGTCAGCAACATTCAAGCCGACATATGCAGCTTCATTTCCATATGATCTGGCAAAAACCATGAACTTATCAGCGTCTGTGCCGCCGATTGTCGTACGTTCACCTTTAGCGAAAACCTTAGAGTGGTCGCCGCGGAAATTCAGGATTTTCTTGTAGTGATCCAGAATGTCGTTGCCTTCTACCTGATCCCAGGCGAGGTCATAACGGTTATCATATTGCGGATAGTTATTGGCTCCTGTTTGGCCAAGCTCTTCACCGTAATAAATGACCGGCTGGCCTTTTGCTGTCGCCTGCAGGGAAGCAGCAATTTTAAGCTTGCCTTCGTCATTACCTACAGCATGAAGGAATCCATCTTCATCATGGCTGCCAAGGAACTGGCCAAGTGTAGCCGTGTTGTCAATATTTCCGTTGCGGGAAATCAACGCATCGTTTGCTTGTTTAAGCTTTCCATTCGCGAAGTTTTTCGCGATATTCTTAAAATCAAAGTCCAGCAGGGAGTCCATCATGCCTGTTTCGAGATAGCCCAACTGATTGCTTGCGCTGGCTCCCCAAGCTTCGCCAATCATTTTATGTTCTGGCATTTTTTCAGTGATTGCGTTCTTGAACGCCATCCAAGTTGTGTCTTCAACGTTCTTTACAGTGTCCACGCGGAAGTAGTCAATTGTGTTGCCTTTAGCTGTTTTAGATTTTTCGATCCAGTCAGTCTGCCACTGGATGATTGCTTCTCGAACTGCTGGGTCTTCTGTCTTGAAATCCGGAAGGCCTGCCAGTTCACCGAGAACTCCATCGGATCCAACATCTGAACCCTGGCGAAGCAGGCTGCTGAATGAAGCGCGCTCTTCATCTGTCGGGTAGCCGGCAGGTGGGTTTGTCAATTGACCATCGATATCTTTCAGACCATAACCAGTGTGGTTCAGGACCACATCGACCATAATTTTGATGCCGCGTTCGTGCGCTGCGTCAATCAAGTTTTGGAAGTCTTGCATTGAACCGAAGTGAGGGTTCAGTTTGCCAAAATTACTAGCCCAGTATCCGTGATACCCATAATACGAAGGATCACCGTCTTTGTAACGGACGTTGTGTTTAACGTTCTCAACAATCGGGCTAATCCAGATTGTATTAACTCCCAACTGGTCAAGATAATCTAACTTTTCAGTGATTCCTTTAAAATCCCCACCCTGATACGTACCACGATCAGTAGTATCATAGTTTAATCCATAAGGATCGTTATTCGTTTCATCACCATCAAAGAAGCGGTCCGTCAGCATGAAGTAAATGATCGACTCGTCCCAGTCGAAATCATTTTCACCGACGGATTGCCTTGTTTTCACATCCACAGTTGCTGTTCCGTTATGTGCAGTCCCGAATGAATCGGTAACACTTAGTGGAATCGACTTTGTGCCTGCAGTTATGTTATCATCAACTGCAATTGTCACCTCTTTTAAAGAAGGGTCGATTTCAAGAGCATTAGATCCACCCAGTTCAGAGACATCCGCAGTGATTTTGCTGATTTCAACACCATCAACTAGTCCCTGCACATCGACAGACAACACAGCATTTTGGTTGTAATCAAGTACTGCCGGATTGACAGAGCCTGAAACAGTCAGATCAGCTTTTGCATAGGTAATTTTTGAAGTGCCATCAACCGTATTGTAAGGATCGGTTACTTCAGTCGTCACGTCATTTTTTGTAACGAGATATGTGTATTCATTTGTGCCATTCGGGATGTTTTCATATGAAGCTATGAATCTCTCATTCTCTGGCTCGTATGTCATTGGAATGGTGTCGCCATTGAACTTCAATTCTACTTTTTCGATTGTGCTCATTGCATCGTTAGCGAAAAGTTCTTTATCACGGTAGAAGAAAGTTGCCTTTCCATTTTCAACGGTTGGTGCTGAACCGTCAGGAACGATACGGATTTGTTCGACACCGCTTGTGATGAAGGCCTTTGTGATAGAGTCATTTTTGTTGACTGGGATAAAACGGTCTCCAAATTCCTTTTGGGCAGTATCCCAATTATATGTACTGCGAAGAACAAAGCCCATCTGCGCAGTATTAGGGCCAATGGGGATATCAACAACGGCTTTGTTGCCTGCCTTTGTTGTAAAATCAACCTGTCCATCTTGTACCCCTGTATTCCAGGTCCATATATTCCATTCACCAAAATTTTGATCTTCACGAATATAGGTAAAGCGAACTTTACGGTCAGTAGATTCCGATGTTACAGTCTCTCCTTCAGCATTAGCCTGCGGTGCAGGTACAAAAGGAAGCCATAAACTCAAAATCATGATTGCCGTCATGAAAATCGAGAAACTACGTTTTGTGCTTTTTCTCATACAAATTTTTCCTCCCTAGATTGAATGGTGTAGCTAGAGTAGTAGAGAGATCCTCCTTTCTAAATGTCAGGATTTTAAAATGAAACCGCTTGCACAAATGAGCAAAAAAATTTAAAAAACCTTAGTTTTATGCAAACGCTTGCAATAAACTTTCCTCTTAATTTTACAATATTTTATCCCCCTCAGCAATGATGAGAGAGGAGGCTGACAGCATGTAAATAGTGCCAAAAAACTACATGATTTGATAAAAAATAGGATTAAAGTATTTGTTGATTATCAGTTTCTAAGAAATTATCTTAGTAATCTACTTGAATGCATAGAAAAATGTCGGAATAAATATATATAAAAGATAGAAAATGAATAATAAGACCTATCTTGGATATCTGCATTTTTGAGTAAAATCATGTATCTTTACGGTAGATAGCAAAAACGAAAGAGGTACTGGGAAATGAGTAATCTTAACGGGCTATTTCGGGAGAGGATTGGGCTGTCTAGTTCAACTCCTGTCACAGTAGCAAATCTAAATCGAATTCTTGAAAAGACCGCAGCCACCATCCCGTTTGAAAACCTGTGCACACTTTCGGGGGATTCAAATGAGTTGAATGAAGGACATTTAGTGGAGAAAATCATTGAAAGAAATGAAGGCGGCCTATGCTATGACTTGAATGGAATCTTCTATTTGTTTTTAAAAGAGAATGGATTGGATGTCCGGTTGGTTCGTGGGTCTGTATACGTTTCAGATATAAAAGGTTTCAGTCCGACGGGAAGGACACATGCTGCAATCTTACTGAATGACGCTGGAAAAAGATATTTGGTGGATACCGGTTTTGGCGGAAATTTGCCGTTAAGGCCGGTGCCGATTGATGGTACTGAAATCACTTCTCCTAGCGGTGAGTTCCGCGTGAAAAAAGAGGCCAGTGAGTTCGGAGATTACTTTTTGGAAATGAAGCTGAAGTATAAGGATCCTGATTGGAAAATCGGCTACGCCTTTGATTCCAGTGAGCCGGTAGAGAATATCAGCGATTTATCAGAGATGAAGAAAATCATTACGACGCACCCGCAGTCTCCATTTAATAAAAAGCCGTTGCTGACAAGAGTGACATCCGATGGAAGCATGGTATTGACGGAAACCAGTTTTACCCGTTGGACAGAAGCTAGGGTCAAGAAAGAGGAAATAGACTCTGAGCGTTTCAAGGAATTGGCGAAAGAATTCTATAATATCGAAGTAAAATGAAACCTTCCTATAGTGTAAACCGTTTATATAGTATTAAAAAATGACAGGTGGATGAATGCGATGGACTCAAGGGACTACTTATTGAAAGAACTGGAGCAGATTGAAAAGTGGGAGAAGGATCAGAAAGGGCTCTGGTTTTGGGAGCGTCTGACTCGTCTTCCATTCAAAATGCTTGATCGGTTCACACCTAAATTCATCCAGGAGAAGGTAGGTGTCCTGCTTGATGAGCTGGGGAGCTATATTCAAACGGGTGGACAATATTTAACAAGCGAGAAGTCTGTGTTTCAATTTTTCGAGAAAAAGACTGGCAGGAGAGTCAGTCAGCTCTCAGATATGGAGCACATTCCGGTAGAAGAAATGAAGCAGGCATCACTTGCACTGGGCGAGCAGCGGAAGAAGGCGGCGACAATCCAGGGAGCAAGTACGGGGATTGGCGGGATTTTTACGCTGGCGATTGATATTCCTGCGGTGCTTGCCCTCTCGCTAAAAACAATCCAGGATATCGCCATCCTCCATGGTTACGATCCGAGAGACAAGAAGGAGCGGGTTTTCATCATCAAGTGCCTGCAGTTTTCCTCAGCAGATGTCGTCGGAAAGCAGGCAATCTTGAATGAATTGAGCGATTTTAACAATGAAAATAAATCAAGGGAAGTCATCTCCCAGCTCCAGGGCTGGCGCGAGGTAACCTTGACGTATACAGAATCCTTCGGCTGGAAAAAGCTGCTCCAGATGGTCCCGGTGGCCGGATTAGTGTTCGGCGCCTTCGCCAACCGTTCGATGGTGAGCGATCTCGCCGAAACAGCGACAATGCTGTATCAGAAGCGCCGGATTTTGGAGAGGCTGGAGAGGGATTTGGTTGAGGATAAATAAGTTGTCTTTCATTGCCTAGCGTAAAACAAGAAGCCTGATTCGTGGAATCAGGCTCTGTTTTTGATCATATGCTTTGCCGACTGTAAAAGCTTGTAAATGGTGTACGATAACACGAAAACAAGAAACGAATCCAATAAGTTCAGCAGCAGGTTATGTGTGCTTTTTTCCAAACCTATTGATTCAAACAAGATATCCACCATATCAATAAAAAATATATGAATGGCATAAATGCCGAGAGAGTTTCCGCCAATTTTGGTGATCAACAAGCCTTTGCCGAGATTCGGGCTGCGTAAGGCGTAAAGGAACAGAAATAAGGTAAGGAAAATCGTCGAAAAGAAGTATTCGCCTTGTTCTGAATCCAATCCCTTCTGAAGCCAGAAACCTTCTAAAACCTGCAAAATAGTAAAGATACAAAACATGTAAAAGTAAGTCCTTGCATCATATTTTCGCCAGGTGTGTACTGAAGCAAGCCAGAATCCCATGACCGTATAGAACAGGCTTATATAAAGAGCAGCCCGGGTTGTGCTGACTGGCAGCTGTTCAAATACGGAATATGACTGTCCAAAGAGGCCGAGGAGATTTAAACAAAATGCGATCACCAAAAGTAGCCTTACTCTGTTCAAACTGTAAAAGAGATATAAAATCGCTATGCTCCATACTAATGAAATGACGAACCACAGCTGATAACCGCTAGTTCCCTGGCCGTAATAGAGAAGGTTAAGAGCAGTCAGGTTTTCTTTGTACTTGGATAATTCAGTTTTAACGTTACCACCGGTCAATAAAATTCTTACTACATCATAACCAACATAGAAAACGAGCCAGCTAACATAAATCTTCAGTATTTTTGTTATATATTTTTTGAAGTAAGCAAAAGACAGAGTGTTGTCGCTCACCTTAAGGCCGAACAAATAGCCTGAAGCGACAAAGAAAAAAGGAACAGCGAACCTGGATAGGTTATCGAGAACGAAGTATCCCATCTGGTTGTCATTGGGAAAGGTATGGATGATGACGACCGAAAGGATTGCGAAAAATTTAATAAAATCGAATGCGTAGTTGCGCTGCATGATTGACCTCGAAGATGAAAGGATTTGTCTCCTAGTATTTCCACTATATCCAGTCTTATGAATATAAGAAAGAGCGACTTGGGATAATAGAGAGCAAAAAGGAGGCAAATCCGTTGAACTCTGACAAAAAGCAGCAAGACAAGAATCAAAAAGAACAGGGCATGAAAAACAAAAAGAACGAGCAATCTCCTAATCAAACTGACGGCTTCCGCTACGATTATGATGATTCTTCAGACTTAAAATGAAAAAGAGGAAAAACCTTTGACATGGGGTTTTTCCTTTTTCTATATTTATCAATTCCAATTCTCTAACAGAAACACTCCTTGAAAAAAACCACAAAAGTAAAAAAATTACAAAGGTTTGATTGAAACCGAGGACCTTTAAAGCTCCTTAACACAGGAATGCATCCAGTCAACAGCTGATTTTTTGTAATGAAAGGTTATAGGTTGTCAGGAGTTGATGGAAGCTTGGGAGAATAGTATGGAAAAATAAATAAGTGAAGAATTTCCGGCTATTGTATATAGAGGCCCCTTATAAAGCAGAGATAAGCGGAGATATTCCGGTTAACTGCTATAAATAAGACAAAATCCAACGATTTGGATTAAATAGACGTAAAAACTCCCCTTATTTAAATAAAAATAAGGGGCTTTTCCAATTTAAGCGGAATTTTTCCTTCTATTTTCAAACATTGGAAGTCAACAGCCCATTTTAATAGTCCTTTAAAAAAAATGATAGTAAATCACCTTCCCGCGTTGTAAAATAAATTGAAAAATTGAATAGAGTTTAAGATTCGGTTATGTCATCCATTTTGAATTACAGGAGGAAACAAGGGACATAAAGAATGAATGATGCTTTCGTTTATATATCAATCTAATTTTTGGAAAAATTTGTGATTAAGAGGTTGATGAAAGTTGATAATGGATGCTGTTGATTTAACTGTAAAGGAACCAACGATTTTTAATCATATCGGGAACAAAATCAAAACCGAGGATCGTGAAATCAACATACTTGCCAGGATGGAAGAACCGTTAATCGTCATTTTGGGTAATGTATTGAGTGACGAGGAGTGCGATGAGCTAATGGAGCTGTCGAAGGACAAGCTGCAGCGCTCGAAAATCGGGAATACTCGGGAAGTTGATCAGCTCAGGACAAGCAGCAGTACGTTTATTGAAGAAGCTGAAAATGACGTAGTTGCTCGAGTTGAAAAAAGAATTTCGCAAATAATGGGCATTCCGAATGAACATGGAGAAGGCCTGCAAATCTTGAATTATAAAATTGGCCAGGAGTATAAAGCTCACTTTGACTTTTTCTCGTCAAATGTCAGCAACCCGAGGATCAGCACATTGGTCATGTACTTGAACGATGTAGAGCAAGGAGGAGAAACTTACTTTCCTAAGCTCAATTTTGCTGTATCCCCGCAAAAGGGCATGGCCGTTTATTTTGAATATTTCTATGACAACCAAGACTTGAATGACTTGACCCTGCATGGCGGAGCGCCGGTCGTAATCGGCGACAAATGGGCCGCAACGCAATGGATGAGAAGGAAAAGAGTTAAATAGAGAATGAAGAAGTATGCTGAGCATGCTTCTTTTTTTATGGATTTTTGTGAGCATGAAAATTTTTGAGGAAAGTAAGGCTTCTAAGGAATACTATTACTCCTGGGTTCATCGTGAATCAACCATTTATAGACTAATTTTTTTAAAAAACAATCTGCCAAATTTTTCATATAGAATGTATAATAATAGAACAATTTGAAAGGCGGGCGGACACATGGAACTTTGGAATATCTACGACAAACACAGGCATTTGACAGACCGGATTCATGAAAGAGGGCAGGAGATGAAGGAAGGGGATCATCACCTTGTTGTCCATGTCTGGATTGTGAATGATGATGGCCAGTATCTGATTCAGAGAAGGCAGCCATGGAAAATTGGTTTTCCGAATATGTGGGACTGTTCAGCAGCAGGTTCTGCGATCATGGGTGATGACAGTGAGCAGGCGGCCGTCCGGGAGGTAAAGGAAGAGATCGGGATCGACCTGGACATAGAAAAAGGGGAACGAATCTTCACAGTGAAATTTTCGCACGGCTTCGATGATATCTGGCTGGTCAGGCAAAATGCCGGTATTGAGGAACTAAAGCTTCAGGAAGAGGAAGTCGCTGAAGCGAAATGGGCAAGTGAAGACGAGATAAAGGAAATGGTTAAAAACGGCGAATTCATACCGTTTAACTATTTCGATCAGTTATTTGAAATCGTCAATTCGCCTATCAGCCTGGAAAAAGCTTCAATTGAGGATGCTGAGGAACTTTTAGCTCTGCAAAGAGAAGTATTTTTGCCTTTATATAAAAAATACAAGGATCATGAAACCAGCCCGGTAACCCAAACAAAGGAGAAATTCTCCGCAAGGTTCAAGCGGGGGGATTATTATAAAATACTTGTTGAAGACAGGCTTGCGGGTAGTGTTCATGTCTATGAAAAGTCCCCTGGATTGATGAAGCTGCATATCATCAACATCCTTGAAAAATACCATAATAAAGGAATAGCCCAGGAAGTCATGAAACGGCTGGAGCTCATGTACCCGGAAGCGGAGGCATGGGAGCTGGATACCATCCTGACTGAAGAGCGCAATTGCTATTTGTATGAAAAGATAGGGTATAAACGAACGGGAGAAGCTAAAGTCATCAACAAAGACATGACGATTATACGCTATCGGAAAGACTCCAGCTTATCCAAAATAGAAAGCCTATAAATGTTACAGGAATACGTTGCATACTTGACAATCACATTCATGGAAAAAGGCCTGGATCTACATTCAGGCCTCTTGGTTTCTTTAATTCCGTAAAATAATAAAGATCAAATAGGCGATATAAACTGCTGCGAGAATGCCGCCCTCCACTTTTGAAATCTTGAATTTTGATCTTGAGAATATCAGCAGGACAGCTGTCAGAATAATCATCAGGGCAATATCGGTGAAAATTTTATCATTGACCGCGAGTGGCGAGATGGTTGCTGATACTCCCAGCACGAAAAGGATGTTGAAAATATTGCTTCCGACAATATTGCCGAGGGCGATTTCGCTTTTCTTTTTCAGGGCTGCGGTAATCGAGGTGATTAATTCAGGCAAAGAGGTACCGACAGCCACGATCGTCAAACCTGCCAGTGTCTCGCTCATTCCGAGGGAAAGGGCGATTTTCGTCGCATTATCAACTACCAGGTCACCGCCAAAAATAATCGCGGCCAGGCCGGCAAGCGTAATGAATATATTCTTCCCCCAGGTTCCTTTGCCAGTGACTGCAGCCACATCGGATGCTGGTTCCCGGCTATTCAAGGCAACCTCGATGATGTAATACAGGAAAATCAGAAAGAAAAGAAGCAGGATGATACCTTCGCTTCTGCCAATTGAATTAATGTTGGCCATCTGGAGTGCGATATCACTGGCGACTGCTGCCAGCGCTACACTTGCCAGTAAAGTGAATGGGATTTCCTTTCGAATTGTCGTCGTTTCAACTGCAAGTGGATTGATCATGGCAGTGATGCCGACAACCAGGGTGATATTGAAGATATTGCTCCCAATGACATTCCCGAGAGAAACCTCGCTGCTTCCCTCCATTGCGGCAATGATACTAACGGTTGCTTCCGGTGAACTTGTTCCGAAAGCGACGATTGTCAAACCTACCAATAATGGAGGTACCCTAAGCAGCGCCGCGATCTTTGATGCCCCATCGACAAAGTAGTCAGCACCTTTTATGAGTAAAGCAAAACCTATCGCTAAAAGGATATATGTCAATTTACCATCCCCCTAAAAAGATTACTGTTTACACGATAGCAAAAAAATGTTTTAAAACAAAATTATTTACGGAAGAATTGAAAAAAGACGACTCGGAGTGAGTCGCCTTTTGTATAACAGAATTATTTGATTCCCTTCATATATCCCTGAATCTTAGGAGACATGATGAACAGGATGATACCTAACACGATGGATGCTCCACCAATAGTACCGAAGTAAGCCATCTCTGTTTCAGCAGAGTAGAACTTAACGATCTGTGCGTTAATAGCTTGTGCTGCTGCACTTGCAAGGAACCAAAGGCTCATTGTTTGTGCAGAGAAAGCAGCCGGTGCCAATTTTGTTGTTGCTGACAGACCAACTGGGGAGATCAGCAATTCACCGAATACTACAATCAGGTAGCTTAGTACAAGCCATAATGGGCTGACAAGTGCATCCGAACCTGTGAAATATCCAGGAATCAGGATGACAAGGAATGAAAGGCCGGCAAACATCAATGAGAATGAGAACTTCTTAGGAATTGATGGCTGACGGTCGCCAAGCTTCACCCAGAACCCAGCAAAGATTGGTGCAAAGATAATGATGAATAATGGGTTCAGTGACTGGAACCATGCTGGAGAAATGGAAATTCCAGCGAATTCTAATTGTGTACGCTTGTCCGCATAGTTTGCAAGGATGGTTGAGCCTTGCTCCTGGATTGCCCAGAACATAACCGCTGCAAGGAATAGCGGGATGTATGCAAGTACGCGTGAACGTTCAACTTCTGTTGTCTTAGGGCTGCGGTACATGACGATAAAGTACGCAGTCGGAATTAAGATACCAAGAATAGTAACAAGATTTATAAAGCTTTCGAATGTTAAAAGACCAGCAGGAATTAAAATAGCACTTAAGATACCGATTGCGACAGCCGCAATAGCAAAGATCGTGAAAGTTTTCTTCTTTTCAGAAGGTGAAAGCGGGTTTGGTACTGCTGTACCAGCAAGACCAAGATTCTTTTTCTTGGTAAGAACAAAAACAACTAGTCCAATGAACATTCCGATTGCGGCAATTGCAAAGCCGTAATGGAAGTTGTAAGCCTCAGAAACGGCTCCAACAATTAGTGGCGCAAGGAATGCACCTGCGTTGATTCCCATATAGAAGATAGTGAAACCAGCGTCACGACGAGCATCGTTTTCGCTGTACATCTCACCAACGACAGTGGATACGTTTGGCTTCAAAAGACCTGTACCGATTACGATCAGGATCATTGACACGAAGAACATTGTGATGCTTCCAGGAATCGCAAGGGCGATATGACCTAACATGATCAGGACTCCGCCGTAGAATACAGCTTTTGATGTACCGAAAATACGGTCAGCCAGCCATCCGCCGATGACACCTGACATATAAACGAGTGAGCCGTAAATGGACATGATGGAAAGCGCGAGCGTTTCATCAAGCCCTAAACCGCCTTTTGATACTTCGTAATACATGTAGAATACGAGGATCGCTCTCATTCCATAATAAGAGAAACGTTCCCAGAACTCAGTGAAGAAAAGTGTGAAAAGGCCCTTAGGATGTCCGAAGAATCCTGATTGCGGGACACTGTCCACAATTTTCTGCCTATTTAGGTTTGACATGATTACCCCTCCCTATTTTCTATTCTAGAATACTTTTCGAAGTGTGAATTGTCAAAAACAATATCAGGAAGGAATTTTATTAATCGTTGAAATATAAGGGTTTTTGACGTTTTTTAATCTAAAAGAAAGTGTATTAAAAATTATTCGATTAATGTAAAAATATTAAATAATCAGGTAAATTAGTAAAAATCTACCACGGTGCACCAAAAAATATTTACCCCTTTTTACAAAATGAAAACCAACAAATGGGACGAATATTTATTAGCCAGCAGGGTATTCAAAGAATAACAGCATTCAACCTGGTAAAAAAGGAGGGAAAACAATGAAGAATAAATACGGCAGATTTGGCTTGATGGTGCTGACTTCCACGATCATCATGTTTTTTCTGATGTACTTGAATGCATATAGTATCGATCATGTATTCTTCAGCGAAACAAGGCTTTACATGGCCTTGATCATGGGCGGTGTTATGGCCATTGTCATGCTATCTTTCATGCTTAAAATGTATACCAATAAAAAAATCAATATAGGTATTTATGCCGGTAGTGCTTTATTGATCGCAGTTTCGCTGTTCCTGGTTCGAAGCCAGACAACCGTTGATGATACATCATGGATGAAAGCGATGATTCCGCATCACTCGATTGCGATTTTAACAAGTGAGCGTGCTGAAATCGAGGATCCACGCGTGAAAAAACTTGCTGACGAAATTATTAAGGCACAGCGCAAAGAGATCAGTGAAATGAAGACGCTGATCAAGGAGCTTGAAGAGAAGGAAGACTAACTGGTATTTTCAAAAGAGACTAGTCCATTATCTGGATTAGTCTCTTTTCTTTTAACCGTAAAGGAAAACTTGCCGGTGGTGGAGAATTATCGTGAGTACTGATTTATTTTTAGGAGTGACTGAAATGAAGAATAAATTAATTTTAGTAGAGGGCCTTCCTGGATCGGGAAAGTCAACAACAGCGGAATTAATTCATAAAATTCTCACCGAGAATCAAGTATCTGCCAAGCTTTATATGGAAGGGAACTTCGATCACCCAGCAGATTATGAGGGTGTTGCTTATTTTACAGAAGAAGAGTTTGAAGATCTTCTTAAAAAGAGCGGAAGTCTCAGCAGGGTTTTTCAGGATTGGATAATCGTAAAGAGGGGGCGGCGTCTGCTCCCGTATATGAAAATTAAAAATGAACTAGGCAGTAATTTTCCGGACGAATTGTTTGCCGCTATCTCCAAAAAAGATGTATATGAACTTACACTGGAGGAGAATATCGCAGTCATTTCGGAAAGCTGGGAAGAATTTGCAAGACAAGCAGCTTCGGAAGAAAAAGTCTATATTTTTGAGTGCTGTTTTATTCAAAATCCTGTGACTGTGGGCATGGTCAAGTATGGAGCGGAATCAGAAGTGACCCTTGGATATGTAAACAGGCTGGCTGAAGCCGTAAAGGCTCTAAACCCTTTGCTTGTCTGTGTAAGGCAGGAAGACATCGGAAAATCGTTCCGCAAAGCAGTGACAGAAAGGCCTGATGACTGGTTTATTGGTTTTGTTCATTACTACACGTCTCAAGGGTACGGGAAGGTAAATGAACTGAGTGGGCTGGCTGGCACAATTGAAGTCCTAAAAGCAAGGCAGGAACTCGAGGATAGTATTGTTAAACAACTCCCTATTTCTGCGCACATCTTGAATAATTCCCAATTTAATTTTGAAAAGCATCGGGAAAATTTGAAAGAAATTCTTAAATGGTAACACTATTAGAACTTTATTCGCGAGTCTGATTATTCTTTGAATCAGGCTCTTTGGCGTGTTTTTGGAACATATGAATCCATCAAGAGATTAGCAGAGTACAAGAAAAATTATAGCAAAAAGGATGTTGCCGATTGGCAGTGCTTTTTTATGATTTGCAGGGTAACTCAAAAGCATGAAATAAAGAGTTTTATTGGAATATCCCGGAAAATACATGTGATATAATAGTATTAGGGGTATGTAAGGGGGGATTGTTTGGGCCAGATATTGTATAAGAACATTTATAGTGTGAAAGAAGGGTATCTTTCACTGAATAAAGGGTTACGGACTGTTGGATATTTGTCTAGAGCAAAGAGAAACAAGCTAATGTCCTCTCAATTTATTGAACGAATCATGCTGGCAGTCACTGAGGTGAATGGTTGCGAGGTATGTTCCTACGCCCATACGAAAATTGCGTTGGAGCAGGGAATGAGCAATGAGGAAATTCAGATGCTGCTATCGGGGACGGCTGAAAATATTCCAAGGGACGAAATGCCGGCGATCCTGTTTGCCCAGCACTATGCTGATACGAGGGGAAATCCCACGGAAGAATCCTGGCAGAGGATTATTGAAGTCTATGGGCAAGAGAAGGCATGGGGTATATTAGCTGCTATCCGGATGATCATGATCGGAAATGTTTTCGGCATTCCTTTGAGTGGCCTGAGGACGCGCCTGAAAGGAAAGCCAAGCGGGAAAACCAATGTATTTTATGAGCTTTCAATGATTCTCAGCTTTCCCATCCTATTTCCGCCAGCGTTGTTACACGGATTAATTTTGAGTGCATTAAAAAAGCCGGTTATCGAATTTCCATAGAATCAGAAAATCCTGTTCCGAACATAGGAACAGGATTTTTATTTATCTGAGTCATACATTCTAATAAAGGATCATTATTAGACGGTAACGGTACTTCGTATTGGCGCCCGAAAAATCCAAATCACGGAAAAAGAGGTCACCAAGGGAAAAGCATAACTAAAGAGGATTATTAATATTTTTAGAGAAAGTAGATAAAAAAATAGATGGTGGTGAGGGCGATGGAGGGTTTCAATTACAAGCATTATGACGGGCTGGGTCTTGCAGAGTTGGTAAAAAAGAATGAGGTTCAGCCAATTGAATTGATTGAGGAAGCAATCCGTTTAACAGATTCGTTGAATCCGAGAATGAATGCTGTCATCAACAAGATGTACGAGCAGGCAAGGAAGACAGCAGGTCAGCAGCTGGCTGGGCCATTTGCAGGAGTTCCGATGTTTCTCAAGGATATATCGCAGGAAATTGAAGCACAACCAATCACGGCAGGGTCCAGGGCGTTTCAAAAATATCGGGCTAAAACAGATTCAGAGTATGCTAGACGCCTGCGCAAGGCAGGAGTGGTTTTCCTTGGGCAGACGAATGTGCCAGAGTTCGCACTGGTCGCGGTGACGGAGCCTGCTCATTATGGACCGACGCGCAATCCGTGGAATCTTGACCATACTCCAGGCGGGTCTAGCGGGGGTTCGGCTGCGGCTGTGTCCTCGGGAATCGTTCCGATCGCCGGTGCCAACGATGGCGGAGGTTCGATTCGGATCCCGGCTGCCTACTGCGGGTTGTTCGGCCTAAAGCCTACCCGCGGCCGTACACCGGTCGGTCCGAATTATGGACGTGCATGGCAGGGAGCTTCTGCGGAACATGTACTGACACGTTCGGTCAGGGACAGTGCAGCTATGCTGGACGTCCTGCATGGGCCTGAGAAATCAGGTGCATTTTCCGCCCCGCTATTTGAAGGAAGCTACCAGGAGGCGGCAGGCACTCCTCTTGGAAAAAAACTAAGAATTGCTTTTTCGGTAAAATCACCAATCGGAACAGAGGTTGATGCTGATTGCAGGGAGGGTGTCCTGAAAACGGTTCGACTGCTTGAATCGATGGGACACCAGGTTGAAGAAGTGGATGCTCCAGTTGATGGCGATAAAATCGCGAAAAGCTACCTGACGATGTATTTCGGAGAGACGGCTGCTCTTTTAACCTCTTTAGAGGATGTGCTTGGACGGAAGGCGACTGCTGCTGATGTGGAGCCGACGACCTGGCTTCTCGGCCTGCTTGGCAAGGCGACTTCAGCAGAAGAATTTGTTTTAAGTCTAAGAGAGTGGGACAGGGCAGCTTTACAGATGGAAACATTCCATGAGACCTATGATTTTTATATCACTCCAACTACTGCTTATCCGCCAGCTGAAATCGGGGAATTGGACCCGTCATCGTCTGAAAAATTTCTTATCAGTACTGTGGGTAAATTAGGTCTCGGAGGAATGTTAAAGAAGGCAGGCATCGTTGACCAAATCGCACAGAAAAATCTTGCCCGCACGCCATTCACCCAACTCGCCAATCTTACAGGTCAGCCGGCAATGTCTCTGCCGCTGCATCAAACAAAAGATGGTTTGCCAGTCGGCGTGCAGGTAATGGCGGCGAGAGGAAGAGAGGATTTGCTTTTCCAACTGGCTGGGGAGCTTGAACAGTCAGAATTCTGGCAGGATGTAAGGAAGAATCCCCTATTCTAAGTTTAATCAAACGTTTGATTAAACAGAGTCAAACCCTGATAGGGCTGAAAAGAGGCAGCTGCGGCTGCCTCTTTTCTTATCAACATAGTACAATAATTCTGTAAGGCGTAGTCTGCGCCGGGATGCTGAAAGTAGATGGACCATACACCACGATCAGATTCTTATTTGCAGGACTCTTTGTAAACCTCTGGCCATTTTCCAATAAAATCGGTGTTCCGGGTGAAAGATTAAGCTTCAGCATACCATCACTGCTGACGAGCTGCCTATTGAAAAAATCAACCCTAACATTTTGGCAAGGGGTTTCTTTGACCATGACAAGTGCCCGGTATTGTGGCGGGTAGATCATCGGAACAGGAGCATCGGCATCATAGTAGCCTGTCACCCGGTCGCCAACCCCCACCATTGTCTGGTCGACGAAATAGGTTTTCGGTTCGACCACGAAATTGACTTGCCTTCCGCTTCCGTCAATGACAGACATTAATTTATAGCACCCTTCACTTCCGCCGGATGGCGTGATCGAAAAGTCGCTTATCATCGTTACCGTTCCGCTGAAAGGTTGATACTTGACCACTCAATTTCCCCCATTCACTGTATTCCTGCCCATATTCTATTCGTTCTGGGCAAAAGCGTGCTTGTTAGCAATCTGCCTGAGAGGGTAAAAAAGCTAAAAAGGAATGGTTTAGATGCCTTTTAATTATGATCTGGATTTTGACCAAATCGATTTCCGTGAAAAGCCTGAGCTTTATCGAGTAGGCAGGGGAGAACAGGGTGTATTGCTGGTTGAGCCCTATAAAAGTGAGATTCTGCCTTACTGGCGGTTCAAAACTCCGGAAATCGCCAGGGAATCCTCAGAAAAAATCTATAAGATGTTTCTTGATTATAAAGAGAAGAAAGATTTTGTCGGGATGGACATGGCAAGGAAGTTTTTGCAGATGGGCTATACACGTGCCCGCCGTTACACAAATTATAAGGGCGGACGGAAATATGAAGAAGATGGCAAGGTGAAAGAGCGCCAGAATGATCCGGTGAAAGCTGAATCAGCTGCTATTTTTATGGAAAAGTGGAAAAAGGCCAGAACAGATAAAGAGTATCTTGAGCTGAAAAAGGAACATCAGAGGAATTATGGATGAAGAGAGTCTAATCATTCCGGAATTAAGCAAACCCCTGATCACGGTGATCAGGGGTTTGCAGGTTATTTTACAGGAACAACTGCTTCTGTCAGCGCCCCTTCAAGTTCCAAAGTAAAGGCTTCAGTTTGCTGTTCACTCCAGCTGAATTGGTCACGCATGAAGTTAATAACATTTTCCTTGAAGTTATCCACAAGGTGGATACCGAATAAAATCGCTCCTGTCCGCCTGTTGAAGAAGTCGACTGGTGTGGCTGCCGCTTCATACTGGATAGCGTAAACCAGCTTTGCGAACAACTCTAATGGCAGGCCATATTGATCTGCTTCTTTCTTATGTTCAGATGCAAGCTGGAACATAATCTGGGTGTTCGAACCATACTGGCAGGCAAGACGGCGGGCTTCTTCTTTAGTGAAGCCAGCTTTCACGCCTTCTTCAAGCTGTTTTTCCACAAAAGAGTCAAGGTTTGCGGAACCGCCGACATCTCCACCTGAAATCGGCAGATTCTTAGTCTGGCAGCCAGGGAAGCTGAGTCCATCTTCTTTAGCGAATTTCTCGGCAAGAAGGTCGACAATCGTTTCCGCCATTTTACGGTAGCCAGTCAATTTCCCGCCAGCAATGGTGATCAGTTTTGATTCAGACACCCAGATTTCGTCTTTCCTGGAGATTTCAGATGGAGCCTTGCCATCCTCGTGGATCAGGGGCCTGACGCCTGCCCAGCTGGATTCTACATCTTTTTCTGTGACATTGACGTCTGGGAACATATAATGAATCGCTTCAAGCAGATAGCTTCTATCTTCCTCCGTCATACCCGGGTTGATTGGATCTTCATTGTAAAAAGTATCGGTCGTGCCGACATAGGTTTTGCCCTCTCGCGGAATCGCGAATACCATCCGTCCGTCCGGTGTGTCAAAATAGATGGCTTGTTTGAGCGGGAAGTGTGATTGATCGATGACGATATGGACACCCTTTGAAAGCTTCAGGGTTTTTCCTTTTTTCGAATCATCCATTTCACGGATGCCATCAACCCACGGGCCGGTTGCATTGACCACTCTTTTGGCATGGACTTCGTATTCCTCGCCTGTTAAAAGATCCTGTACAAGGACTCCTGAAACAACTCCATTTTTATAAATAAGGTTTTTAACTTTAGAATAGTTCAATGGCGTTGCGCCTTTATCCACAGCCTGCTTCATGACCTCGATTGTAAGGCGGGCGTCATCGGTGCGGTATTCCACATAATAGCCGCCACCCTTCAATCCGTCTTTTTTCACAAGCGGTTCCTTTGCCAATGTTTCAGCCGCGCTGAACATTTTCCGTCGCTCTGATC
>ENA-ORXC01000565-ORXC01000565.1-marine-metagenome-genome-assembly--contig:-NODE-565-length-25366-cov-8.337380_pt1 | contig 25366 bp, 22 predicted proteins | sample MGYA00237865_ERZ511478 | MGnify/ENA metagenome assembly ERZ511478
TAGTAGTGTAGCATAGTTATATTTGGAAGCGCTACCATAAATAGTTAGAATTTTAGAATAATTAGAAAAAAAGCGAAATGTTGTATACATTAATATATTTATATGCAATAAACATGTTATAATTAATGAAAAATATACTAAATATGAGGTAATTATATGAATTATTTTGTAGGTTTTAATTTAGGAAGTACATTGACAGGTATTGAAAAAGCCATGATAAATCGTACTAATCTTTTTAAAAAAGCAGGATTGCCAGCTAAATGTGTTTTTATTAAATGGAATCGTTTTTTAAATAATTATTATAAAAAATTTATAAATAAAGACGATATTATCAATATGTATGACTTTTTTCAAGAAGTTGAGAATTTAAATGATACTTATCACTTTGATTGGATTAGTTATTGGGAAGATCAATGTAATTATGATATAGAATATGTTCCAAATACGAACGATATAAGGGTCTATAATAATGGTATTTTTATTATATATGCTCATTTTTTCAATTCTAGTCATAAAAACATTGATTACATTAATTATTTTGATAAAAATAGAAGAAAAGTTAAAAGAGAATTATTTGATGTTAGAGGCTTTTTAAGTTGTACTAAATTATTGACTGGAAAACAAAATACGGTATATGAATCATATCATAATGCAAATGGTGAAATTGTAATTGAAAAATATTATCATGCTCAATCAGACAAAGATATGTTAGATTTGATTGTATTGAATTTTGATAATAAAAATCATTATTTTTATCAAGAAGAAGAGTTAGTAGCTTATTTTATCGAAACTCTATTCCAAGAAAATGATTTATTCTTTAGTGATAAAAACCTATACACTGCACCTGCCTTTAACTTAACTTCAACAAATATTCCAGTAGTTGCTGTTTTACACAGTACACACGTAAAAGATTCAAATAATGTTTCTACATCTAATTACAAAAATGTTTATAAAGAAATTTTCAACAATTTATCTAGATACCAAGCTATAATTACATCGACAAATGAACAAAAGTTAGATGTATCTGATCGTGTTAATTCAGAAATCCCTGTTCACAATATACCTGTAGGTTTTACAAATCCTATTAAATTAGTAAATAATAATATCAATCATAACAAAATAATTTCTGTAGCTAGATATTCACCAGAAAAGCAACTTGATCACCAACTCAGATTAATTAAAAAGTTAAAAAATAGTTTTCCTAATATAGAATTACATATGTATGGTTCGGGAATGGAAAAAGTTAAATTACAAAATCTTATAAAAGAGCAAAATTTAGGAAAACATGTATTTTTACGTGGCTTTTTACCAGATTTAGAAAACGAATTTAATGATGCCTATCTGTCAATTATAACAAGTAATATGGAGGGCTTTTCTTTAGCACTGCTTGAATCATTAGCACATGGAGTTCCAACGATAAGTTACAATATCAAGTATGGTCCTAAAGAAATGATTAATAATGGTGAAAATGGCTATTTAATTGAAAAAGATGATGAAGATGCATTATACGAAAAAGTAAAATATCTATTAGATCATCCTGAACTACAACACGAATTTTCACTAAATAGTATAAAAGTTGCCAATCAATTTTCTGAAGATCATTTCATTAAACAATGGCAATCCTTCCTTAAAACGATATAATCTCTAGTAATCATAAAAATTCCCAAGATACATTTTGTACCTTGGGAATTTTATTACCCTTTAATCTTTAAACGCTTTTTGATATTGTACATATCCCGAAAGGAAGTGCTCAATATCATCTATTCTGACTCTATATCCTTGGTCTTTAACAAAAAATGATCCCAAAATTCTTTGAGGATTTTTAAAGTACATTGCTAGTTCAGGGTAAAAATAGCCAATTCTCTGATAGTCTGCTCTCAAATGAATGGTGTCTATAAATTTGTCTTCATCAATATTATCATTAATTATATTTTGTTTACCGATAGATTTGGCTTTTTGAATCAAACGATAAGTAGCCATCAGTAATTCTAAAAATGTAGCAAATGCTAATTTATTTCTTCTTATAAAAGCAAGATTTTCATTTACATTTTTAATACCGAAAATAATATATTTATCCTCTGGTTTTATTTGTACTAACTCATTTGTACAATAACCTAACCAATGATCATGATATTGCCAATACTCATTTTTAATGAAGAATTCAAATAAATTTTCAACTGTTTCTAACCATAAATTATTTTTATCATGTTGATATAATCTTAATAGTGCTAACGCTGCCTCACCATCATAATAAACAATTCTAAACTTCTCTTTAACAGATAAATCAGGATAGTTTAATACATGAGTAGTTTCAAAGGTATCTTTGTTAATCATTGTTAATATACCATTAGCTACTTTTTGGGCCACTTTTAAATAGCGTTCATTATTTTTCACCTTAAGATATTCACAAATCGCAAAAATAAATGAGGCATTTTGGCCTAATTTTATTTCATTACTATTCTCTGTATCATCAAAAACATAACAATTGCCATCTTTTTCTAAAATATAGTTATCAATAATGAAATCAATTGCCTTTTCTACTGGTTCGACTGATTGATCTAAATAAGTTAATCCTTCTATTAAAGCATAGGTAGATGAAGAATGTCGTAAAATATTATAAAAATTAATTTTTTTATCAAAGTGTGGGAAATAACCATAATTATACTTACCGTTTTCCCCTAACATATTTAATAAATAAGGCACACTGCTATTGATTAGTTTATCTATTTCATCTGATAAGTTATCAACTTTACGTAATCCTTTTCTATTACCTTCAGGCCATAATTCAAAAACTTCCTCTTCATCTAATATAAAACTTTGAGTGAAAAATTTAATCACATTTTTATCATTAAAAAATTCATGGGTAAATCTTTTTTTATGGTTGGTATATTTTCTCAAATAATTATTAATATTATCTTCTGATAACTCTAAATTTCCCGTTTCTTTATTTGGTTTTACAAAAGCGTTAATATTAATTTCTTCAGGTAAAAATGCTAAGTTCCAATATTGGTCAAAAGCAATACCAAATTGTACATAATTACGACGCGTTTCTTCCAATTCTTCTTTAATTTGTTTAAATGATATATTTTCTTCACCAGTAACAAAATCAAGTTTTATCCATTGAGGATACTCACCAGATTGTTTTTTAAACTTTAAGCATAGCTTATTAATATCTCTCTCTATATAGTTAGTCTTTTTTAATAATTTAATAGTCGCTTTAACATTTGGTTTTCCTAAACTTACAAATACATAGGCGTCTTTATAATCCTCTGTTTTTATAAAACTTAATAATTTGTTTATTTTTTCTTCAATTCTCATGATTACCTCCATTTACATAACATATATTAATTATAACATTTTCCTCAATTATGTAACTTATAAAAACAATAAAAGCCAGGTTTTTTAAACCTGGCTTTTACCATTAATAAATATTGTATTTTTATTTGATATTATTTGTTATCTGCATCTTTTTTACGGCGTCTACCGAATAAGAATAAAGATCCTAAGCCAGCAAATAATGATCCGAATAAAGTCGCATTATTTGAATTTGATTGTTCACCAGTTTCTGGTAATGCTTCTTTGTCGGAATGATCTTTATCAGCATCTTTGTCTGAATCGGAGTCGCTATCTGAATCAGAATCGCTATCTGAATCTGAGTCGCTATCTGAGTCAGAGTCGCTATCTGAGTCGGAATCGCTGTCTGAATCAGAATCGCTGTCTGAATCTGAGTCGCTATCTGAGTCGGAATCGCTGTCTGAATCAGAATCGCTGTCTGAATCTGAGTCGCTATCTGAGTCTGAGTCGCTGTCTGAATCTGAGTCGCTATCTGAGTCGGAATCGCTGTCTGAATCTGAGTCACTATCGGAATCTGAATCGCTATCTGAATCTGAGTCGCTATCTGAGTCGGAATCGCTATCTGAATCTGAGTCGCTGTCTGAATCTGAGTCGCTATCTGAGTCTGAATCACTGTCTGAGTCTGAATCACTATCTGAATCTGAGTCGTCATCATAGTAACCATTATCTATAGTCATATCATCATGATCAGTAATAGTTACATGGACATCTTCACCATCAGCGTCTTTATCGTCTTCACCAGAATTAGTAGTTGTTTGAGTAAGTCCTTCAGGTTTATCAAAATGAACAATATAATCTCCACTATCTAAATCATCAAAACGATATTTACCATTTTCATCTGTAGTTGTTGTTTTAAGTACATTACCGTCTTTATCTTTTAATGTTACAGTTACGCCTGGAATACCTTTTTCTGTATCATCTTGTTTGCCATCTTTATTTGTATCTTTCCATACATAATCACCTAAACTATATTTAGGTGTTTTATAGAAACCACTATCTAATGTCCAGTTATTAGCATCTTTAATAACGCCTGTAACAGTTAATCCATCTGAATCCACGGTATCATCGTTACCAGCGTTTGCAGTTGTTGGTGTATAACCATCTGGAGTTGTAAACTCAACTGTATATGTGCCATTTTGTAAGTTATCAAATTGATATTTACCAGAAGCATCTGTAGTAGTACGGTCAATTTCCTGACCTTTACTATCTTTAAGAATTACATATACACCTTCAATACCTTTTTCTGTATCATCTTGTTTACCATCTTTATTTGTATCTTCCCATACATAGTCGCCTAGTGAATATTTTTTGGCATCTCCAGTTGCAGTAGAAGAACCTGCTACAGCAGCATATGAATTTGACCATCCATAAGATTTTTCATTTGTTTCTAATTTATAATCAATTTTACCATTAGTGTCTGTAGAACTATCTTGAGGGTAAGCTACTTGTTGAATAATATATTGCTTATTACTACTTTTAGCTCCATTTAATAAGTCAATCGTCGCAGTTTGATTATTATTACTATAATTTATTTTAAAATTACTAGTTACATCCTTAAGGTTTGCAGTATTAGGTGCAAAACTATCAACAAACTGATTTTGATTAGTTACTTCATAAATTTTGAAATTATTTTTACTAGGATCAAACTTAAATCCAGTTAAATTAGTTGTGAATTTCTCAGTAGTAAATGTACTTTTAGGTTGATTAATATATGCAGTCATATGACGTGCTAATGTATCATTTTCTATATAATTAGTACTAGAAATAATTGGAACATTTTTATTACCATAGTCTACAATTACATTTTTTGAATATGAGTCACTTCCTAATGTCACTTGCATAGGATAAGATGTTTTATCTGTAGTTGCACTTTCTTTTTTGGCAAACGCAACTTTTTCAAAACTACCTTTAATATTATTATATTGATCTACATAGTTAGTAAACGTATACGTTGTCGAATTAGACGCGCTATCATAAACTCCCTTAGCAACTAATCTTCCATTTTCATCATATAAATTTTGTTCTGTAGTAGGTAAAGTCACTGAACCTGGACGGATATATTGACCGTATTTAAAGGTCATTTGATCGCCTTCATGTACATCATCATCTATTGTGTAATCAGCTTTTACTTTTAATACATCACTTGATGTTGCCCAAAATTCTTTATTGCCTGTTTGAGTATTTGTATGACCTTTATCAATAGCTATATCAATATTAGAAAAATGTACTTTATTATTTACATTCGTACCTTGTTTTGCAGCAGCTAATTTTCTTACAGCTAAACGGCTTACAGTTTTTGGTGTAGAAGTTATAGAGCGTTCAGTAGCATAAGTTGTTTCTGATTCTTTCTTATTTGAATAATCTTTAGCTAATGCATTTAATAATGTATTTTCATCAAGATTATTATTGTCTAAATCTAAGTTTTCAACTTGTGCTTTAGCATCTGCTTTACTTGTGTTATTTGCATTAGCAATATAATTAGTTAAAGCATCTTGTTTATCTTGTTTTGTTGTAGCATTTTGAACATCGTTAACTACAGTGTCAACGTCTTGTGAATTATTTGTTTTTTGTGAATTTTGAGATTGAGTTTTTGTTTGAGATGTTTCTTCTGAAGTAGTTTCTTTTGAATCAGTTTGATTTGATTCTGGGGTTTGTTCTGTAGTAGTCTCAGCTTTTGGTTCTTCTTGTGTTAGTTGTTCTTTAGTAGTGTTTGATTGTGAATCTTCTGTTGTTATTTTTTCTTCAGTTGTTTTTGCTTTTGGTGCCTCTTTTGTTGGTTGTTCTTTAATAGCATCTGTTTTTGTGTCTTCTGTCGTTGATTCCTCTTTAGTTGTTTCTACTTTTGGTCTTTCTGTTGTTGATTCTTCTTTAGTGTTTGCTTGTGTTGTAGATTCTTTAGCAGCATCTTCTTTTGTTACTTGTTCTTCAGAAGAATTTGCTTTTGAATCTTCTTGTGTAGATTGTTCTTCTGTTACGTTATTTTCTTTAGTTAGATCTGTTTGTTCAGGACGATCATTGTTATTTGTAGTTTGTTCGTTTGTTTGAACAACATCTTTTTGTTTCACAGCATCATCTTGTGAGGACGTATCTTCACTTGTTTGTGCTGACGACTCTTCAGTAGTATTTTCAGCTGCTTTAGCTTCTTGGTTTCCAACACCAAATACTAATGTAGCTCCTACTAATATTGATGCGGTTCCTACTGTGAATTTTCTGATAGAATATTTGTTCAATTTGTTAGGTAAAAAATCTAGTCTTTTTTTCATATTTTCCTCCTAGCTACTTTTAAAAATTATATGTAACAACCATATATTTATACATATCGTTGTCATCTCAAATATAATATAAACAATATTGTTTTGCAACGCTTATTTATTTTTGTATATAAACAAATATATTCGTTATGTTTAATTGTTCTTATTTTTATTTACTAAAATTTAAAAACACTTCAAATTTTAGTAAACTTAATTTACAAAATAATTACAAAAAAATTATCCTCTCAATTGTTCAATGTCTAGTTAGAGTTAGTGATTACAAGTTCAATCGTTTCTCTCTAAAAAATTGGACACAAAATTTAACAATTAAAAGGATTATCGTTATATGTATTCTATATGCTTAATTACAATTGTACTTTTAATATTTAATTGTAGCGTTTCATTAGATATTGCAAGCCGAGAAATGACTTCCAATGATTTAACAACATTATTGTATAATCTTTTTAAAAGAATATCAATCATAAAAATGCCATAAAATTAAATAACTTAATTCTAAAAATGTATAGAATTTACAAACAAATTACTTTTTAAACATAATAAAACTCAAACAATAATGATAGAGTTCTGAATAATTTAAACCCTTATCAAATATTTGTTTGAGTTAAGTTAGTAATTTATATAATTGTTTATTTCAAATGATCATATGGGCTATTATTAGCGAATGAAACAATCTGGTCGACAAATAATCTTGCACGTAATTGAAATTCGTCATCTTCTAAGTATAAAGTACCATCATCCAATTTAGCATAATCGCTATCATGTGTAGCAATTTGTGTTGGAACTGCTATTCCTAATAAGCTTCTAACGATAATCCGTAATTGTGAAAGTGGTTCTGAGCTTACTATTCCTCCACTATTACCAATTAGACCAACAGGTTTCATTTTAAAATAATCCATATTTAAATGATCTAATGCATTTTTTAAAATACCTGAAAATGAGCCATGATAATTAGGTGTTCCTAGTATAAAGAAATCTGATTCCATAGCTTTGCTTTGTAACATATCTACATTTTGTTTAATTTCATCAGTTGCTTGTGTTGTACCTGCAAAGTCCAATTGATGGATTGGATTTTTAGCTAAATCAAAAATTTCCAATTCGACATCATGTTCTTCAAATTGTCCTTGTAAATATTGGGCTAAGGCACTTGTATGAGACCCCAATTGTGCACTTCCTATTATTGCTATTCCTTTCATTATCTTGTTAACTCCTTTTTAGCTATATTATTGATTGTCATTAATCAGTTTCATAATTGCTTTTCCTACACCACTATTTTCATTAGTGTCAGTTGTATACTTTGCGATAGCTTTTACTTCTGGCGCTGCATTGTCCATAGCAACAGGATATCCCACACGTTCTAACATAGAAACGTCGTTTAAGTTATCACCAATTGCCATTACGTTTTCCATTTTGACTCCTAATCGTTCAGCAATTGTTTCTAATGCAATACCTTTTTGTGCATCTGAATGAGTAATTTCTAAATTTCCTCTTGAAGAAGATGAAATAGCAAGGTTTGGTGATGCCGCAAGTTCTTGTCCAATACGGTCCATCTTTTCTAAATCTGGATTAAAAGCTAATACTTTCATGATTAATTCACCTGGAATATCCTCTATATCATCATAACTTTCGACGACTTTTAAAGTTCCATTATCAATACGTTTTTGAATTCCTGCTTTTATCTTTTCAACATCTGCTTGTTGACCAGCACGTTCAGCAATATCTATATAAATATCTAAGTCTTTTTGAGGATTTTCAGTATAAATACCTCTATTAGTGTAAATTTGGTAGTATATACCTTCATTTTTTAATTTTGAAGTCACTTTATTAACTAATTCATGATTGAGATGAGAGGTACTCATAATATTAAATGTTTCATCGTGAACTTCCGCCCCGTTCAAACAAATATACGGTACTTTCAAGTCTGTATCAGCTACTGGTGTATTTGCTTCATAAAAAGCTCTACCAGTTGCGATGACTACAGTAATACCTTGTTCTTGAGCATATCGAATTGCTTGTTGATTCTCTGGAGAAATTTCATGAGATGCATTTAATAACGTACCATCCATATCTGTTGCTATTAACTTAATCATTCGTTAACCTCGTTCCATTCTATTATTTATTATCTAGATAATTTATTAACAATCAAACACTTACTTTACTATTCTATTTTAACAAATTCTCTTGTATCTATTGAATAGCCCGTTTGTCTGATTTTTTCTTTTCTCTTAAATTTTTAAAAAATTTTCTCAGTAGGTTACCACACTCTGCTTCTAGCAATCCACTTTCTACTTGTGCTCTGTGATTAAAATTCGGTTGGTTCAATAAATTCATTAAACTTCCAGAACAACCACCTTTAGGATCTGCAGCACCATATTTAATAGAAGGAATGCGACTCATTACTATAGTGCCCGCACACATAACACATGGTTCAAGTGTTACAAATAAAGTACAATCTTCAAGACGCCAACTTCCTAAAACATCAGCGGCACGCTCAATGGCTAAATGTTCAGCGTGTGCAGTGGGTTGTTGCATAGTTTCTCTTAGATTATGTGCACGAGCTATAATTTGATGATTTTTAACTATAACAGCACCGATAGGCACTTCACCTAACTGTTCAGCTTTTTGGGCTTCTTCTATTGCAATTTTCATATAATATTCATCAGTTTCCATTCGTGTCCAGACACCTCACTTGTGTTACAATACTCACTGTCTATCTTAACATTTGGAGAAGTGAATATGAATAAACCATTTATCGCAATTGAAGGTCCAATAGGTGTTGGTAAATCTTCCCTTGCACACAAATTAAGTCAATCATTAGATTTTTATGAAGAAAAAGAAATTGTTGATGAAAATCCTTTTTTATCAGATTTTTATGAAGATATTTCAAAATGGAGTTTCCAAACTGAAATGTTCTTTTTATGTAATAGATATAAACAATTTCAAGATATTAACTTTAAACATAAAGGCATTGTTAGTGACGCACATATTTATAAAAATAAAATTTTTGCGAAAAATACACTACAACCTGAAGAATTTAATAAATTCACACGTATATATGACATACTCACCGAAGATTTGTCGATGCCTGATACTGTTATATTTTTAGATGCAGAATTAGAAACGCTTAAGGCGAGAATAGCTAAACGTAATCGTAGTTTTGAGCACCAAATTGAAGATGATTACTTATTAGCTTTGAAACATGACTATCATAATTTTTATGAGTCTTTACAAAATACAAACGTAAATACATTATTCATTGATACGACTAAACTAGACTTTGTTAATAATGAAGATGATTACCAAGGTATTTTAAAACAAGTAAAATCAATGATTGGAGATATATAAAATGAATTCGTTTAACATACCACAAAATGCTATTATTACAATTGCAGGTACAGTTGGAGTAGGTAAATCAACACTCACTCAAGCTTTGGCAGATAAATTAAATTTTAAAACTTCATTTGAGAACGTAGAACACAATCCTTACTTGGATAAATTCTATAATGACTTTGAGCGCTGGAGTTTTCATCTACAAATTTATTTTTTAGCAGAACGTTTTAAAGAACAAAAACGAATGTTTGAATATGGAGGCGGTTTTGTACAAGACCGTTCAATATATGAAGATGTTGATATATTTGCGAAAATGCATGAAGAACAAGGTACAATGAGTGAAGCTGATTTTCAAACATACTCTGAACTATTTAACGCTATGGTTATGACACCTTATTTTCCAAAGCCTGATGTGCTTATTTATTTGGAATGTAACTATGATGAAGTCATAGAGAGAATTAAAGAACGTGGTCGTGATATTGAAATTAATACTGACCCTGAATACTGGCAAAAACTATTTAAACGTTATGATAATTGGATCAATAGTTTTAACGCTTGTCCTGTTGTCCGCGTTAACATTAACGACTATGATGTGCATAATGACCCAGATTCATTAAACCCTATTATTGAAAAAATTGCTCATGTTATTAAAACATATAGAGAAACTGACCCTAGATAAAAAAAGGAATATAAAATTTAACGCCAATATAGATATCTTTTTGATAAAGACGTCTATATTGGCGCTTTTTAATTATTTTTGTGAAAATTGATCAATGACATTTTTAACTTCTTTAGCACTTTCTACTATAACATCTGCCTCATGGAGTTCTTCTTCTTTAGCAATACCTGTTAAAACACCAATACTTAATCCTAGGTGGGCATTTATCGCAGTCTTCATATCATTTGCTGTATCGCCGACGATAGCAACTTGTTCAGGTTTAACATTATAAGCGGCAAATAATGGATCCAATACTTTAGGATTAGGCTTTTCTTCAGCATGTGTTTCTGTAGAAATAACTAAGTCAAATAAACTAGTAGATTGTGTTGCTTCTAAAAACTGAGTTGCTCCTTTATTTGTATCACTTGTAACGATTCCTATTTTATAACCTTTTTCTCGTAATTCTACAATTGTGTCATACACGCCTTCAATCCAATTATTTTCTGGTTCTCTTGAATCTACTAATTCTTGACTTGTATTTCTTGCCCATTCAGAAGTATCTTGTCCAGTAATATTATCAAATGATTTAATCATTTCGCCTAATGAACCCGAACCCATAACTGAATCAGGTACAATTTTGTCATCCATTATACCAAGTTGTCGATGTGCAACTTCTTTATCATGTACAGGAAATGTATCTAGTAATTTATCGACAAGACGTATACCAATTTTTTCCCAACTTTTATCAAATTCTATTAATGTGCCATCTTTATCGAATAGTATCCATTCCATTGATATCTCTACACTCCATGTTTATATTTTCTTTCAACATATACCATTGTAGTACAACCTTACTTAAAAAAATAGAAAAGTCACTTATATACAACACATGCGTATATATACTTTTTTCTACTTCATATGAATTTGAAGAATATAAAAATTTATATTACTTTCTCACATGTAAAAAAGCTAGAAACCTTTAAATTATAAGGCTTCTAGCTCATACTCTATATATTTTAATATCTTGGAACTACAAATCTCCAACCATGGCGATCTTCAAGTGTTCCGTTTTGAATACCAGTATATTCATTATATAGTTTTTGAGTAACTTCACCTGGTTCATTATTGTTAATCACGATTTCACGGTCTTCATAACGTAAAGTACCAACTGGTGAGATAACTGCTGCTGTACCTGTACCGAACACTTCAGTTAATTCACCTTTATCGTATGATTCAAATAACTCATCAATTGATACACGACGTTCTTCTACTTCATATCCTAAATCTTGAGCTAATTCAATAATTGATTTACGTGTAATACCTGGTAAAATACTACCATTTAATGCTGGTGTAACAACTTTACCATTTTCAACGAAGAAGATATTCATACTTCCTACTTCTTCTACATATTTTTGTTCAACACCATCTAACCAAAGCACTTGGTCATAACCTAATTTATTAGCGTTCGTTTGTGCTAATAGACTTGCTGCATAGTTACCTGCTACTTTAGCAAAACCAACTCCGCCTCTTACTGCACGAACATATTCATCTTCAACGTAAATTTTAGTTGATTTTAATGTATCTCCACCATAATAAGCGCCTGAAGGTGATAAAATAATTAATAATTTATATGCTTGTGACGCTCTTACTCCTAAGATACCTTCTGTCGCAAATACAAATGGACGAATGTATAATGATTGACCTTCTCCTTCAGGAATCCAATCACGTTCTACATCTACTAATTGTTTTAAACCTTCCAATAATACATCTTCATCTACTTCAGGCATTTCTAAACGAGCTAAAGAATTGTTAATACGTTTAAAGTTTTGGTCTGGACGGAATAAAACTACTTCTCCATTATATTTATATGCTTTTAATCCTTCGAAAACAGCTTGCCCATAATGTAAACCTTGAGCTGCTGGTGAAATTTCAAAAGGTGCGTATGGTACTATTTTCAAATCATGCCAACCTTTATCAGCATCATAATCATAACTCAACATATAATCTGTAAAGTATTGACCAAATCCTAAGTTAGAACTATCTGGTTTTTCTTTTAATGTTTCTCTTTTTTCAAAATTGACTTGTTCTGTCATGATAACGGCCTCCTAATATTGCTACCAATATAAATATGTATACTAGATTATAGCAATCGAAATAATACTATTCAATAAGTTTTCCGAAAATTCAAAATAAATACTTATGTATACAATATATCTTAAGTTAAACACTATCATCTACATCTTACAAGTTATCTTACTGATTAAGCATAAAAAACACTCCTTCTAATGTAAAAATAATTAGAAGGAGTAAAAATAGTATTTATATCGTTATATATATTGAACGGGTTATTTTGTAGCTTTTTCTTTCTTTTCAATAGCTTCTAACATTAATTTAGTCATGCTTTCTAAATCATATTTAGGATCGAATCCCCATTCACCACGTGAACAACTCGTATCAATGCTATCAGGCCAACTCTTAGCGATATTCTCTCTGACAGGATCTACATCATAGTCTAATGTGAAATCTGGATAATATTGTTGAATGGCTTCTTTAACCATTTCTGGATCAATACTCATCGCACTTAAGTTATAGCCATTTCTAGTTTCTAATTTTGCTCCATCCGCTTCCATTAACTGAATAATAGCATCGATTGCATCATCCATATACATCATATCCATGAATGTACCTTTATCAATATAGCTTGTGTAATGATTTTCTCTCACTGCTTTGAAATAGATTTCAACAGCATAATCTGTAGTACCGCCACCTGGTTCTTTAACATGTGAAATTAAGCCAGGAAATCTCACGCTACGTGTATCTACGCCAAATTTTGTGAAGTAATATTGGCATAACAATTCACCAGCAACTTTATTAACACCATACATAGTTGTAGGTTGTTGAATGGTTACTTGTGGTGTATTAACTTTAGGTGTTGAATCACCAAATGCACCAATAGAACTTGGTGTGAAGAAATGTAAGTCATATGTTCGTGCTGCTTCTAGAGCATTCATTAATCCACCCATATTTAAATCCCAAGCGAACATTGGGTTCTTCTCAGCAGTTGCTGATAATAAAGCAGCCATATGCATTAATGTATCTGCTCCAAAATTCTCAACTAATTCAAACATTTTATCTCGATCAGTCACGTCTAAAATTTCAAATGGACCATCTTGAACTGGAGAATCTGCTTCTGGTTCTCTAATATCTGTTGCAAGCACATTATCTGTACCATAAATTTTTCTACATTTTACAACTAATTCAGTACCTATTTGGCCTAAAGCACCTGTGATCATAATTTTCTTCATTATAAAATCTCCCCTTGTGTTTATAGAAAATTCATTGTCTTTCTTGTATGTACAAACATTCTATTTACATCTATATTGTAATATAAAAGCGCTTTCTTGTATATATAGTGAGTACAAAGTTAATATTTTAAAATAATTTGAATAACATTACTTTTATTTTTGAGTACTTCCAGTATTCATTTATTAAACACACATATTAAACACACAAAAATGGTTAATATAAAAATAAGTGACGATGTTTTTATATTAACATCATCACTATCTATCAATTACTTCATTAAAAATGATTTAAATGTCTGCGGTTTATCATTTACTAGCATTTCAAAATCATTAGACTGTTGATCTAAAAGTCCTCTTGCTCCAGCTTCATACATTGATGCTAATAAATCACCAAATCCTTTTGGTTCATCATACATTTTAGCAAATGTCTCTAAAGAAACCGGATCATATTCAATTTTAGTTCCCGATACTTCCGAAAGTATATTTGCAAGTTCGTACATATCATAACTGTATCCGGATAATAAGTAGCGTTTCCCCCATGAATTGGGATTATTTAATATAGCGATAATTCCTCTTGCAATATCATGTCTTGAAATATAATTAATTCGACCATCACCCACCGGATAAATCAATTTATGCATATTCATCAATTCTGGAAGATAGGGTTTTAAAGGATCCATATACATTGCCATTCTAACGTACGTAAAATCAATACCACTTGTAGCTAATAACCGTTCTGCATATCCAAAGTATGGACTCATATGAAATGGATTGTCGTGTTGATCTGCATAATATCCAATATATATAATATGTTTTACGCTGCTTTCTTTAGCTGCATCAACAAGATTCTCTACTTCTGGAATACGTTTTATAGATGGGTGTATAATACTTGGGATAAAAATAACTGTATCAATATCATGAAAAGCACTAACCATACTTTCTTTATTGAAATAATCTAAGTGTCTTACTGTAACATGTTCTTTCCAATCTGTTGGTACCTTATCTAAATTTCTTACACCTATATAAAATTCTTTCATTTTATGTTCTATGGCTTGATTAGTAATATGTGTGCCCAAATTACCTGTTGCACCTGTTAACATGACCTTCATTTTATTCATCTCCCTTTTCCAATATATTTTAATATATTCGATGTTTCTTTATCATAAATAAACACTTAGTAAATTAACTATTGTCAATTCACTAAGTGTCCATTGCTAAATATATATCATTTTATGCTTCCATTAACTTACCGACATTGCGCATAATTCTTGCTTTTTTATAACCATGAAGATCATGTAACTCTTTATACGCACTAAATAATTTTTTATAACGTTTTACTTTTTCTGGATCAGGTGTCACTTCATATAATACAGGTTCTTTCATTGATTCAATTGCTTCATTTAAACTTTGGTGAGCACCACCACAAACAGAACCAAGAATTGCTGCACCAATTGCTGGAGCATATTCACTATCAATAATAGTTACTTTTTTATTAAGCACGTTTGCATAGATATCCATCATGAAAGGATTTTTCTTAGGTATTCCGCCGCAAGCAAATACATCTTCGACATCCATATTCCAACTTTGATATTGTTGCATAATCATTTTAGTACCAAATGCAGTAGCTTCTAAATATGCACGATATAATTCTTCATGTGTTGTTTGTAGTGACATACCGAATACGCATCCTTTAAGATTACTATCACTTAATACACTTCGGTTACCATTATGCCAATCTAAAACGACAAGACCACTTTCACCTGGCATTTGATCTTTTACTTTTTCATTCAATAATTCAAAAATTGAAATACCTCTTTCATTTGCTTCATCTACGTACTCTTTTGGTGATTGTTTAGCAATATATTCAAATAAATCACCGACTGCAGATTGCCCCGCTTCATAAGCATATAATTCAGGAATAATAGCTCCTTTAACAGAACCAGAGATACCTGGTACTTGATGTTGCTGTTCATTTAACATTAAATGACATGTACTCGTTCCTATAACCATAGTCATTTGTTTGTCTTGTTGTGAACCAATTCCTAATAGACTTGAATGTGCATCTATAATAAATGGACTTACTTTAGTCTGTGTAGAAAGACCAAGTTTTTCAGCCATTTCTTCTGATAATTGTCCTACTGTTTCGCCAATTTTAACTATTGGTGCATCCACTTTATCACGAACAACATCTGATAATTGATCACTCACTTTATCAAATAAATCATAATGGAATCCTTCATTTTCTTCCCAGAATGATTTAAATCCTAAACCACAGTTAGAACGTACATTTTCTCCTGTTAACTTATTAACAATCCAGTCACCAGCTTCCATTATATTAGCTGTTTTATCTAACACTTCTGGTGCTTTGTTCATAACTTCCATAATCTTGGGAATCATCCACTCACTACTTACATTAAATCCATAATAACCTAACCATCTACTCTTATTATCTAAAGCAGTTTGGAATAATTGGTCCGCTTCAGCTTGAGCACCATGATGTTTCCATAACTTAACGTATGCATGTGGATTATTTTCAAAACCAGGTAAATTATGAATAGGTTCTAAATTTTCGTCAGTAAACATAACTGTTGATGAAGTAAAATCTATTCCTATTCCTACTATTTCTTCTGGTTTCACACCTGAAGATTGAATTAAATAAGGTACGCCTTCTTCTAAAACTTCCATATAATCGTTACCATTTTGAAGTGAAAAACTATGTGGCAATTTTACCCCATTTAAATCTTTTTCGATTGTGCCATGTGTATATGGCTTTATATATTTATCTATAATTTTTCCATTTGTAGTATCAACTAAAAAAGCTCTACCTGAGCCTGTTCCATAATCTACTCCAATACTATAACTCATTACTAATACCCCCATACTTTGTCTACATCTCTGTTTAAGTAAGCGTTTTCTTTAGATGATACGCACAAATGAACAATAAATCAATAAAAAAACATAAAAAAGCATCAAAACAAACATTTTTGTGCAAAAACCATTGACACAAATGACTGTAAGCGTTTACCATTATTTACATAAATAAAAATGAACAGAAATTAAAGGGATATGAACAGAAATGAGCATTGAATCAAAAGCATATCGTCTTATTCAACCAGGCGAATTTGAATATACAACAATAAATCATGAGTTTAGAGATGGTGATGTTATTGTTAATCCAGAAAAAGCAAGTGTCTGTCACGCTGACTTAAGATATTACACAGGTAATAGACGTAAAGAAGCACTAGATAAAAAATTACCAATGGCATTATTCCACGAAGGTATCGGTACTATTGAAGATTCTAAACATCCTGATTATCAAAAAGGAGATAAAGTAGTTATCGTTCCTAATATTCCTTCTCGTTTAAGAGCTGGTGATTTTGAAGAAACAGATTTACTTGATAACTATGATGAAAATGCCGTATTTATGGGTAGCGGTTATGATGGTATTTGCCAAGATAGAATGGTAGTACCTGGTGACAACATCGTTAAAATTCCAGATACATTAGATGAAGATGTTGCGTTATTAGCTGAACTTTGTTCAGTATCATTATTCCCAATCAATCAATTAAAAGAAATCACAACTAAATCTTCTCCACAAGTAGCTGTATTTGGTGACGGACCAGTTGGATATTTAGCTGCAACAGCCTTACATTATATCTATGGTATTGAACAAGAAAACTTAATTGTCTTCGGTGCTATTGAAGAAAAATTAAAATCATTTGAAAACTTTGCAACTACACATCTAGTTAATGATTATGATTTCAATAGTCATAAAGGTGTTCATACCGTATTTGAATGTTGCGGTGGAAAATTCTCTGAATCTGCTATTAACCAAGCAATTGACTTAATCGATAGACAAGGTCAAATCGTGTTAATGGGTGTAACAGAAGATTTAGTAGGTATTAATACACGTGACGTATTAGAAAAAGGTTTAACACTTTCAGGTAGTTCAAGAAGTACTAAACATGAATTCGAACAATTAATTGCTTCATTCGAAAATAAAGACTATCAACAAGCACTTAAAAAATTAATCCCTGATGATTACTATGATATCCATAGTACAGAGGATTTGAAAAAAGCAATGGATGATACTGCTGCTCACAAAGGTTGGAAAAAAACTTATTTAAGATATCACTGGTCATAAACCATTGTATCTAAGGGGAGATAACAAATGATGAATAAGACAACATTTTTAGGTATGCCCAAACAAATTGTTTGGGGTTACATAGGGATTTTAATATTTATGATGGGAGACGGCCTAGAAATTGGTTGGTTAAGTCCTTATTTACAACATAATGGTTTCAGCTCTAATGAAGTGAGTTGGCTATTTGGTTGTTATGGTATCACAGTCGCAATTGCAAGTTGGTTTAGTGGCGTATTTGCTGAAGCATTCGGTGGTAAACGTACAATGTTTATCGGCTTGATTTTATACATTATAGGAACTATTTGTTTCGTTGGTATTGCATTACCATCTGAAAACTTAGCAATTATGTATCCAGCTTATGCACTACGCGGTTTAGGTTATCCATTATTTGCATATTCATTCTTAGTATGGATTTCATACCGTTCAGAACAACGCACATTGGGTGCAGCTGTTGGTTGGTTCTGGCTAGTATTTACTGGTGGACTAAACGTATTAGGTGCGTTTTATTCTATCTATGCGATTAAATACTTAGGTCATATTGGAACATTATGGAGTTCATTATTCTGGGTAATTTTAGGTGGCTTTTTAGCTATTGTCTTAAATAGAGATAAATTACCTACAGATAAAAGTAATGCTAAAGCTAAATTAAAAGAAATGATGAAAGGTTTCACTATTGTAGTTGAAGAACCAAAAGTATTATTAGGTGGTATTGTGCGTGTTATTAACACTACTGCACAATTTGCATTCCCTATTTTCTTACCTTTATATCTAGAATCATACGGAATACCAACTTCAAAATGGTTAGCTGTTTGGTCTGCTATCTTCTTCGGTAATATCGTATTCAACCTTATTTGGGGTATTATTGGAGATAAAATTGGTTGGCGTAATACTGTAATGATCTTTGGTGGTATCGGTAGTGGTGTTTCTTGTCTATTAATGGGTTATGTCCCAATATGGTCACACGGTAACATTATTTTATTAACAATTGTTGGCGTTGCTTGGGGAATCTTTATTGCAGCTTATGTACCATTAACTGCATTAATTCCTTCACTTGTTAAAAAAGATAAAGGCGCAACACTTTCAATCTTAAACTTAGGTGCTGGTTTACCAGTATTCATAGGACCAATGATAGTTAGAATTTTCTTAGAGCCACTTGGAGATTTAGGTGTAATTTGGATTTTAGGAATTATATACTTTATTAGTACAATCCTAACATTCTTCATTAAAATGCCGAAGAGTCAACAATATGGTGAAACGGAATAACGTTAAATAATTTATAGGCTGTAGACTGAATATATGATGATCATTTCATTGTCATACTTTCATCTACAGCCTTTATTATGTATTTGATATACTATAATTAAAATCGACTTAATCTTATCATTTTTATTATCAAAATTACTGAATGGAGACGTTTTATATGTTACCTGCTGAAAGAGAACAAAAAATCATTGCTTATTTAACTAAATATAAAACTGCTACTGTTCATACATTAGCAACAGAATTTAACGTACACGATGCAACGATTCGTCGTGACTTAGTAAAACTTGAACAATACAACCAAATCAGACGTACCCATGGTGGTGTCGTACTAAATAATGAAAATGTTTATAGTGAATTAAATTTCGATGATAGACAAACTTCTTACTATTATGAAAAATTAGGTATAGGATACAAAGCTGCTGAATTTGTAAATGATGGAGATACATTAATTATTGATTCAGGTTCTACCACTCTATTATTTGCAAAAGCTATTTTACAAAAGCAAAATTTAACTATTATCACTAATGACATTCATATTGCTTCTATTCTTCGTTCTTCTAACCATAAAGTGATTGTCACTGGTGGTACACTTTATCATAATAATTATGTATTAAATGGATTAATTACTACTCAAACCTTGCAATCATTTAATTCTATGAAAGCATTTTTAGCTACACCTGCTATGGATGCATTAAAAGGCGTGACGCACTACAGCGAAGAATTCGTAGATGCTAAACGCCAAATGGTTTATCAGTCTAAAGAGGTTTACATGTTAACAGATAGTTCAAAGTTAAATAAAGTAGCATTTTATCAAGTTTGTCCAACTAACAAAATTACTACGTTGATTACTGATAATCATGAAGATTTACAAGAATACGTAAAAGTAATTCCTAATGTGATCGCCATTAATCCAAGTGATTATCAATAAAGCAAAAATTTTACTATCACATACAAAAATAAAGAAGTGAGGTAGAAATTGTACATTTTCTACCTCACTTTATTTTTATTGTTGAGCTTTTTTATAAAAATAATTGGCAACTACAATGTCTACAATTGCTAAGCCCACTGATTTAAATAAAGTGATTTCGTTATCATTCATACGTCCTTGTTTATTCCCAGCAACAATGTCACCAAGTTCTGCATAAAGTGATTCTTGAGATAATATGCCTTCTTGTTCAGGAATTTTTAAATCTCCTGTTTCTTCCATTGCAGCTTCTGTAGATTCAACAATAATTTTATCTGCTACTTTCATTGATTCAGAAGGTAATTCTTGCATATCTGGTTTAAAAGAACCTACCGCATTGAGATGTACACCCGCTTCTAAAGTTCGACTAAACACAGGATGTGAAGAATTAGTAGCTGTCACAACAATATCTGCACCTTCTATTGCTTCATCAGCATTTTCAAATACTTTTACGTTAACATCATATGTTGTTTGTGACTGTTTTGCTAAACGCTCAGCTTTTTCCGTCGTTCTACTTGCAAAATGAATAGTATCAATATCTCTAACAGCTAAAACAGCTTCAATTAATCCTTCTGCTTGTTCTCCTGCACCAATTACACATAAAATACGTGCATCTTCCCTAGCTAAATATTTTGTTGCTACACCAGAAATTGCACCTGTTCTGATTTTAGTTAAATATCCTCCATCTAGGACTAATAACGTTTCACCTGTCTCATAATCACTCAAAATTACTGATCCACTGATAGTTGATTTACCTTTTTCAGGATTTTTAGGTGCAAATGTAACTGTTTTTAATCCCACAATTTTTAAGGCATCAGATAACGCAGGCATAACTAAATATCTATTTTCATCATTAAAAGGAATTGAATATCGTAATGGTGTTTCAGTCTTACCTTCTGAAAAAGCTTTCAAGGATTCTCCTACTTCATCTATTACTTCACGCATATTTAATAAATGTTGTTGATCTTTTTCATTTAAATATAGCATTCCTTTTCCTCCATAAAATTTAATTATTCATTTATATACCTAATACCCGATATTTTATAAAAAAATGTTGGCAAATTAAAGTTTATATTGTTCTCAAACTGTATTCATGCTATTCTTAAGAACATAAATAAAGAGACAGTTGGACATTATTGTGTCTTAACCATCTCTGCGATTTTGTTTAACTAAACAAAACTATTTAATTTAACTTTTGACGACATTCATTCTCCTACACTGGAGAATGATTTTTTTTGGCTTTTTTTAGTTATTAATAGGTATATGATATCTTTTAACTGGTAATCCATTCTTTTTGATATATGGTTCTATTTCGTATCCTCCATATGATTTTATAACTTTTTGTGATGCAAAATTTTTAGGATTACACGTCATTAGCACATTTTTTATTTGATACGTTTTTAAAATATCTATCGCTTTTCCTAGCATAACAGTCGCATAGCCTTTACCACGTTGTGATTTTGCTACACCATACCCTACATGACCGCCAATACGAGTTAATTGTTCGTTAAGTTCATATCTAATGTTAACTGCTCCTACAATTTTTCCATTTTTAAAATAAAAAAATGTATTGGTTTCAACCCAATCTTCCCTAGGTTTAGGTTGATTAATATAGTCCACCATATCTTTGAAACTAGTATATTTCTTTATATCTGTATTACTTGGTACAATCTTCTCATTATGTTCATACCACTCATTAATATATTGTAGGAATAATTGTTCATCTTTATAATCAAGTTGGCGTAGTTCATCTACAACATCCATAATGTTCACCTCAAGGTATTAAAAAAGCACTCACAGTTAATGAGTGCTTTATTTATTATTCTTATATTAAATAATGTTAAGTTCTTTTCCTACTTTTTCGTAAGCAGCTAAAGCTTTATCCAACATTTCTTTAGTATGTGCTGCTGTAGGCATATTTCTTACTCTACCCGTACCTTTTGGCACTGTAGGGAATACGATTGACTTAACATATATACCTTCTTCTTTTAATCGTTTACTGAATGCTTGCGTATCTTTTTCATCACCAATAATAACTGGTGTAATTGGTGTTTCTGATTCACCTGTATCAAATCCTAGTTTTGCTAAACCATCTTTAAGATATTGAGCATTTTCCCATAATTGATCATGCAATTCAGTTGAAGCCATTAATTTTTTAACTGCTTCTGTAATAGCTTTTGTATCTCCAGGCGCTAATGATGTAGAGAATAAGAATGGACGAGATTGTGCTTTTAACCAGTCAATTAATTCTTTAGTTCCTGCAACATAACCTCCAACAACACCAATTGCTTTAGATAATGTACCAATTTGGAAATCAATTTTATCTTGTAAGCCAAAGTGTTTAACCGTACCAGCACCTTTACCCATTACACCAGAGCCATGTGCATCATCTACATAAGTTAATAAACCAAATTCTTCAGCTATTTTAACAATTTCAGGCAGTTTAGCAACATCGCCATCCATACTAAACACACCATCAGTGATATACATTACTTTATTATACTGACCTGATTCTACAGCTTCTTTAGCTTTTGCTCTTAAATCATCCATATCTGAATGATTCACACGAATAATTTTCGCTTTAGATAAACGACAACCATCAATAATTGAAGCGTGGTTCAATTCATCAGACAGAATAGCGTCATTTTTATTCATTACAGCTGAAATCGCAGCCATATTGCAATTAAATCCAGATTGGTATGCAATTGCAGCTTCTGTACCTTTAAATTTAGCTAATGTTTCTTCTAATTCATCATGTAAATCTAACGTACCGTTAATAGAACGTACAGCACCAGCACCAACACCATGTGTATCAATCGCAGCTTTAGCAGCTTCTTTTAAATCTTCATTTGTTGCTAATCCTAAATAGTTATTTGAACTTAAATTGACATAAGTTTTACCTTCAATTTTAATTTCTGGACCATTAGCACCTTCAATTGAATCTATTTCATTGTATAAACCATTTTCTTTCAAATAATTAATGTTTTCATCTAAAAAATCATGTAGTGATTGAACCACAACGATATCCCCCTTGTTTCTCTATTTGTCTTTATAATACATCAATTTAGCCTTTCATGAAAGCCCTATCACTCGTGGTAATTTTAAAAAATAAATATTCATTTTCAACTATTTTGTAACATTAGATAGTGATATACTAATTATCATAATAATACGGAAGAAGTGATCGTTTTGTTTGATTGGTTTCAATTGGCTAGTAAAAAAGAAAAAAGAATGATTCAACTGCGACGTTATTTACATCAATATCCTGAACTTTCTTTTGAAGAAAAGCAAACACATGACTATATAGTTAACCAACTTAGCCAATTGTCATGTGACATTCAAACTCCAGTAGGTAGAAACGGAATTAAAGCAACTTTTAAAGGAAAAGAAAATGGACCGACTATCGCATTTCGTGCTGATTTTGATGCATTACCAGTTCAAGAACTAAATGATGTGTCTTATAAATCTAAAAACGATGGTTGTATGCATGCGTGTGGACATGATGGTCATACAGCCATACTATTAGGTGTTGCTGAAATAGTAAATGAGCATCGTCACCTACTTAAAGGTAATGTCGTTTTTATCTTTCAATATGGTGAGGAAATTATGCCTGGTGGTTCTCAAGAAATGATTAATGATGGTTGTTTAAAAGACGTAGATAAAATTTACGGTACGCATCTTTGGAGTGGCTATCCAACAGGAACCATATATTCACGACCAGGTCCAATTATGGCTTCACCAGATGAATTTAGTATTACAATTCAAGGTAAAGGCGGCCACGGCGCTAAACCACAAGAAACTATTGATCCTATTGTTATTATGGCTGAGTTTATTTTAAGTGCTCAAAAAATCATCTCACGCACTATAGATCCTGTAAAACAAGCTGTTTTAACATTTGGTATGGTACAGGCTGGTTCATCAGATAGTGTTATACCAGATAGTGCATTTTGTAAAGGGACAGTGCGTACATTTGATACACAAATTCAAAGTCATGTTAAACAAAAAATGGATAAATTACTACAGGGATTGGCATTAGCAAATGATATCACATATGATTTTAACTATATTAAAGGGTATTTACCTCTTCATAATCATGATCAATCCTATGAAGTTGTTAAACAAGCAGCTAACGATATGCATTTACGCTTTAATGAATCTGATTTAATGATGATTGGGGAAGATTTTTCACATTATTTAAAAGTGAGACCTGGGGCTTTCTTCTTAACAGGTTGTGGCAATAAAGATAAACAGATCACAGCACCACATCATAATCCCTACTTTGATATAGATGAATCAGCATTCAAATATGCAGCAAGTGAATTCTTAAAAATATTAGAAATTGAAAAAGTTTTTTAAAAATATAAACCGATATCTATCCTGAAATAATTATGAACTTACAAACATCTCTAAATGATTAATAATCATTCATTTAGAGGTGTTTTTGTATATAAAAGCTAACACATTTCATATGTAATATTGAACTTAATTATGGAGTATGTATAATTCGTAATTAGCTGAATACGAGGTATATAGGCAAAATTCAAAGTACATATTTTATAAATAAAAAAAGACCCCTAAACGGGGCCTTTAATTATATCGAATAATAAATTATTCGTGGATTTCAGTTACAACGCCTGATCCTACAGTACGTCCACCTTCACGGATTGAGAAACGAGTACCGTCTTCAATCGCGATAGGAGCGATTAATTCTACTGTCATTTCAACGTTATCACCAGGCATAACCATTTCAGTACCTTCTGGTAATTGAACAACGCCAGTTACGTCAGTAGTACGGAAATAGAATTGTGGGCGGTAGTTACTGAAGAATGGAGTGTGACGTCCACCTTCGTCTTTAGATAAAACGTAAACTTCCGCTTTGAATTTTGTATGTGGTGTAATTGAACCAGGAGCAGCTAATACTTGACCACGTTGTACGTCTTCACGAGCAACACCACGTAATAAAGCACCGATGTTGTCACCAGCTTCAGCGTAGTCTAATAACTTACGGAACATTTCTACACCAGTAACAGTTGTTTTAGAAGTGTCATGTAAACCGATGATTTCAACTTCTTCACCAAC